>Ga0098059_1001738_pt1 | contig 10752 bp, 18 predicted proteins | sample 20_taG_FD_92580 | JGI IMG/M metagenome (GOLD analysis project Ga0098059, IMG submission 92580) | Marine viral communities from the Subarctic Pacific Ocean - 20_ETSP_OMZ_AT15318 metaG | ecosystem: Environmental > Aquatic > Marine > Oceanic | place: Subarctic Pacific Ocean | collected 2015-01-19
GAAGGCAGGTTGAAGATCAATCAATCGAAACTTCCAGAGGTTCGCAATGCCGATGAGGTTGCGCTATTCCTCAACTCACTCAAGAGGCAATTCAAGTCCAAGAGCCGAGGGACTCCCGTTCTGAATCTATCAGTCGAGTGTCCAACAACTCAACCAACGGAGGAGGAGCAGAAGAACACTCATCCAGCCCCACAGACGGATTACAATGCCGTCTTTGCAGATTCCCCAAGTAATACCGAGGTGACTACAAGAGAAGCATCCCCTTCTGTCTCGGTTTCACCACCTGTAGCCTCGGGGGAAACGGAGGTGGCATCTGTAGTCAATGCCACTTCCACCTTGATCTCAAGGCGGGAGCAGGTAGCTGCCACCATCAAAGAAAGCATAGGTGATGAGAAGCGCACCATCGGCTATCTCAAGAAGGCGATATACCTTGATGAAGAGGCATGGAGGCCCATCCTGGAAAGCATGATTACAACGGGTGAGGTATGCAAGGAGGGCGAGCGTAGGTCTTGCCGATACTTCCTTCCTGGGGGGATATGATGTTTAGAACACTAGAAGGACATGACTGTCATCCCGATGCGATTGAGTGTTGTGGTGATTGTTTGAAGTTAAATGGATATGAGGTGTTAGAAGAATGAGTCCCAAGCAGGTCGAGTGCATAGGTTGCGGACGGGTCATTGATGGGAAGAAGAGGCCTCAATCAGAAGACCCGTTGAGATGCGTGGTTTGCTACTTCCAGGGCGATCAGAAATTAGATTGGGGGCGAGGACAATGACTGACGAGACTTACCTAACCAAGTCGAACCGCCGATACAAGTGGCGCAACGATGAGACAGGAATCACCGTGATCAAGCACAAGAGGCTCAAGGGTGGTGCGCTTCCGTATGTCGTCAAGAATCGCTATGGCTCGTCCACCTATGACCTTAGAGGATTTGACATCAGACAACGAAACTCCTGGCGCAGACGAGCATTGGAGGGATTCTGAATGAAGAGGATTTCAATGGATGAAGATGCTCTGGTAGGCATGATGAATATATTGGATGCCAGGCTAGAGAATGACATGGTTGATGAGGCTCGCTTGCAGATCAAGAGGATGATACTGCAATTCAGAGGACTTCCGTGTGAGGACTTGAAGGAGTGAGTAGTGTGCCTGGGCCAACAGAGAAGACGTGGACATCCAGACCAAAGCCAAAGCGAGCAAAGTTAGTGTGGGCGGGCGCAGGTCATGCCATAGGCAAACCCCCGTTCTCGTTGCTGATGAGGCCGTCATTCATGATCAATGGCATGAGGACTACCCGATGGGTGATTCATGCAGAGGAGAACGACCAGGATCCCATCATCATAGATGCACCTGCTAAAGAAGCATACAAAATCCTAACCAAGAAGGCAAGCATATGACCGTCTTGAAGATCACGATTCCACGAGGCGATGAACAGCTCATGGAGTCGTTGTTCTTGTCCGAGGGCCGTATGCTCCCTGCCTTCCCTATGTCATTTGAAGTGAATGATGGTTTGACATACAGAGTATGGCATATCGGTGAAGAAGACCCCGAGGTCTTACAATTCATTCCAGAGGGACTTGATTGGGCATGGTGGTGCGCGGCTGAAGATGAGGAAAAAGAGCCGTTCGAGGACTTCTGAGGTAATGTGTTCATAACAATAACGCACTACGCTATGGACGATGGCAGACCATAGAAGAGATGCTTATGCCCGTGAGAGGAGATACAGGATGCTCAGTAAGCCCTGGTTAGAAACGATAGCCGAGATTAGATCAGAAAGAGGTGGGTTGCTTGGTTCAGAGCAATTTACTGCGTTGGCTGGTGTGGAGAAAGCTGAGAGGCTGGACATTGTTGATTCGAGATTGAAGACCGCAGAAGGATGGATTGCATACTACGAGAAGGAGAAGAAGCGAGGAGCAAGGTTCCGTGTGAGGAGATACCTTCGTGAAATAGCAACCATGTCTGACAATGACCTGGAGTGGGAAACATGAGTGATGAAGAAGTCGAATGGTGTGAACCATGTGGTGCGAGGATGAAAGAAGGAGAAGAGAGGTATGACATTATCACTAAGGAGAAGAGGCCGATCAGGCGATGCCCTCAATGCAGGAAATGGGAGTGGGTAGAATGACCTTTCAGGATGAAGTCGAATGGTGCTTGCGCCTATGGAATAGCCTCCGAATAGGAGGAGTCTGGACTCTCGAAGGAGTCGGGACGTATGTGCGAACCGATCTCAAGGAGATGACTCTGACGGAGATTCATATTGATAGGGCCACACCAGGGGATGAGAGGAGCCTCTTCGATCATCATGATTACCTTGCCACACTAGCTAGGGAAATTGGATGGGAGATAGAGATGAAGGTCGAAAGAGCATTCACCTTTGATGGCGAATTTACCGTTCCAGAGGATAGGATTGGAGATGTGGCAATATGCAACAAGAAGTGCGGTGCGATAGCAAGAGTGGAGCCAATCGCCGTTGAGCAGACATACTACAAGCTGACAGATGGCGAATGTCCGGTCTGTGGCAAGAAGGGATTCACGAAGGATTGGCACGATCTCCATGTCGTCATTGATGACAGAGGCGCGACTCTGAAAGCGCAGAAAGAAGAGGAGGAGTAATTATGCTAAAGGAATTTGAGGAGTTATTGAAAAAGATACTCGAAGAACAACAGAGGACAAATCGAATCCTGGGAGAGATGGCGAGGCCGAGGTTAGGCACGATGCAATTAACTCAATGCTGGGCAGGGATTCGGAACAGATCAACAGCAGCTCTATGGGATAGAACAGAGGAGGAATGAAGATGGAGATAAAAATTGAGGAATTGACAATTGACGGAGAAAAGTGGAAGATTGAGTATAGCGAGGATTACAAAGATGGGTGGAAACTCACCAATCATTTAGTGTGGCAAGGTAATCTTCCAAGCATCAGGGGGTTGAGTATGGCTGGTAAGAAGAATAGCCCAATTGACTCTCACAGGCAGGAATACAAAGCCTGGAAAGCCAAGAAGAAGAGAGATTCACAGACTCGAAAGGCTCTCGTTCATGCGCTATTGCAATCAGTCGAGATAATCAATTCAGAAGACCTGATCCTAAAGAGCGATGATTCTGAGGAGTGAATATGCTTTGTTCGTTTTGCGGGGGCAAAGCAACAGGGCGTGTAGATGGACATGATGTGTGTAATAGAGAAGAGTGTTTTAACAAGGCAACGAAGTAGAGAGTGATACTATGGCGCAACACAATTACAACAATACGGTGCATGAAGAGATTGAAACGACTTGTCACATGGGGGAGGAGCTCCATGTAGTCACGTCAAACGCATTCAAATCCCGAGTCTTGAATCTCAGGATGTTCAGAGTAGTCCCATCGAAGACGGGCCATACAGGATACACGCGCATCGGCTTCTTCTTGACCAGGAATGAAGCGAGAACTCTCCGTGATTCTCTCTCTGAGATCATAGAGGATGAGAATGCCTGGGACACCGAGATACCAGAGCCATTGATTGATATGGAGGATGATGTTGAATGAAGTTTGAAACTCTTGATGAATTTCTGGAATATCATCACAAGTTGATACATGATATTTGTGAGAAGTCAGTCGAGAATCATGTAGTCATTGCCAAGTTAGCATTTGAGCTGTGGGATCAGGCCAGGCTCTTTGCCAATCGCTCTTATGTCACATTGGCATTCGATTGCTGCTACATCATATCAAATGCGACAGGGAACAAGGTTTCCATCTCACTCTTGAAGAACATCTCAGGAGATCTGCTGGATGGACGTAGGGTCAGAGCCATGACTACATCATCTCGCAAGCGATGGTTCATGACACAAAAGGGCAAAGACGCAATCATGCAAATCCTCCAAGACCAAGAGCTGTATGATGACGTGACGAGCAATTGGACTGAGGAAGAGTGACATGAAGGGGATGTGCCACATCCATTCTTGCTTAGAGCCGCCTGTGGCATGGCACAAGCACTACCATCTATGCGAGATTCATTGGGTTCAATCTGCTTTTTGGGACATTGAGCCACATCCACAGATTGCAAAAGAGGAGGGATGAAGATACTCTCATATCGTTCTCTTGCAGAATCCTGGCGAGTCATGTCTGCATACAAGTTGAGGAATAGGGCAGAGATAGTAGCGAACAATCTCCGAGCCTCCATGTCAGACCCCTGGACAGTCATAGCATACTTCTATCCTCGAAGCCTCAATGGCAATCGGCTAAGTGATGAGGATTTCAGAGAGATATACTACTTACTCACTAATGCTTATCCTGGTGAGATTGAGCCAAACCCTGATCCTATCGCACATCTTGTCCAACTATCGGAAACAGAGACGACAACAGGTAGTGCAAAGAGCGTAGTCGATAGAATCTCCAAGATACTAGCTAGTGATGACAATGAGGTTCGAGCATGGCTCATCAGACCCTTGTTTGATAGAATCAACAAACGTGATCTTCATCCATTGTTCATGCGCCTGAGTGTTCGTTCTGCCCCTGTCAGGAGGAGAGAAGTAATTGGTGCTCTTGCATTGGCATACGATCAACCCTTCCACCATATCAGAACGGCTGCCAATCTCCTGGGCTTAGGCAATACTGTGAATGATTTGTCATTGCATTCATTCGATTATACCGCAGTAAGACCCCTCGTTGGTTCGCCACTTATTATTCCGACACCTACATTGGTTGAGTCTGTCAGCACGGTTGCGTTCACTAAATGCCTCCTGGAAACCGTAGAGGGCGCATGGGTCACTATCCACAGGGGGGCCGAAACTATTGGATTCACGGCATCGGGCAATGAATTGCCTGACGATGATGATTGGATAAAGAAGTGGGCAGATGCCATTGGACTTGAACCAGGTATCTATCTCTGTGACTTTGCAGAATTGAGAGATAACCAACTCCTGTTGATTGATTGGTTAGACCCTTCTGACCCACAGATGACATTCGCAAAACGCAGAGAGAGATTTGAAGGGATTCCTGAATGGGCTACGAAACCAATGGTCTCTCTGGATCGGCCATATCATAGCGAGAAATATCAGGAGACAGGCCATCCATTCCTATTGCGTAATGCCCGAGGGATTCTGACATACGAGAATACGATTGAAGAAGTCGCGCTATTGAATCCGGTATCGAAGCATCGCATAATGAGGGTTCTGTCTGGACGAGTCTTCCAAAACCTAGCTCAAGGGCCGAACCTGTATGTGTTATGGAAACTAGGTGTCCGAGATGGATTCGATTACTTCCCGATAACTGAGATGACGAGTGGTGATTTGACTGATCAGGATTTCAAGAGATATTGTGCCGAGTGGAAATGGCTACCAGGAGAGGCAATCAGAATCGAAACCCCCTTGTTCGTCAAAGTGAACATCCTTACATCAGGATGGGGAGAGATAGGAGCATACTTGAATGGCAACATAGCAGGTATTGATGGCTCTGCAGGATTAGCAGATACAATGGGAGTGGAGGAAATAGGATATGTCGGGGATTCTCAACCAGGATGATCGTGATGTTGTCATCCTCGCTTCACTCATCCGAGGCGGCATCAAATGCGTCAGAACAACGGAGAGGAAATGCGGCTATCAAATAAGGCCCGAGCTGTGGTTCACAATAATCAAGCCTGGGATTCAAAGAGCACTTGAATCACATGGTCTAACCGTCCGCCTGACATACTCCGACACCGAGGAGATAACCAGGATCCTCAACATAATCAACGGTTTGGATGACCTTTCATCCACAAGCCAGGGACTCCAAGCGGTTAGGGATCTCAACGGCATCATTGAACAACCACGCACACATGAGGATGTAGTCAAAGTCCTTGAGATACTGAACAAATATGAGAGTGTTCATAACCCTCACCACGCACGGAGAGAACCCAATAAAGGAGAATGAGAAGAATGGCAGATGGATTGAAGAGAGTTGAAGATATAATGGGATGGACACCACAGGAAACAATAGAGAAGTTTCACGAGTGGTGGAAGGAAGAACGACCAGAAGAGTTTGAAGAGTTTGAAGGTGACTTGTCAAAGATTAGCGATGACGAGCATTCTGAATACTTGATTGATGGATTCGAGGTCACATACAGGCGAAGGAATGCAGGATCAGGTTCTGGAACCAAGTATGTCGGTGTGATAATCGGCAACAATGGTCGGACTGACCTAATGGGCCGACAGAGGGAGAAGGCTCTGGATCAATTGAAGTTTCAAGGGATTGACTATATCCTCAAGAACGGCATTCAACCATACGCAGATGACAGAGTAGTCCCTATTGGTCGAGGTGCATACCACGAGGGTGCATGGCGCGTTTGGGATGCTCAGGACAACGAGTTGCACTTCGATGCAGATACGCCTGAGACTGATATTCCACCCTGGGCGATTTCCGTTCCTGGTGAGAAATACTACATCGCACTTCTTGGTGGCCCAAGAGGCCCGAAGCCCGCTTACTCATACAAGCAAGAGTGGTTGTGCATCGTAGCCTCTGAGGTGGATTTCAAGGCAAAGGGATTTGGTAGCCCAATCATACTAGAATGCTCGTTCGATGCCGCACACGTTGATCTCAGGCTTAACGAGCCTATCTCTTTCCAGGCAGAGGAGGACGTATCATGGTTCGACAAGACTACGCCTATCCTAAAGGCAAACAACATCAGTCCAGCCTATGGTCTTGGATGGTTGCCCGAGGATATGAGAGAAGCGGCAGGGGAGATCTTCGACCCTGCACAGATACTCGTCCAATTCGGAAACTTCGTTCCAGACTTGGGAGATGTTCATGACTATCATGATGACAACAAGACTCAGCTCAATTCAGGACGTTTCGTTGGGCCGACATTCACCATCAGAGGGACGGTGGACTACATGGATCACGCAGGTCGAGAAGACAAGATTTACGGGCTTTCCGCCGAAGGTGGGGGGCAACACCGTATGTCCGTTTTCAGCCAGGCTATACGCCGTGAGGATGCTTCTGCCGCTATCTATCTGTCAGTCTCAAGGAGGCTCATTGAGGACTTCCATGCCTTCCAGGTCAAGAGGGATGGAGAATGGCTCGATTACACCGCCGGAACCCAAGTCTTCGCCGTGATCAAGACGCGAACATGGGAGAACAACACCACAGGAGAGCAGATGCTCGATGCCGATGTTCTGAACATCTATGCTATACCAAACAGGAGTCGGATTGCCGCCACCGTTCCTGACGACACGAACGACCTGGGTTCGCTTGGCGGATTCAGGAGTGACTAAGCGTGTCAGATGATTCAGGATTCGGATGGTTCACCAAGAAGGACACCACAACCGGAGAGTCAGATGGGGCAGCTCCCAAGCCAGCCCCTGCTCCGGTCAAGAAGAACGTGTGGAACGAGAAGATCGAAGAACCGGATTTCGACACAGAGGGAATGTCACTCGAAGAGATAGACAACAGAATGTATGGTGAAGAGGAGAAGGCAGAAGAAGCCGAACCTGCTTCATCACTCCCCTGGGCAAAGACTACTGTTGAGGAACCTGTGAATCAGTCCGACCCTATGATTCCTCGCAAGCAAATCGTTGAAGCAACGAGAAGCAACAACCCACTATGGGCAGAGTTAGATTCAGAGAGAGAAGGGCATGACTTCCTAGATAACTTGGAGAATTATGTTCTGTGTGGACTTGCTGGCCCACCAGGCTCGGGGAAGAGTGGATTAATCCTTGACTCTCTGTCTGATGAGGAATTGGCAGAAGGGGCAGAGGTTTGGCACATTGACTACGACAGGGGCGGGAAGACTTCCAAACACGCACATCATAGAGGAAAGAAGAACATAATCATCTTCGACCCGATTGTGATGAATACCGATGTTGAGATTCAAGATCAGATTGACTACTTAGCCACATATGAGAGGACAATGAAACTCCTCAAGATGGCTAATGAGCAGGTGGATGCACAACTAGCCCACTACAAGAAGCATGGAGAGATGCCAAAGCCATATCTCAAGACACTACTATTCGATGGTGCAGACAAATTCAAGGATGTTTGCGAGAACGTCATGAAGATCTATGACTTGGGACTTGGGAATGATGCCGTTGGCGTAGCCACTAAGAGAGTATCAAGATTCAGTTGGGGCGTTCGTAAGACTCGCTATCGAGCTGCTACCTTAGTGTGGCAATCATTGATGTCAAAGGGAGTCCATGTGTATGCGGTTTCCCACATGAAGCCGGTTTATGACGGCGATGGGAATGTCATCGAGGGCAAAGAGGTTCCTGGGTGGTTGAAGGACAGCGATGGTGATCTGCAACAGATAGTAATCCTCTATATCGACCAGGAGAGGGACGACATTGGTAGGCTCACCGGAGCCGAGAAGTCCTTTGCCGTTCTGACTAAGAATCGAACATCCCTTGAGATGCCTGGACGGCACACCATCTTTGAGAGAGCACCCGAGGAGAGGGGTGGTTCCACATGGTATGGATGGCCTAGCCTAAAGGACGGGGTATTCGAGACTGATCAGTCACAGAAGGGTGCGAGCGATGAGTGATTGTCGTGCCCTTAGAAGTGAGATTCCCTCGTAATGCCTACCCCATCCCTGTAGAGGGGTATGAGGACTTCGTGTCCTCCTATGGGTGGCATCCAGGACAACCGGAGAAGCACCTCCCCAAGTTCACTAAGTCATCCGTAGGTGCGTATGACTTCTGTGCTCAACAGGGCTTCATCAAGTATGTCCTCGGTGTGAAGGAACCTGAGAATGACAACATGAGACGAGGAACCAATGTCCATGATGCCGTTGAGCAATTCTATCATGACGTGGATTTAGACTCCGTAAGAGGACTTGTCGAGATTTATTTTGATGCCGAGTCATTGTATGACTACTTCTTGGAATTGATTCCTAATCTGGATCAGTATGAGTTAGGGGAAGAAGAACACATCAAAAAATATCTATGGATTGAGGCAGAGCGAGCATTGGAATGCAACTTGGATTACTTTCTACCTGTTGGCAACGAGCTGACTCTTCATGGAGTGGTTGAGTATGAAGACCAATTGATTCACATCACGGGGATGATTGATCGCCTATTCATCAATGAGAATGGGGAGTATCATATCCATGAGCTGAAGACGGGGGTTTTCAAAGAGCACAATAAGAAGAAGTGGGAACACATGAGGAGGGAATTGGCATACTATGTATTCCTCATGAAGAATTGCGACAATAGATTGTATGATCGACAGGGGAATGTAGTTGGCAAGGCAAACTTCAACGATGCAGAGATTGCATATTGGGGATGGGATCACACAGGAGGGGATGGAGTGTTCAGAGGCAAAGAGGCAATCAGAGTCAAAGAGATGGGACTAATGTATAACTCCATCAGCGATCTCCTCCTATACCACAGGAATTACAGAGGAGATATGGACGGCCTTCAATTCCCCATGCTCCCTCGTGACTCACTCAATTACATCTGTGAACCCTGGTGCGCCCTCAAGGGATTCTGTCCTCGATATGAGAAGTCATTGATGCCTTCTGCGACCAGCGTGTTCAAAAGGAAAAGCCCCTCTGAGGAGGTTGAGAGTGGATGAGATATGTCAGCCTGTTTAGCGGTATCGAAGCGGCATCAGAAGCCTGGCATTCAATGGGCTGGGATCCCGTTGCTTTCGCAGACATTGATAAGTTTCCCTCAGCCGTATTGGCACATCACTTTCCCGATGTGCCAAACATGGGAAATGTAGAGGAGGTTGATTGGAGTGAGTTCAGAGGAAAAGCAGATCTCGTTGTCGGAGGAAGCCCCTGTCAATCCTTCTCGGTTGCAGGAAAACGACTCGGAATGGATGACCCTCGTGGCAACTTGGCCCTTGAGTTCCTCCGAGCTGTTAAGGAAATTCAACCAACGTGGTTCCTCTTTGAAAATGTCCCAGGTCTCTTGTCATCTGACGGAGGAAGAGATTTTGGTATCTTCCTCGGGGAAGTGGCAAAAATCGGGTATGGGTTCGCCTACCGAATTTTGGACTCTCAATACTTCGGAGTCCCGCAGCGAAGACGTAGAGTCTTCGTTGTCGGCCATATTGGAGGAGATTGGCGAAGTGCCGCCTCGGTATTATTTGAGCGAGAAAGCTTGCAGGGGCATTCTAAGGAGAGCAAAGCGCAGGGGAAAGCAATTACCCAATACTTTGGAACAAGCACTTCTGGACAAGGCGAACCAGGAAGAAGAGTAGTTCCAAAGATCACAGGAACAATTGATACGGACTGTGGTGGCGGCAAACTCTCAGTCCAACACGCTTCATCGGGACATTTGATACCTGAAACTGAGCCAATCGCACAGAATTGGGATGGCGATGACAAGACAGGAACCCTGACGACTAGAAGCATGGATCAATTCATGCCCGACAAAGACAATTTCATGGCAGTTGTTGAGCCATTGCATGATCCGGCTCCCACTTTGGATGCAAGCTACTACAAGGGAACAGGAGAGAGAGCAGGAATAGAAAGGCAGATCATAGCCGAAAGCAAGGTATTCGATGCAAGAGGTGGAGGAGATGGAGAGACGACTAACACCCTAGCGAGTGGGCGTAATGCGGCTGGAGTTAGTGATTTCACCCCTCTCGCAGTTGAGAGTAAGATTTTCGACTCAAAGTCGCCCCGTGAAAATCCCAAAAACATAAGTCCCACACTCAATGCAAGCACACCATACACATCGGGCGATCCTATTGTGACAGAACCCGAGATATTCGATGAGACTAATCCTAACGGGAAGACCGATGTTAGCCCCACTCTCAACGCTAGAGATGGAGGTAGCACGGGCGATCCGATAGTGTATGAGTA
>Ga0098059_1001739_pt1 | contig 10748 bp, 11 predicted proteins | sample 20_taG_FD_92580 | JGI IMG/M metagenome (GOLD analysis project Ga0098059, IMG submission 92580) | Marine viral communities from the Subarctic Pacific Ocean - 20_ETSP_OMZ_AT15318 metaG | ecosystem: Environmental > Aquatic > Marine > Oceanic | place: Subarctic Pacific Ocean | collected 2015-01-19
AGACCTAAAAGGCGTATTTCAGCCTCGTGTTGTACATCATCATCCATAGGGGTCACTGGTGAGGCCATTGATTAGGTAGTGATAAACGTTCCTAAGCAAGTTGTAAAGGTTGTAAAGATATTTGTCTTTACTATATATTGTAATAATAACAGTATAATATAATAATAACTATATTACCTATACAACCTTAATCTCGCATATACGTATATTATACAAATAGATGACCGCCACCGTGAAGTGGTCGAGATAATTCTTCTTCTTCCTCGTCATTGTCTTGCTCTTCAATCATAGTCAAGGTAGCGTTAGCGATTTTTTTATCTTGCTCATCCATTGGTCCCTGAAGTAGATTACGAAGTAATTCTAAATCATCTTTCATTGACTTCACTACTCTCAGTGTACCTTTATCCTTCCAATGTCTAGCCCTATTGGAGTGTTCAGGTTCTAATGTGAGTTTTCCACCTTGAGTATGACTAACATCCATATGGTCATGACTTCCCATGATTCCACGGCGGCGACGCTCACGATTTAAGTCCTCACGATACTTAACTTGAGTAGGGCGTTTGTTATACTGAGCATCATATTCACGCTTATGTCTCATCGCTTCAGGGGTTTTTCTTTCTTTAACCAGTATACTATTCAAGTTTTCAGACTTTTTAAGCCTATTTTTAAGCCTAACTTTCCTAACATGGTTAATTATTTTTTCAACATTGAAACGCTTAGCCCATTCAAGGTCAAATGGTTGATTAGAACCTCTATACATCACAGTATGTAATTGAGGATAATCAGGGTGATTATCATGTGGTCTTATAGTAGCAACTATCGTATCACCTCTACTCCCATCCGCTGCTGTTCTAGGTTTATCTAAATGATGAGTTTTAACAGATACCGTTTTATTAGCATTTGGTAAATATCTACCATCAGGTCCTATTAATTTAGAAGCGTAATGCGCCATAATTTCTTTTACTTCGTCTCCTTCACCTTCTAATCTATTTTCACGCTCTCGGAGATGACCTCTATTGAAAAACATTGTATGGTTTAAATTACCTATGGGTTGTGTACCACCCACTGCTACCTTTTTAGCACTACCTCTTGGCATATCACCGGGTTGAATAGCATCACTTTGTTGCTGAGGTAGAGTTGTAAATCCTTGCTCATCTACAGCGGGTGTACCACGTTGAGTCTCTACATTTACAGGCTCATCAGGTTGATTTGGAAAAGGAGAAGGTCTTGGGGCAACTTCAACTTCACCTCTCTTAGGTGTTCTACGGTCAAGGAAATCTTCGATGCTCGGATGAAATGTCTGCCCTTTCATTGTCATCCAAGCCTTAGAGAATGCACCACCCGTACTCGTGTCTGCTTTAGAACGTGCCATTTCAGATGCACGCTGCTCTTGGTCCCTCTTCTGCTGCTGAGCGGCCATACGATTTTGGTCAAGACTTTGTTGAGCAGCGCCTAGCATTTGCATCTTAGGGTCTTCTTTAGACTCTGTTATCTTTTCAGCAATCTTAGCCTTCAGTCCCTTTTTACCAGCAGCAACGGTAGCGCTCCCAGCAGTAGATGCTAAACCACCAACAGCCGCACCTCCAGCAACTTGTGCTACTTTCTTACCAGCGATTCCTCTTAATCCAGCACCAGCAAGGAGGTTCCAAAACTTCTCAACCGCTTCAGGGTCTTTAGGCAATTACATCACCTATCAAACGCCAGTAAATTGGTCAGCCGCTCCCATTTGTGCAACTGCGCTGTTAGTCCTAGAGTTACCAGCATAACGGTCTTCACCCACAGGCTTTCTCAAATCAGTCTCAAAGTCATGTGCGTTGAGTCTATTTTGAGTACCATACGCCCCAGAGTATGGGTTTGGTGGTCTTACAAACTGTCCAGCATCATTTACAGTATAACCTTGACCAGCAAGGCTTCTACTAGGAGGGTAAGCAGAGTTGAATGGTGATGGATGAGGCATACGAGTTACTTCAGCACCCGGAGACGGCATCATTTGACCTACACCTCCAAATCCTGCCATAGGATTTTCAGGGTTTTGTTGAACATTCATTGTTGCTGGCCCACCTGTTACATTATCACCAGTAGGTGCTAAATTAGTTTGGTCAGTCATTACTGGTTGCTTAAATCGACCAAACATACCCGGTGCTTGCTGAGGAACTTGTGTGGTCTGAGGTTGCATTTCAGCAATTTGAGGGCGTTGAGACAATGATGCAATTGATGGAGGCATGTTGTATTGAACAGGTGTATCTCTTCGACCTGTTCCCTGTGTTCCAATTACATTCTTCCTGATGAACTCAGCATCAAGAAAAGCACTGAATGCTTTAGCCATAATAGGTCGGGCTTCACCTTTAGGATTACCTGTACTCATCAAACCTTCAGGTGCTGGAGGTGGTGAAGGGTCAACACCTAATGGGGTGGCTGATGATATTTGACCACCAGCGCCACTCATAACTTGAGTCAATTGCTGATAGATTTCTTCAGCCTGTCTTCTCATTTGAGGGTCAGGACTATCCATATTCTGCAAAACGAACATACGCATTTTCTCTACACGTGGGTCCTGTACTGCTTTTGAAATAACATCTAGTAAGAACTCATAACCATATTGTTGTTCAAAATGTTGCATTTTAAGGACATCAAATGCTGAGTTAATAGCACGGCTCATAGATGTGGGATGATGCCGCTTCATATAGAATCATCGCTCAAAGGGGTTTTGTCGCTGATTGTTATTTTCCTCATTATCATAACCGCCCGCCCACTGTTGTGGATTCTTGAGACTCTCCTCTATCATGTTCTTGTGTTGCCAAAAGTTAGGGTCTTTAAAACGTAGATTAGTGCCTATAAAAGTATCAGGTGGGAGTAAACTAGCACGAGTTGACCTCATACTACTACCGTGGCCCATTTCTCTATTCGATAGAGGGGCGGCATTAGGTCCATAAAAACCTTCAACTTGTAAATCAGAAATACTCATATCATTAAATGGGTTATGCCACTCTTCTACTCTTGTTTGATGAGGGTCTGCTACAAGACTATCAATTAATTCTAAACGCCTTCTTGATGCTAGGTATTTAGAGTATTCATCATGGGCTCTATCCATAGGTGTTTTATGCCTTCCTTCTCCACGGTCCATGAACGAGCGACCTTCACTCTCGGCCTCAGACATCTTATCAGTGCCAAACTCATCCGCAGTCAAACGAGGCATACGTTCAGGTTCAGTTGGATGAGGTTTATTGTGATAATTTGCTATATCAGCGAATTGTGATTTATCACTAAAGAGATTCTTAAAGGTGGCTCTTTTTACTGGGTCCATTTCCCTCCATCCTCTAGCATAACTTTGAAGCCCCATATTGATTCTAGGTATAGCGGCATGACCGTCAATGATTTGGAAAGGCTCTTCATCAGTACCAGCACCAACTATATTCCCACTGTGTAGGTCACCTAACTCTAAGAAATTAGGTAAGTCCCTTTCATACAATTCGTCGTTAAATTGTCTTTTCCTTTTTCGGAATGCTCTCACTTCATCTAGTGACATTTCTGAGGGTGAATCATTATTCATAAGTTCACGCCCAGCGGTGTTTAATAATGATGGTCTGACTTGCACTCTCGGATTTATCTCTGTTCTATCTTTTACAGTCTCCCCGGCGAAATCTTGTATCATTCCTAACTCAGGTAATTTTCTAATAACTTGGTTAGGGTAATCATTTCCTGATTCCATACGTGCTGGTACTATTACTGGTTTTTCGGGAATTACAGGGTAACCCATTTGCGCTAAAGCGTTCATCGCTGCATTTGTTTCTAAATCGTGGGCTTGTCTATTAAAAAATGCTGAGTGTTTAGGTAATTTAATGACTTTATCCGGTAATGAAGGGTGAGTGTGTACAGTTCTTGTAGCACCGTGACCTAGTTCATTCATTTCAGGAAGGGTGGTTTGTATATCTTGAAATCTAGTAGGCGACTTCAAAACCCGCCAGCAGATTTCAAAGGCTTCGCCCATAGTATAGGCGATGATGTTGCTTCATAAGACTTTAACTCTAAAGCAAGCCTACTAGCCTTTGTTAGTAATTCCATATCCACATTATGTTCAAAGCCCCAAACTTCGAGGTATTTAAGTAAAGTTTCAGTTGCTAAGTTTGAGCCGCTTCCTTTAGCAAAAGGGCAACCGCCTAGCCCCCCTATACTAGTATCAAACTCTTTTATACCGGCAAAGAGTCCACTTCTTATCAGTGAAAGCGCTCTTTCCTCTTTCCCTTTATGATGTAAGTGTAGAGCAGGAATCATGTTATGTTTGAAAGCCAAATCAGCGACAAACTCAATATCATCATTAGTGGCTACCCCTACAGTATCTGCAAAGACGACTGTATCTCCAAACATTTTAGCATCACGTACCACTATGTCTAAATGATTTTTACTAAACTCACCACTATCCGGGCTACCAAAGGCCATTGATATGTAGACCCTGACCTTATCTTTAGGGTAGCCGTTAAGAAATGTATGATATGTAAGTAATAATTCCTGATACCGCTTACCCATATTCTTCATACAGAATGATTCACATGGACTCAGTACAATGTTTATCTTCTCAGCGCCAGCAGCGATAGCCCTGTTAAAACCACGTCCATTCAAAACAAGAGAAGAGCCACGACCAGTAAACACCTCTTCGGCATTGGCCATTTGAGGTAATACCTTTGGATGTACGAATGACACTTCTTCAACTTCTTTCAAACCAGCATCATAAAGTAATTTTATTAATTCTGTACGTTGCTCTATAGAAACTACATGGGGTAGTGCTTGTAAACCATCACGAGGTCCTACCTCATACACAGTTATTCCCATAAGTCTCCACCTAAGTCTACGAATCTAATTTCATTTTTAGAATGGGGCCAAAAGAATGTAACTATGAAACTCACTAACCCTAGTATAACACACAGCACCCATAAGGGAAGCCCGGTAATTTCAGTTGGGTCGGGTAACATGGACACTACTTCTTTTGCCCTGTAATTAAATCTTTTTCTTGCTTCTTTTCAGCCGCATCTAATTCCTTAGATTTAGCATCTAACCAACTATCGAGAAGTACGCACCTTGTCATGTTAAATGCGAAGGTGGTGTAGAAAATAAAGTAGTAGGTGTGGCTAAGTAAACTTAGAATCTTTGAAGCATCATTTGCTCGTGACGAGTTAATTGCTCACCACGCATTATTTTATCCATTAATTCCTTTAATGATGGCACTTCACCTACATTTTCAAGAGCCTGATTTTCACCACGTATACTTTCTTCATCCATTATTCTATTGTAATTATGCTCTTCTCTTGCACGATTATACACTTCGGGGTCACCTGAAAAGCCGGGAGGTAAACCATATTTCTCTCCTATACTTCTCATGGGCCCACCTCTATCGTATTCTTCTTTAAGAATCTGCCACGCTTTATCGAATGCTCTCATCTTCTACCACCTTGTCTTCTCATTCGGTTCTTGTAAGCATTCTTACCTTCACCCGGTCTTCTTCCACCTGCTCTTCCTCTAGGTGGTTGATTTGATTTCATCCTTGCTTGTTGCTGACGCATCATCATTTCCTTCTGTCTATCAGCCACTATTTGCTTGTGCGCTTCAGCCTTTTGCCTAAGGCGTTTCATTTCTGAAAATGCTTTGTCACTTGCAGATGCACCAGCGTCACCTCTTCTTGCGAACTCACTTGGTGGGAATGCAGTGCCATCAGGAACTTGGTTTAGATACTCTCTCAAGTGTCGCTGATTTTGCTCTTCTTGGTCTTTATTGTAAGATTTTATCCTAGCCCTATTATTAAAGGCTGTTTTATGTTCATCGTAAATTGTATCTCTTCTACCTCTTGGTATGGGACTCAAGTATTCTTTCATCGGATGTTGAGGAGGTGGTTCATCATCACTCATCGGGTCTATAGAATCACCTTGTGTTAGTTTGAAATAATCATCGAGTAACCTGTCATCCATGTCAAGGCTACCACTAGTGTCTGTATCTTGGTGTAGGTAGTCAGCGAGATTATTTTTAGCGTCATGACCAATGGTATTTTCTATCGGAAAACCCACTCCTTCAGGACTGCCTGTTCTTTGGTAGCGCATTATTCGTTGCGCTTCTGTTTCAGGCATGGTTCTAAAACCACCACCTGTGCTTAGAGGGAGTCCAGCGTCAGTATATGCTTGCCTCCTCTCAGGAGTCATACCTATACCGCCAGTACGAGCCGCTTGTTGAAGGTCCTCGGTACTGAGGGCTTTTAGCAAATCCCAAGCACTACTGAACGCTGACATAATTATCACTCTTTGCCAATTGGCATGGCTTCACTGCTTCTGAATCCGGGGCGCTTTACTGCTACACCTCTTCCCATCTCACCACGCTTTTGCTGACGTGTTGGTCCCATGCTCATAGGAAAACTTCCTTGAGGACTCCTGTCACTCTTAGGAGGTTCTGCTGTAGAACCCATATTCGTAGGTTGGTTTCTTTCAGAAGTGGACATATGTTCAGGCTCATAGTTAGAAACTAGGTCACGAACTGAGTCCTGTATTCTTTCCCCCTCTTTTATTTCAGCCATATTTTCGTGAATTGTAGGAAATCTAGTACCCGGGAATGGATTAATTTTAGGACTATTCAGGTCTAAGAAAGGATTACGATTATTTGAGTACAGGTATTGAGAAGGGTCTGCTACAGTCGCCATACTTCGATTAGGGCGCATAGCCTCTCTGCGAGCAGTGTGGAAGTCATTTGCTTTCTCAGCGGCTTCATCGCTTAGTGCTTTACGACCTTGACCGTAACCGTCAGTGCCAGCCATATGGTCTGCTTCATCTCTACTAACTGACCTATCAATTTCATAGGATTTTATTACATCCCATGCTATATTGAATGCTCGGCCCATGTTCCTCTCATGATGCTGCTTCATATCAAGATTGCCCCGCATACTCTTCAATTTCTTGAGTCGTTAATGTACCACCGCTCATTAGTTTTTTGTCGAGTTGTTCTCGTCTACTAGAATCCGGGCTTGGTAAATCAGTGTGCATTTGTCTTGTTAATCGCCGTGGGTCTATCCCCACCACCCCTGCTTCTAGGCTAGGAGCGAAGTTAATATCGTGGTTTTGATAACCTTGATGGAATGGCGGCTCATAAGACCTACCTGTAGGAATCCCTATACCTTGATTAGTTGCTAGCATAGGGACTCTCCCATCATCATGCCAAGCATCTCCTCCGGTTCTGCGAGTGTCGAAGCCCCACCATCTAGGCACTGGTTTTTCCATTGATAAATCAAGCCGACTTTGTACATAATTTTTTACGCCATCAGGTCCCCTAATCTCAATATCGCTGTTAGCGTCTATCCCTTGATTAAGTTCATCTCGATAACGCTGATAGTCAGTTACGTAAGTCATCGGGTACTTAGAACGAGAATCTGTTTGTAAGTCACCCCACCCAATTGCATTACCCGGACTGTATTTACCTGAGTATTGTATTCTTTCATGTGGCCCCAAATAACCGGGTCCGGGTGCTTCTGTTTCTGCTGTAATATCAGGCGGTAAGTTAGTCAAGAAGTTTTCATGGAACGCATTTGAATTGGTATTTCTTGAATCACTATTAATTTTGTAACCGTGTCTCAGCGCTGCTTCGATTAAATCCCTATAATACCCTTTACGGCGATTTTCTAAAGGGGTAGCACCATAATAATCTTCAATTATATTTGACCCTATTTCTTGCGAGCCTGTCATGTTATCATTTTCAATTTCACTTAGTAGATTACCATCATGGTCTAATAATGAAAAGTTCCTACCATCAACATGTAATCGTGCGGGTTGTGCTCTACCCGCCCTCCCTTCTTTCATGATGACGGCGTATGGTGGTGGCGGGTCTTGGGTTGTCGTAACCGGGTAACTTTGTTTGAACTGATTCTTTCAACAACCGCATAGCGAGGTCCATTGGTTCGCCTGTTTGTTTATCGCTACCCATTCTTTTTCTTCCCAACGCTAATGTTCTTGCACTATGACTTCTATAGGGAGAGCCTATACATGGCTCACCTATTCCAGCACCGCAGAAAGTACAAGGAACTGAGCGTGTCTCATCTCTCATCCCTGCTCTATGTTGTGCCATCGCCTCTTCTATACGCTGTCGGTCTGCTGCCTGTGTCGCCAACCACTCTTCTTCACCTTCATACTTAAGCAACTGCATAGCGATGTCCATTGGTTCGCTACGATAAATAGGGTATGTGCTACCTCTTCTAAATCTTTCTTGGTTTTTTTCCTCTAATTCAGCCAACCAATTTTGGTTTAACACTTCTTTTCTTTTTCTTGTGTCTGCACCCTTTTCTCCACGATTCATTGTAGTGCGAATATCGTTATGTGTTTCTCCGTCATCTCTTATTCGACCCATTAATTCGTATATGTGTCTGTTATCTAATGCTTGATTAGAGTCTCCATGAAGGTCTTCTTCAATAACGTAATCATCTTCATGGGGGTCATTCGTTTTTAGCAACCGGAAAGCGAGGTCCATCGGTTCGCTACGGGTAAATCCGGTTAGAGGGTTGAACGGAACTTGAGAAAAAGTAGGCACTTCGTTGATATATTCTTTATCCATTACCCTTTGTAGGGCCACGTTTTGTATTCTATCATCAGGGCCAAAAGCAGGTCTTTCAGGTAATATACCTTCAGCCTCTTCTTCAAAAATCCATTCGTTATCCTCTATCGGCATAAAGGTTCCAAACTCAGGAGGGCGACCTCTAGGACCAGCGTCGCTTTGTATTGTGTTTATTTCGTGACCACGACTACCGGGGTGAAGTTCAAGTGAATCGTAAAACGCTTCTGTGGCTTCTAATGATGGTGCTCTATTACGAGCATTGGGTCGTTCTCTAGGCTCATGCTCTTCCTCTGTTGAGCCGCTACCCATGCTTCTTTGCTTCTTCCTTCCTTCAGGAAATGACCTTCTCCCTTCAGTTTTGGAGCGTTCTATGTCATCTTGGATTTTATCAAAGTCATCAGGGGCTTTGAGTAACTGGAAGGCGATGTCCATTGGTTCGCTTGCGTTTTTTGTTTGCCAATTAGTAACCCCCGTTGATAACGGCCCATCATAACCCTCCAGTGCTTTAGTCCAAGGGTGCTCAGGGTTAGTTATGTCATCCATGAACTCTTCGCTCATGTCAGCATTCGGGTTAGACATATGAGCATCAATTTCTTTTGCGTAATTGTTTATGACGGCTACTGCTCTATCATACTCATGGTCAGGGACTCGGTGACTATTATGGTCGAATAGGTGACCAAAATGACCGGACATATCATGAGTTTCTTCCCTCATGTAGTGGCTTTTACCCCAATTATGATTTGGATGAGTGTCGGGTACGTTAAGCGCAGCCTCGACTACCCTTTTCTGCCTATCATCCAAAGTCCAGTGAGGTCCAGCATCAAGAACATAATTTGTATATTGCTCATCTTCACTGCGGTTTTTTTCAAACTCTTTCATGTGAGCAAGAAACTCTTCATCAAAAAATGGCGTCCCCTTTTCTTCGTCATCATCGTCGGTAGGAAAAGAGAGTCCACTTTTGAGCAGTCGCCAAGTTAAATCCATAGGCTCTCCTGTCATTAAATTGGAAAACTTTTCAGGAAATACCATCTCAGGCTCCTCAGCAAAGTATTGATTTACAGATTGTATGGTTTCAGGTGTAGGGTTAGCCGCAAAATCGCTCATCAAATCATCAATTGGCCGCTTTTCTTCTTCAGTCCTATGAACCACACCATGCCCCCAACAATGTAAGCATGTTTCACCACCATGAAGGGGGTAACCATTGGTTTCATCACGGTAACCCAGACCATGACATGTCGGGCAACTGACATATTCAGGGTGCAAGTTACCTTCATCATCCCAAAGTCGGAAATCTTCTTCCTCTTCGGCTTGCTCCTCTTTTTGTAGAGCATCCCAAGCAACATCATGCGGTGACATAGGTATCACTTATCCTTGTAGTTCTTTCATACGGGCTAATTGCTTTTGTTTGAACGCTTCTTTGTCTGCCCTCTTCTGTTGATTAATCTGATAACTGCGCTGGCCTTCTGTGTATATTTCTTCACACTCACGTGAGCAAAACGAGGAAGGATGATGACCATCATACGGCATTTCCATTCTACAGACATGACAGTTTTGAGTTTTATACGGGTAACCAGCCTCAAAATCACCGTCTTGAATATCGGGATTCAGTCTTCTAAAATCGCTCATAGTACCATCGTAGCCATCATCAGGAGTCACAGCCTCTTTTAGAATAGTCCATGCTACGTCAATAGCCCTCATAAATAGCCTGACGTAGTTGTGGGTTTTCAAAGCATCGTAGCATATAGGTAGCGAATTAGGTAGAATTACGGTTTTAGTCAATTTTTTTGGGAGCGCTATGCGTGGTCATAAGGAGCGTAGCATGACGGCGTAGCCTATTGCTCCGCCTAAGGGGTGCTGCGTAGCAAGGGCACTGCGGCGGTGTTACTTCTACACTGCCCTCAGCGTAGCAAGGCCACCGTAGCATAGGGCTCCGTGATGCGAGCGCAACGCTGCTTTGCAGCGTGCTGCTCGCTAGTGGGCGTAGCGTAATGCTGGGTTGGTGCTGCTTCATAAGCGGGGCGCTAAACCGGGGCACTGCGTGGCATTATGCTCCCCACCTATAAGGCAGCATCAAGGCAGCCTATTGCTACGCCACCACGCCACCACGCAGAGCAGCAGCATTGTGCTCCCCATGATGCGTTAAGCCGCAAGCCTCGGCCCCTTGACCCCCACCC
>Ga0098059_1001740_pt1 | contig 10743 bp, 4 predicted proteins | sample 20_taG_FD_92580 | JGI IMG/M metagenome (GOLD analysis project Ga0098059, IMG submission 92580) | Marine viral communities from the Subarctic Pacific Ocean - 20_ETSP_OMZ_AT15318 metaG | ecosystem: Environmental > Aquatic > Marine > Oceanic | place: Subarctic Pacific Ocean | collected 2015-01-19
GTTAGAGTAAATGGACTAGTCATAAATGTAGATGATCCCGAAGTTAACACAACAACATTTATACAAAGCGGAACAATTGAACATGATGTTTATTTGCCAAATTCTGGAGCGTTATATATTGAAGTTACTGGAGGAGCTATAGGTATAAACTCAATAAGTTTAACAAATTTAGAGCTTTTTGGAGGAAATCTTGATTGTTGGGATATGAATGGCGGTGTAAACCAGAATAATATCTACGCTTTTAGTGACTCAAGTGATGGAAGAGTTGTTTTTGACGAAGCTCCAGTAGGTACTTATTTAAATCAAGCTACACCTGTTACAAATCAAACATTAGACTTTACAGACGGTGCAGAGATAAAAGTGTCTTTTAATTTAGATAACTATACTGGGTCAGGTGAATTAAAATTCTATCTTTACAATGGAGATGGCGAAGGTTTTGAACAGTCAGTAGATACTTCTACTAATGGCAATAAGTACTTTACAGGTACTATAGGAACCGCTGTGGATTTAGTTGCTCAAGACCCTAAAGTTAGTAAGTTTGGATTTGAAGTTACCGGTTCAAATACTTTTAGTGGAGAAATAGATAGTGTAGATTTAGTTATAGATGGTAGGACAAAAGGAACAACAGTTTCTTATAATGAAGCATCAAAAGGCTGGGTTAGTTTTAAATCTTTTGTCCCAGAATATGGAATAAGTGTTAGTAACCAATATTACACTATGAGTTTAGGTAGATTATGGAAACACCATATACTTGGAATAGATAGAAATACTTTTTATGGAGTACATGAAGATTCATCTGTTAGACCAATATTAAATACGCATCCTGATTTAGTTAAAAATTTCAATACCTTAAAATATGAAGGTTCACAATCTAAGGTAGATCAACTTGTAACTCACACTGAGTTTGGCCCTACACTTACGCCTATAGGTAATAACTTAATAGATTATACAAATTTTCAATTATTCCTAAATGATGAATCAAACGCATTTCTAACAACAGATAACAATAGTTTAACAGTGATTGATTTCAATGGTGGGTTGTTAGACGCTGGTGATGCTTCAGATACTCTCTATAGACTTATAGAAAATCTTGATGACACTCTTGGTGTTTTATATAGATTGTCTTTTGATTTTAGATTTCATAGTTTAAATCCAGAAGATCATGTTTATTTTACTATAGGAGGTATTCAGTATGATTCTAGAGCTTATACAGACCAAAGGTTTAATGAAAATTTCCAAACTGGACAACAAACAATAGCTGAATTTATTACAACACATCCTTTTATAGTAGATCAATATGATCAAGATATTAGTATAGAAATAACAAACCTTGTTGTTCAAAGATTAGAAGGATTAAATCCAAATGATGGACAGTATTACAACTTACAAGAAAAAGACGGTTGGTATGTTGATTACATAAAAACAGACAAACAAGAAGGAACGTTAAATGAATTTATAGAAAAAGAAGGTAAATGGTTTAATTATATAAAAGGACTTCAGGGTCAAGTTGACACATCTGCTTTTAATTTTCAAGGATTAGGAATGATAGAATCTGTAGATAGTGGAGGAAGTTAATAAACACATAATAATATGAATTTAATTACAAAAGTAAATATAAGTAAAAAAGTATTAGAAGCTATAGCCTCTACTTTATCAATGCAGGTCGTAGGTGATTCTGACGCTATTTTTCACGTTACTGTAACTAGGTCATCTGATGGTAGAAGTTATAACTTTGAAACCAATACGTTTCCAGCAACAGTAACATCGAAAAGTAGATTAAAAAACCAAAGTCCTGGAACTTTTAACTTAGCAATTCCAGCGGCGGCTAGCGGAGATACGTATAGCATAGTAATAATGGCGGAGCCACACTATGAAACCAAACTATCTATGGGTAGTGGAATAAGATACGAAGAAACCATAACTCAACTTGGGGACGCAGAAATAACTTTCATTGCAGCAGCTACAAACGCAACCAATACAACTATTGGGAGTTTTACTGGCTCGCCAATTTCCACCCTTTCTTCTAGCGGTGGCGATTCAATATCCATGAGTGACTTACAACTTACGGTTCCAAGTGCGGTTGCTGATTATGGATATTTTATAAAAACAGCTAATTTAACAGATGAGTTATCACCTGTTACAGGGACAACAGATTTAAACAAAGGTACTTTTGATAACGGTTCTTTTTATTGGAGTACCACGGAGACTGTAGATGGAACTATTAGTAGCTCCACTAGTTTAGTAGTAGATGATCTTTCAAATTTAGTAGTAGGAATGGAGTTGATATCTTCAACTGCTGGAGGGGATAGTATTGGTACCGACGCTATAATAAGCTCTATAGATGTAATTACTAAAACACTAACGTTATCTGTTGCTTCAAGCTTGACTAATAACGCTACTTTGACATTTAGAGCTTATGGTTCTAAATTAATAAACAAAGCTATTGGTATTAATTTCAACTTAACAAATCCCAGAATTCGCCTTGGGCAAACTACAACTAGTATAGACGACGCGATAACTTCTAATGTATCAGAAGATACTGAGGTTACTGTTAACGGAACGTTAGGTATAGGTAAAGGAGCAACGGTTAGAATGAGAGGATTAGAAAAAAGCGAAGATACCGGTGTATCTACAGTGATAACTGTTGATTCTAGTGCTAATGGAGGGGGTGTTACTGGTGGAGCTATTGGTATTACTAACGCAAGAATAGTAGCTACTAGCGATAGACCTGTTAGAACAAAAACAAAAATATATATAGATGGTAGTAGTAACAAAGTTTACTTAAGCGGCGTGATAAATATAACTAAATATCCAACTAGTAATCAAAATATAATTTTAGACTTAAACAAAGTATTAACTCTAGGAACAGCATCATGATAACAATAACACTAACAGCGGCACCAAATAATAATTCCTTACAAATAGGAGATTTAGCATATTCTATAACACCTTCTTTAGTTGGCGGTTTCCAAACTTCTATTAATGATACAAGTGGAGAATATGACGAACCTATATTTCTTGGCACTATAGACGCTATAACAGGTAATCAAATATTCGTTGATGAAACACAGCAAAATATTACACCTCCACACTTACCAGAGGCAGGTGATTTTTTCATGTTTGCTAAAGACACTTCTGTAAATCTATCTGGATTATTAGGGTATTATGCAGAGATAGAAATAAAAAATAATTCTAAAGAAAAAGCAGAAATGTTCACTATTGGTTCAGAAATAACACCTAGTAGTAAATAATCTATAAAAACTGTAATAATAAATAAAAAAATATAATTATGGCAAACAATACAAAATCATCTCCTGCGAAGTTTATAAATGCTTTGTTTGGTGCAAAACAACTTAGAAGAGAACAAGAGATAGCTAACTCTGACATGTTAGATCAAATGGAAGCATGGGAAGATAGAAAAATGAAAAACCCTTACGCTGGAGTAAAGAACCCTTATGAAAGTATGGAAAATGTTTACGAAGACGCTACGGTAAATTTAAAACAAGCTGAGTTCGAAAAAGAACAATCTCAACAAGCTATGGCTAATATAATGTCTGGTATGCAAGGAGCGTCAGGAGGAAGTGGTGTAGCTGGATTAGCACAAGTGCTTGCTAACCAAGGTGTTAAACAGGCGCAACAAGCATCTTTATCTATTGGCGCTCAAGAACAAACTAATCAAAGCAACATGATAGCTGAATCAGGTAGGCTACAACAATTAAAAGTAGAAGGAGAACAAAAACGAGACTTACTAGAAAGAGAAGGAGAAAGAATGGTAGAGAAGTACGATATGGATAAACAAGATAAAATGTTAGAAATCGCTTTAGCAAGAAAAGAGTCTATTGATGGGACAATTGACCAACAGAACCAAGCTGTAGATAAAATGTTTACTGGGGTTGCTCAAGCCGGTCTTGGTATGACTAGCGACTGGTTGACTTCTTTAAGTGGAAAATAAAAATATAGATTATGTCAGATAAACAAGCAAGGAAGTATTTTGAAACTATGCCTTATGGTGACGATGCTAAGTCGTCGGAGATACATGGTAAGGAAAACCAACAGGTGATAAACGGTATGGTCGAAAGTATGGTTCGTAAATATGACGAATACATGGCTGTTGGTGACAAGCAAACGGCTAGTAAAATTGATGGTGCTATTAAAAAGATAGCTTTTGATTTAGACAACTTAAAGGAAATAAAAAAAGAATTCGCCACTTATTATGGTGGTGGTACTGGTGGTAGAAATTTATTCTCTAACTGGACAAATTTAAAAGAGTTTGATATACCTTTTTGGATGGAAGGTGGTACTATATCTTTCGGCGCTGATTTAAAACCTTTATTATCCGTGCCTGACGCTGGTAATCCAGGAGAACAAATAACAAAAAATATACAAGATATAACAGAAAACTGGGTTATAAAAGGTAGCGAAGAAGCCGATTACATGAAAATGCAGCAATCCGCGGTGGAACAAAAAAACACTATTGGTAAACCATTAGACTTCAACGTAGATTTCCAAGTTGATAATTTGTTAGCTACTAATGATGCTTGGAAAATATTTGTTTCCGATAAAATAGGTGGGCGGTATTTTCTACAAGACTACTTATTAGAAAACCAAGAGAAAATAGAAAACGGAGAGATAAGAGATGACATGCTACATCCAAACTCTTTCAATCCTGAGTACGACACTAGACTTCATAAGTATTATGCTAATAGAATTAAAAAAGCTTTTAATCCTAACTTCTTATCTCCTGAAGAGGTGTTAGAAGCTAAACAATTAGTAGCCTCTTTATCTTCACAGTCAAAACCCCCAACAAATAACCCTTCGGAGTTAGAAAACACAATGAGTCCATACATTAGCTCTGGTATGTATAATGATAATCAGCTTCAGAAAATTAAGAAGTTTGAATACAACAAAATCAAACACAGAGAAAACACAGGTGATATATCTGTACAACAACCTATTCAACAACCTACACCTATTCAAAATCAAAGTAACTCTATGGTTTCGTACGAATCAATTAATGATAATCTAACTAAAGAAGTTTAATATATGTCTGATATAAATCTATTTGGTTTTATACCTGTTACATTCTCTGAAGAAGCTAAAGAAACCCTGGTTAAACTAGATAATCAATGGGAAAAGAATTTTTCAATACAAGGAGAAAAAGTATTGAGAAGTTTACCTGTATATACTGGTAATACCATTAACGCTGTAGATCCAACTGGAGGAAAGGTTATGGATTATATTTCTAGTGGTTTTGATCCAAATGAATTATCAGATGATAATGAAGCTGGCGATGTTTGGGATAACCATGTAACTGAGCAGTATGTAAAAATAGATAAACTAACAGAAAGAGCACAAAAGCTAGATACAGGTAAGGGTATTGTTAAGGGATTTAGAGAGGGTAATTATACTGATGTTGCACTGGGCGTTAGTAACGCTATAATGAGTACTATTACAACGGTAATTCCAGCGATAGCAACTAGAGGTAAGTCTATACCTATACAGATAATGACACCAATGTACACAGAGTATAACGCTACAAAAGCGAAAACTCTTTATCCAGACGAGGATTTTGAAACGGCTATTACAAAACTACATGAAAGCGGACAAGATGAATGGGCTATCCCAACTACGCTAGGTGTACTTTCTACTTATGCAGAGAGAATTGGTTTTAAAGGTATGACTAACGCGATACTTAATAGAGCTAGAACTAAAGGAACAGCAAGAGCAGCTCAGTTTTTAATGGCTGGATCCGCTGAGGGGACAACTGAGTGGTTTCAAGGTGGGATAGAATCGGTTAGCGCGAGCTTAGCAGGGCAAGAGCACAATCCCTATAAAGTTGCTCAAAACATGTGGGATCACATGACTAGTGATGACGGATTAGAAGAATTTTTACAAGGTTTTATAGGTGGTAGTACTGTTTCTTCTGTAGGTAATAAAATAAATAGAGCTTTTAGAACTGATAATGATAATTTAGTTATAAACAGCTATGTTAACCAATTAGGTAAATTAAATCAAGATAGAATAAAAGCAAATGATGCTGATGTAAAAAGTGTTTATACTAAAAAAATAAAAGAAGTAGAAGATAAATTTAAAAAACACCTACTACTTGACCGAACAAAATCTACTTATTTAACAGAGGACCAATCTTATGAACTACTAGACATACTTGATTCTAAACGAAACTTAAATTCTAGATTAATAAAACTAGATAGACAAAGAGGAAGAGGTGTTGTTACTGAACAAGACTATACTATGTCTAAGAAGGATATAGAAACACAAGTACAAAACAGTAACAAAAGAATAAACGATATAAAAATAGAGGCTAATAAAAAACTACTACATGATGATCTAAGAGTAACTGAAGATCCTATAAGCAAAGTAGTAGGAATGGATAGAAACATTTTAAAAACGTCTGGTGACTTTTTGGAAGCTGTAAACGCTAAGTTAAGAGGTATGGGTAGTCAAAAACAATATACTATTGATGAGCTTAGACACGTAGATGGTTTGTTAGTTGGAGATACTACTTATATAAACGAGGAAGTGGCAGCAGAAGCAAACGCTGTTTCTGTAGGTTCACATGAGTTGTTACACGGTATATTGAAGTCTAGTTTAAGAAATTCTCAAGGTAAATTAACAAAAGAAGGTTCGCAGTTGATAGAAGATTTTTTAGGCACGTTAACAACTAGAGAAAGAAACATCGTACAGGGAAGAATAAATAGTAACTATAGATTTGATGAAGCTGGAAACGAATTAGAATTTGATGAATACGCGGAGGAATATTTAAACGCTTACGCTGACGCCTCTATAAAGAATCAATTAACCCCTGGGATTCTACCTAAAATAAAGAAGTTTTTAGAAAAAACATTTAATTCAGGGGATAATGGTTTTAAAAACTTAAATTTTGAAACTGGTAAGCAAGTAAAACAGTTTTTAGATGCTTATGTCTCTGATAGAAAGAAAGGCAAGTTTAGAGATCAATTTGTCAGCATGGCGCAGGAAGGGGTTGGAAAATCAGGTGATAGAGTTGTAATGTCTAAAACAAAAAGAGATTTAAATCCAGAACAGAGAAAACAAAAGATCAATGAGCTTGGTAAAAAGTATTACGATGAAGATCTAGGAGAGACTATATCGTTTGAACAACTTGGTGGTAATGCTTATTATGAAATGTACTCTGGAAAAGTCGAGGGGTTTAAAGATAAAATTACAAAAGAAATAAGAGAGCAAGGATTATTAGATGGTGTTATATTAGAAAAATATAAAAACTATAAGAATAATTTAGACAAAGCTAATGTTACTAAAGAAGAATTTTTAAACAGTGTTTACGCGGAGCTTATGCCACACATAAGAAACTATAAACCTGAAATGCAATTACAAGTTGATCCTAAAAAAAGGACAGGTTTAAACGGGTGGATAATGCCACAGGTTGGTAATAAATCCTTACAAGCTTTTAACATTCTTACAAAAGGACAAACACAAGCTCCTACCGTAGAAGTTGGTCAAACAACTAAAGAAGGTGATATAAAGGTGCAAGTTGAAGCAGATGTAGATCAAGCGATGATAGACTTAGAGACGATGGATATGTCACCTCAAGCTGTTGCTAAAAGAAAAGCTCAGAAGAACAAAAAGAAAGAAGTAAGAAAAAGTAAGCTTAGACAAGATCTTGGTATAGAAGACGATAGTGATATTTATAATAATGTTAAAAACTCCGCTAAACAAAGTTTGATATTAGCTTATGATAAAACTAAAGGTATAGAAAACAAAAACGATAGAGCCGCAGCTATAGTTAAAATGATTGCTGATGAGTACGCTGGAGAGAAAGGTTTAACATCAGGAAGATATACAGAATTATTTAAACAAGTAAAAAATAGTTTAGGTACAAAAGAATATATTAATAACTTAAAGAAAAATAGAGAGTCTATAGTTGAGTCTATATTTACATCAGACTTTGTTCAAATAGAAAGAAACGTACCAGACAGTGAAAAAATATTTACTAAATTTGTAAAAAAATTAACTTCAAAACAAGAAGTGCAAGATGCTGTTGATAAAGGTTTGTTGCCTAAAGATTCTTTGAAGGCGATAGATAAAGGACAAGCTGTAAACTTGTATGAGAAGGTAATGCCAACTGAAAATCAATTTGTAGGATTTTTTGATCAACCTTTGACGGTAGAAAAGACAGATAAAACAGGAAAAATTTATTACATTAGATCTGGCTTAAAAGGTACTAGAAAAGATGGTTTATCAAAACACATGTCAAAAGCTTTTATATTTGACGCTTTAATGGAAGTAAGACAAGAACCCGGTGTTAATGAGTTGTTGACTAACGAGTTTAACGCTGAACTTGACGTTGTAGATTTAGCATCTAAAATTGGTAGAGATGTTAATGTTCAGTTTTCAAAAAACAATGCTGTAACAGATATTAATAACGCTATTGATGCTGGTACTAATACTGATGTCTATAATCAAATTAGATTTTCTAAAAGCCATAGAGATCAATACGAAAGAAGATTAGAAAAGAATAGACCTGATCTTTCAGAAGAACAAAGAAAAAATGCTGTTCAATCTGTATTTAACTTTGTAGATGGTAAAAACATACCAAACAATAAAAAAGCTAAATACGAAAAACTAGCCCTACATTACATGGCTAATGGTTATTTAATACTACCTGAAGACGGTTATAAAGTTATAGAAGCTGAAAGAGTAGCTACTATAAAGAAGTTAGACGCGTTTTCTTACAAAAACCCTAATGTACTATTAGAAGAGAACGTAGTTAAAAAGAAAGTTAAAAGAACAGATCCAGACACCGTAGGAACATTCTCTAATAAAACAGAGTATAGTGATGGTGTTGTAGTGTATGATGTTGAAGACTCTAAACAAGGGCAAAGAGATGTTAGAAAAGTAATAGATACTCACTTTGGTAAAAAAGCAAACCCTTGGTGTTTATGCGCTAGACAAGCAGATGTTGATGGAATGATTGAAGACGTAACTGGTTATCGGCAAATGTTAGATCGTGTTGAAGAGTTAGAATCACAAGGGTATACAGTTGGAGAACCATACGCTGTTGAAAGAGGAAATAATGATACTACTGTTTATGAAATTCAATATTTTAGAGAAGCAGCTGAAAGTGAATTAGGTAATTTATCAAACGCTTATACACATTGGAAATCTTACAACCAAAACGGTGAAGGTCTTGGTTTTAAAATAGCTTTTCATAATGGAGAATTAGTTGGATTTAGAGATGGTAAAGAATCTCCTAGATGGTGGGATAGAAGAGACAAACCTTTTGATGCTCCTATGATCAAAGGTAAAAAGGATAAAGATGGTTACAGAACAGTCTCTTTAGCTTATAGAAATAAAACTATACCTCAATATTTAGAAAAAGTAACTGGTGACAATAAGAACGGTACTACTATAAAAAAAGATCTTGATGGTACTGTAACAGATATAGAATCTAAAAAAGACGGTAAAAAACACGGTAAGCAATTTCAAAGAAGAGATGATAGATCAGCATATTATACTCAAGAAATGTACGAGGTTTATGACAAAGGTAATAGAACTAGCCTTAAAGAAGTAAGAATTTATAAGGATTACAAAGGAAAATCTACAGAAGTAATAGTTGGATTTGGTAAAGATGATATTTACATTGATAATATAACTAAATACGAGAGAACTCTTGATGATAATACAAATAAATCCTTTACAACTATAGAAGGTACTATCAATCAGAGAATGTATGAAGAAGCTAAAAATCCTGATGCTATTACGGATCCGTTTAAAAAGAAAAACTTTAAGTTTTTAGTACCATCTGTTGAAAGATATTTCTCTAGACAAGGTGAAAAAGTAACTATTACAAAAAGCGAACAAACTGATGAGGTAACAATAAACGGGGAAGTACAAGAAACAAGACTTCGTAATAATGAAGCTCAGTTCTCAAAGTCTAAACTACAACTAACCGAACTACAGTATGATAACAAAACTGCAGAGGCGATACAGGGTAAAATACAGGGTATACGAGAAAGAATAGGTACTAATAACGAACAAGACGGTGATCTTATAGCTATAGGTTTACTAGAGGATATGCAAGAGGGCTTTAATAATGGACTACCTACTGAGCAACTTTATGATATTTTAGTCTCTAAACTACCCCAAACACCAGAGTCATATAGTGCAGATTTTAGTGACTTAGATAGTTTTATTAGGTTTATTAAGAAAACTACAATGCCTCAAATAAGAAGTATTGGTTTTAAAGCTTCTAAAACTTGGCTTAAGAAAATAACAGATGGTGTTACCGATACTGAAAAAGTTAGAATAATAAACGAGTATTTAAAAAATATAGGTAGATCAACTAGAAGTGGTATGATTAATGGTCTTACTACTAATCGTAAATTTAGAAACCAAGTTTTAATACCGTTATTTGGTAAAAGATTTGTTAAGGAAAACTACGCTTTAGAAACTAGACAATATAGAGATGGTAAGGGTGAAATTATTGTTTATAAAGAAGGTAAGGATTTTGTACCTGTCCCAATGTATGAAAACATAGAGAATATTAAAAATAACACTCGTAGAGATCCAGCGTTAGTCAAAAAAGTAAACGATCAAGCTAAAGATGCTAAAACATATGTTATGAGTATTATAGATGATAAGACTTTAACTAACTCTGAAAAACTAGCTATATTAGACCTAATGTCTCTTGATCAAAGAGGAGCAATTAGAAAGATGTATACAATGGGTGTTACTCTTACAGAA
>Ga0098059_1001741_pt1 | contig 10741 bp, 11 predicted proteins | sample 20_taG_FD_92580 | JGI IMG/M metagenome (GOLD analysis project Ga0098059, IMG submission 92580) | Marine viral communities from the Subarctic Pacific Ocean - 20_ETSP_OMZ_AT15318 metaG | ecosystem: Environmental > Aquatic > Marine > Oceanic | place: Subarctic Pacific Ocean | collected 2015-01-19
TCTTTTCGCCTAGCTCTTTCGCCAGGCTTTTCGTCATAGCTAACACCGCGCCTTTACTCGACACATAGTGCAGCAAGTAAGGCACGCCCTTGAACGCAGCCGCAGACGCAATATTAATAATACGTCCGCCCCCATTTTCTTCCATGAACGGAACAACAGCACGGCAGCTTCTGAAAATACCAATCACGTTAACGTCATACACGCTCTTCCACTCTTCTGGATCGATCTCATGGAAGAGGCGCGGCGGAATACCCGTTGCAATACCAGCGTTATTGACCAAAACATCAATACGCTCAAACCGGGATAACGTTTGTGCAGCAGCCGCCTGAATCGAGGCCTCCGATCGAACGTCCACCTCGACGCCACGCACCCTCTCCTCCGTCGGATCAATACTTTTGGCTGCCGATACAGCGTCTTTCAAGTCGGCAATAACAACGTTTGCACCACGTTGATAAAACCCTTCGGACATGCTTTTACCGATACCCGCAGCGCCGCCAGTCACGATCACAGTTTTACCTTTCAGCCCTGGATTGAAAGGATCGCTCATAAATACTCCCAAATATTCTTTTGACCAATACTGCGGGGGTCCCCGTCATACTCTCGTGAAACACCATCTTTCATCACGTAAAGACGATCCACAATATCAACCATCGACATAATGTTCTGCTCAATAATCAAAATGGAAATGTTCTGGTCTTTACATAAAGAATGGATCGTCTTCATTAACGATTTCACCATGTGAGGCGCAAGCCCGGTCGTTGGTTCGTCCAGCAAAAGTACCTGAGGCGGCAATATCAGCCCAATGCCAATTGCCACCATTCGTTGCTCACCACCACTCATAGAGCCCGCCGCCTGAGACTGACGCTCGGCCAGACGGGGGAAAAGCTCGTACAAAAACTCCAACCGCTCTTTAAAAAGACCATGACTCACTTTGTGACGGCCGGCAATACCAAACGCCGTCTCAAAGTTTTCGAGAACGGTTAAGTTTGGGAAAACATTCCGCTCTTGGGGAACGTAGGAAATACCATTCAAACGTCGTTGCAAAGGCGACATCTTAAGAAGTGAAACGCCCTGGTATGTCAATTCGCCGGAGTCTGGGTTAACCAACCCTGAAATCGCTTTTAACGTGGTTGTTTTCCCCGCTCCGTTAGGTCCGATCAAACCGACAATCTCACGATGGCTCATCGTTACCGAGACATCCCGAAGAACCGTCGCGCCGCCATAACCCGCCTTCAATTGGTCTATAGCAAGAATTTCCTGATTCATGTGTTATTGCCCCAGATATAGCTTGATAACCTCATCATCCTGTAGAACGTCATCGGTTGCGCCATCGCGGAATATTTCTCCCTGATGCAGGAAAATAACGCGATCGGCTAATGACTTAACCAGAGCAAGATTATGTTCCACAAAAACAATGGTTCGCTGTGCTTGCGCCAATTGCCGAATACACGCACGCACTTCGTCAACCATCGCAGGCTCTAAGCCGGCGCATAACTCGTCGAAGAACAAGACTGAACTATCTGTTGCCAGAGCCTGGGCCAACATTAATAACTTTTGTTCGCCATAGCTCAGATCGCCGGCTTGCGCATCTTGCCTGGCCAGTATGGGCTCCAGGGCAGGAATTGCCATATCGAGCTCCGGACGCTTCCTCGTGCGCGGGCGAAGCCCCAAAGCCTGGCCCAACGAATACCAGAGCGTCTCCTCTTGAGTCGACGCGTGGGCAAACTCAATACAACGCGCCACTGTGAACGAACGGAATACCCTGGGATGCTGAAAAGTACGCATAAATCCGGCTGCTACGCGCTCGTGCATTGCTTGCGCCGTCACATGCCGACCGTTCACGTAAACCTCTCCTTGATCCGCTGGGAATACTCCCGCCATTACATTAATCAATGTAGACTTTCCTGCCCCATTAGAGCCTACCAAAGCAGTAACAGTGCCAGGCTCAACGCTGAACGACACCCCGTTCAACACATGAATACCAGCAAAACTTTTATGTATATCCCGAACAGTTAAGGGACTTGCAGGGTTGTGTACTGACTGAACCATTTTTATCCTTAACCTTTATCGATGGGCACTGCCAAATAAACCTTGAGGGCGGAAATACACTACCAGCACCAACAGCAAGCCATAAACCAACTGCCGCGCCGGTGCTGCGGTCGTTGGCGACAAAGGTAGAAACTTTAATAACTCGGGCAAGAAACACAGAATGACGGCGGCTACCAGGGGCCCAACCAGCGTTCCCGCGCCGCCAAACATAACAATCAGCAACGCAAATATTGAAACGCCAATATCAAAACTCAACGGATCGATATAAGCAGAATAGTGTGCGAAGAACGAGCCTGCAGCCGCCGCAATGGCACTTGATAACGCAATAGCAACCAATTTAGCCCGTGCAACATTTTTCCCGAGTGAAGCCGCGCCTAACTCGTCATCTCTAATAGCTTGCAATAGCTGACCAAAAGGCGTGGCTGCGAGGCGCAACAAAAAAATCAGCGTAAGCACAGCCAGTGCGACCGTAAATAGCGCAAACCCGGTTCTACCAAACTCATAACCAAACAACGCGTAAGGAGTAATACCCGATATCCCGGCATCCCCGCCCGTTACATCCCGCCAATTTTGAAGCAGCACGGTAAACACCATTTGCACTGCGATCGTTACTATCAGGAAATAAATTCCTTTAACACGAACCGCAGGAAACGCAATAATCATGCTTACCACCGCCGCAACTAACATGCCAAATAGTTGTGCGCTCAAAGGGGAATAACCTTGCTGCATTAACAAACCAGTTGAGTAGGCGCCGATACCGAAAAACACAGTCGCCGCCAGCGACATCAACCCTGCCAGCCCAACCAAAATATCAAGCGACAAAGCCAATATCCCAAAAATGGCTGCCGTTGTAATTAAATGAAGCACATAGTCCATAACTTAACTCTTTCAGGGGTTGTTTAACGCGACTTGCCGAACAGACCCTGAGGCCGGAAGAGCAAAACAACATAAAGCAGCCTGAAGGTCATGACTTCACGCCAGCCCGCCGCGAAAAACCACACCATGACGCTTTCCGCAACGCCCACAATGAGCCCGGCAAGCAATGCACCCGACAAGGATCCGCGCCCACCCATAATGGCCACAATCGCCGCCATCAAAATAATGTGCATCGCATCATGCGGTTCAACACCCCGGTCAAACAGATACACGAACGATGCCGGCGCAACCAATGCTGCTGACAGCGCAGCAACGGTCATCGTGACCGTCCAGGTGCTAATGCCCAGAGCGCGAGCCAATTCGACATTCTCGGCCACGGCGCGCATTCGCTTTCCCGTATCGGAATACTTGATGAATAGAAATAGTGCAACAAATATGATCAGAACCGAACTGACGACGATTAAGGAAAACGAATCCAGTATGTAGCCACTTCCCGGGAAAACAGGTGAGCGTAACTGGAAGGCATCCAAACGGACGCCCTCGGGCCCAAAGACCAAAATAACGAGGTATTCGAGGCTAATTAATAAACCGAGCGAGATAGTCAACAAACCCATCTCCCCCGCGCCGCGTTTAATCATGTTCTGATATGCAAACTGCTGGATCAGCAATCCCAGCACAACTGCAACGACAATCGCAAAACAAATACCACCCCAAAAAGGCAAGCCTAGGACAGCAATTGCTACATAACCAGCGTAGCCTGCTGCAATGACAACCGCGCCATGCGCGAGGTGGATGAGGTCAGCCAGCCACCATAACAACGAAAAACCGATCGCAACGAGGGCGTACAACGCCCCCGTGCTGATACCATCGGTCAGCAAATTAACCAACAGAGTCGCTTGATCCATTTATTAACAACCTGTTATTCAACAAGATCAGCAACTTTTACAAACTGACCATCTTTCAGCGTTTTCAGCGAAGTAGGACGAACCACGCTGCCGTCCGAGTAGTCAAAGCGGTATGTCCCTGCCGCCCCGGTATAAGTTGGCATTTCCTTAACCATGTAGTCACGGAATGTGGTGCCCGTTACCTCTGTCCCCTTTTCGGCTAACGCATCAACGACCGTTTTATACAAGTAGATTAGATCGTAATGGTTGGCCTGGTGCACATTCGGCAAACGATCATGTTTGGCTTTGAATGCATCAACGAACGCTTTTGTCTTCGGGGCATCGCCCGTTACCTCAAACGAAGGAGACGCATAATAAGCACCGTCCGCTAATTCACCCAAAGCTTGAATCTCAGGGTCTTCAAACGCGCCGTAACTCAAAAACTTACCTTTGTAGCCCAGCTCTCTAGCTTGCCGGACAATCTGAGCAGATTGCCGTCCGATGGAACCCGTAATGTAGATCGCATCAGGATTAGTAGCCAGAAGCTTCAATAAAATTGGGCGGAAATTTGATTCATCCTGCTGGTGAATCCCCTCTCCTGCAAGCGTGCCTCCCAGTTTCTCCCACTCCTCTTTCACAGACTTGGCCAGCGCATTGCCCAAGTCGCTGACAACAGTCATAACTCCCAAGCGCTCTACGCCCAAATTTTCTTTTGCATAAGGGAGCAATAAACGGACGGTCTCATCGTCGAACATCCAGGTCGACTGAAAATAAGGAGAAACACCCCTGATCGCCGGAGATGCCGTGCTTGCCGAAATAAGCATCACTTTCTCCGTTTGTGCAAGCGGGGCAACTGCAGCAACAACCGATGTCCATCCGGTAATCACCACCTCGGCATCTTCAAGATCGGACAACCTTTTAAACCCGGAAATACTCACACGCGCCGTAGCTTGACTGTCCTCCGGTAACAACTGGATATCCCGTCCACCCGCGCCACCGTGCTTGGAATTTATTTCCTCGACTGCCAGAGTACTACCCTGCATCATCATTTCGCCCAACTTACCGGCACCACCCGTCAGTGGCATCAGAAAACCTATTTTGCGTGCGCCTTCATCAGCCGCCTGCGCAGGCAACATTGCACCAAAACCGAATGAAGCTGTGCAGGCCAAACCCAGCAGCAGCTTTACAAAGCTCTTTTTTGCATGTTTCATGATTGCTGTCTCCTATTACTGTCTTTAATTATGTCAACCGTGTATCCGAACAACCAAAACCGAATTCTCTTCTTGACTCCTTCACCTTTAACCATAAACATGTATACACCTATACATATATGTAAGTTATTATGAAGTATACTCGCTGTCAAGAAAAAAAAATGAAAATGCGGGTATAAACCTACCCATTCTTCCGCCCTAAATGCCCTAAAAAATATGTTCTCAGACAAACTGCCCATCACATACCAGTTGGCTCAGCACCTTCGAGGCGAAATTATTCGAGGCACTTATCCCCCAGGAACAAAACTACCCACGGAAGTGCAATTTGCGTCCGATTACAAAATCAGCGTTATTACCGTTCAGCGGGCACTTAAAGCGCTGGAGGAAGAACATCTAATTACACGCAAAAGAGGCAAAGGAACATTCGTTTCCGAATTACCTTCCCATCTAACCAAATCGAAATCTCTCTCCACGCTTGACATGATGTTCTCGGAGGAATTCAACAATGAAACCGAAATCCTGGAACGCAAAATCATTCCTGTGCCCGAACATCTCAGCAACGCTTTTTCGCAAGAAAAAGAATTGATGTTCATTCAAAGATTAGTAAAAAAAGAGGGGATACCGGTTAGCTTTACTAACCATTACATTGTTCCTGAATATGGCAAAGGCATACCTGTTTCTCAACTTAAACGATATCCAATGTTTCGCATATTGCGAGAGAATATGGACATCTCGCTTCTGAACGTTGAAATCAGCATAGAAGCCATGGCCGCACCCATTGATGTTTCAAAAAAATTGAACATTCCAGCGATGGAACCTGTTCTGTTTTTTACCGCCCTGCTCTATGAAGAAGGCGGCCGATTAATTGACGTGCCTGAGATTTACTTTCGCGGAAGCCGGCATAAGTTTTCATTCGGCATCGATCTTGCGAGCCGATAACTTATCGGCCGACACAATATCCCAAAAAATCCCATTTAGCCGCCCCGCAAAGCTTGAATCGTTGTACTTGGCGAAATCACATCAGGATCGGTCATTAATTCAATCACTGACGCTACGGATTGCCTTAATGCGCGTTCGAGCGCCGGGCGAAATGCCTCGGTCGTTTCCACTCGTTCCGCGTATGCCCCATAAGATTCAGCCAGCGTCACAAAATCCGGATTAGCCAACGTCGTACCAATAACGCGTCCGGGATAATCACGTTCCTGATGCATACGGATGGTTCCAAATATTCCGTTGTTGACAACAATAAAAATCGGATTCAAGTTGTATAGCCGGGCGGTCGCCAGTTCTTGAGCACTCATCATAAAGCAGCCATCTCCGGCCACGGCAACCACCACACGCTCAGGATGAACAACTTTGGCAGCAACCGCTGCCGGCACACCGTAACCCATCGCACCATTAACCGGCGCCAATTGGGTTCGATAGCCACGATACTTAAAATAACGGTGCAACCAGGCGGTGTAATTCCCCGCCCCATTACATACAATCGCGTCTTCCGGCAACACCTCCCGCAACGCGGTAATAGCTTGTGCCAAATCCACCCCAGAGGATAACGAGCCTGGAAATATATGCGACTCATAATCCTGACGCGCTTTACCTGCCCACTCTGTCCATGCACCTTGTGCCGAACTGGCAGGCAACGTCACCAACGCTTCCATACATTGCATCATTCCAGACACAATGCCCAACGTCGGTTGAAACACACGACCAATCTCCAATGCATCCGGATGAACGTGAATCAGTTTTTGCCGCGGCACAGGAGACGTAACCAGGCTATATGTACCCGAGGTAGCCTCACTCAGCCGGTCGCCCAACACAATCAACAAATCAGCCTCGCGTACGCGCTCAGCCAGTTTCGGATTAATCGCCAACCCCACATGCCCGGCGTACAAGGGGTGATTATTATCAAAATAATCCTGACTTCGAAAAGCTGAACAGACCGGCAGATGGTGACGCATCGCAAACTGTTGCAATAACTGAGTCGCCTCAAAGGTCCAGGTACTGCCGCCTGCAATCACCAGAGGGCGCTGCGCCTGACTAAGCAACGTTTCAAATTGGTTCAACTGGTTCGGTGACGGATATGCTTGAGTCACCACATAAGGCGGCGTATCCTCGACTGAAACTTCGTCTAACAGCATATCTTCGGGCAACGCGATCACAACAGGGCCTGGACGCCCCGATGTGGCTGTATGAAAAGCCCGCGCGACAAACTCCGGAATACGATCGGCATCATCGATTTGGACAACCCATTTCGCCATCGCCCCGAACATCTGTCGATAATCAATTTCCTGAAACGCCTCTTTTTCGAACGAACTTCGTTGCACTTGGCCTATGAACAAGATCAACGGCGTGCTGTCTTGCATCGCCGTATGCACGCCAATGCTCGCATGCGTTGCACCAGGCCCACGCGTCACGAAGCAGATACCCGGTTTCCCTGTCAGTTTCCCATAGGCGTCAGCCATATTACATGCACCAGCTTCATGACGCGTCACCACGAGTTGAATTGAATCAACATCATGAAAAGCGTCAAGAACCGAAAGATAACTTTCGCCCGGTACGCAGAAAACCTTATCCGCGCCGTGCACTTTCAATTGATCAACGAGAACACGCGCCCCCGTCCTGGATATAGAAGTTCCGGTCATATTAGAAAAACACCGTCAAATTTTTCGAGGGCAATACCGCCCGATCTATCACCGCATACCGGTCGAATACTTTCCACCCATCTTCGCTTCGACGAACACGGTCGATGCGATGACCTACAAATAGGTTTTCTTCGCGCTGCAGCCGTGTTTGATAAATGATTAAATTACTGGCAACCCGCAGGCCGTCGGGTTCCTCCTCAATTTCCACCGGATCTACAAAATATCGCAAACGAGACGGCGGAATTTCCGTCCACGCTTTTTTACTTTTTGCACGCGCCACTCTTAACGATAAGGTTTCATAACTATCGTCATACAGCATCAAATCGGTTTGCCTGGATAAAGAACCTTCCCTTTGGTCCTTAACATAAACCAAAGGTGCTCTATAACGCAGGTCATCCGCGAAAATACCCAGCCATTCCTGATAGGCCAGCTCCTGCAACAAAGAGACTTCATATGCCTGGAAACTCTTTACCTCAAAATAAAGAGAAGGGTTACTTAGCATCGTTTTCATTTCGCCTCCATCAGGCTGCGCCACTGACGGTAATACTCACGCTGGTTGATTTCACTCCAATACCAACCTGTTCTACCCGGCAAACCTTGCCCAAACTTATCTGCGGTCAACTCTTCTTTCCCGAGACCCATCTGATAGTTGAATGGCTGGCGAGATGCCATATATCCACTGATACTGTCAGCAATTTCGCCCCATATCTCGCCATCCTCCACCTCAAACATGCCGCTGGGCCCAAACGAGAGAATAAACTCGCGACGAATCTCTTCTTTCAACTCGGGATCCAAATTCTTGTCTACAAAACACATGGTATGACTTTCGGTAAGACGAGGGCCACGCGGATGAGACATTCGAATCATCCGAAACTTGACGCTATCCAAAATCGACATATTCGGGAAAATGGTTGAATGTCCCAAGGGGATGAACTGATTGGCCGGATTGTCCTGAGCGTCAAGTTTGGCGCGCATTTCATCAATATATTTAGCGTAAGCGGATGACCCTGTCGATCCAGCACCAAATCCACCCAGCTCCGAACCGAACCCATGTCCTCCGCGAAGGGAAATCTGAAAGCCATCTTTTTTCGGGCGTTTGCGATAGCCAATATCCATGACCGAGCCATGTGTCGTCGCAACGTGGTACGAATCACCCAGAAAGTTCTCGGCGGGCATTTTCCAATTCACCGGCAATTCCCACTTCTGAACACCCCCTATCATTTCAACACCGCCATCGCTGCGACTCACAACCCGATCCAGATACACCGCCATCTCGCCAAGATAGTCAAGCAAAGAGGAAGCATTAGGATTCCAGGTTGCAAAAATCAACCCACCGAAAGTGTCGAGTTGTGCAACCTCCCGCAACCCCCAACGATTCATCTCCAGGTTCTCGTAATACGCCTCCCGATAACCTGGCACCCCAACCAGCTCGCCTTTGGATGAGAAACACCAACCGTGATAAGGGCAGGTGAAAGCAGGTGCATTACCAGAGTCAGTGCGGCAGACTTTCATACCGCGATGCGTACAAAAATTCAGGAACGCACGAATCTTGCCGCCGGAACGCGTTACCACAACCGAGTCAGACCCCATGTAAGTCGTGAAGAAGTCATTTTCATTCGGCAACTGGCTCTCATGTCCCAAATACAACCACGATTTGGTGAATATTTTTTCCAACTCTAGCTGATAGATTCCGGGGTCGGTAAATATGGTGCTGCTCACCATTCCCGACTCTGGCTGAACCAAATCGGCATACTCCCGGTCAACACTTTGCGTTTCCATACTATTTTCTCCACTATTCAGCTTGTCGACGTCTCGAAAACGACCCCGCCACAGCCGGTTTCCCACTCTGCTACTGATTCGTAATAAACCGTTTGCGCTTGTGCGCCATTCGCGGCGCCCAAAGCCGTCACCCACTGACGAATTTCCCACGCGCCAAAACCCGCTGCGTCAATTTTTTCACTGCTCCAATCGACCACTTGCACAGGGCGCTCAGACGCCAGTGCCCCTAAAAATTCAAGGTCAAATTCGCGGTCAATATCACCCGCCTCCGGTGCGCCGGGTGAGTGCGACAACCCCCCTGTGCCAACCACGGCAACACGCAAATCAGAGGCCTTTGCCGCGCGGCGGATGAACTGGCCAAAATCGTAACAACGCGACAATGTCGGCAGAGGCGGCACCATACAGTTCTGAAGAATCGGTACCAAAGGGATGTCATACTTAGGAGCAAGAAACTGCAATGGAACCACAACGCCATGCTCAAGAATCACATTTTCGGCAAAGGCTGGATCAAACCCATCCTCATAAGCCTGCTCGACCAAAGCGCGTGAAAATGCCTCGGCGCCTGGTATGGAAAAAGAATCAACATTGATCCATTTCTCAATTGGACCAGAGTATGACTGCGCGACACCCACACAGAACGCCGGCATGCGATCAACAAACAAATTATGAAAATGATCGGAACTGACGACCACCAACACATCAGGCCTGGCCTGACGTAACTGATCACCAATTTCGGTCATCCCCGCATACACCCGGTCCTTGACCTCTTTGCTGGCATGATTGGCATAGCCCGTTATGTGTGGCGCATGACTCATAGCCGCAGCAAATACAATTCCACCCATCTTGCCTCCTAACTGCGCAAGTGCCGCTCGCCCGCCAGGGCGCGTAATGTTGCCCGATACTGATCAGGAGGCAGATTAAAGAATCGACCTAAAGGTGCCATTAACAATGGATGCACCCCCAAGCGCCATAGTGCTTGGATATCCTGATCAAGCATCGCCTGACGCTCTTGTTCATTCAAGCCATGACGCACCATATGGCCTTCCCGGTCTTGCATAAACGCTGCCTGCATATCGGGCTCATTTTTCAGCTTGAATAAATAAAGCTGTAGATCGTAAAGCGCCATGTCGACTCCTCAGAACAAACTTCGTACGTTGCCGCCATCAACTGATAGAACCGTTCCCGTTATGTACGAAGCACGATCCGAACATAAAAATGCAACGGCATCCGCCACCTCTTCAGGCTCCCCAAAGCGACCCATGGGCACCTCAGCAGCGGACTTTGCAAGTCGTTCTTCCAA
>Ga0098059_1001742_pt1 | contig 10735 bp, 11 predicted proteins | sample 20_taG_FD_92580 | JGI IMG/M metagenome (GOLD analysis project Ga0098059, IMG submission 92580) | Marine viral communities from the Subarctic Pacific Ocean - 20_ETSP_OMZ_AT15318 metaG | ecosystem: Environmental > Aquatic > Marine > Oceanic | place: Subarctic Pacific Ocean | collected 2015-01-19
ATGAAGAAAGGTGTTGAAATTGCCTTAAAGAAAGAAGATGTTAATGGAATACGTGGTTTTGTTAATGATGGGATGGAGATACACGGAATGAAGGATAAGGAGACTGTAACTGTTACTGAGAAATTAGAAGCAACACAGACTCGTAAGTTAATAGACAATATCAATGCACAAGAAGACAAACTGGAACTCTCTAGGAAGGCAGAGATTCCAATAGAAAAAGAGACCAAGGAGGTCAAAGATGGATAATTTATGGTTTTATTACATATCAATGTTGGAAGCGGCTAACTTTCCGGGATGGGAGTTATACATTTTCTTACAAACCATACTATGGATAAGTGTTATATTCAGACTACATAGAATTGAAACAAATCAATTAGGAGGCAATAATGATTGAATTTTTAATGTTAATAGTTTTAGGATTAGTTTTACTAAATAGTAGACTATGGGAATCGGGTTATTGGGATACATATGGTAGATATGGACACATCTTTAAAGATAGTAGATGACTACGAGAGTAGATACGCACAAGAACAAGCACTAAAGAAGCTAAAGAGTAATATAGGTCTCTTTGGGAAAACAATGTTCCCGACAGCCTTGAATAAGGATGTCCCCCCGTTTCACCACGAAATATATAGAAATTTGTCGGACGACTCACAAAAGCGTGTATTGATAGCGGCTCCTCGTGGAACTGCTAAAAGTACAGTGACCTCCTTGATTCTACCCCTTCATAGAATCGCTTTTAAGCCGTCCGACAAAGATTTGTTTATAGTTATTATCTCAGAGTCACAATCTCAGAGTATTAACTTTTTATCAAGGATAAAGCATCATCTAAACAATAGTAAAAACTTTAAGGAGATGTTTGGTAATTATGGAGTCGAAACAGCGAAAAGGTGGACGAACAATGACATCGTACTCTCTAATGGAGCTCGTATCATTGCTGTTGGTACTGGTCAGCGTGTTCGGGGGTTTATTGAAGGTGATACTCGTCCTAATCTCATTATTGTAGATGATTATGAGTCAGAATTAAATGCGGCTACACCAGAAGCCAGAGCAAAGAACAGAAAGTGGATAACAGAAGCTGTTATACCTTCTTTATCAGATGATGGAAGAATCGTAATGATAGGGACTGTTATCTCAGAAGATTGTTTTCTATACTGGGCTAAAGAATCACCAGCTTGGGAAACACTATGGTATGCCATATATGATGAAGATGGCAAGAGTATTTGGGAAGAAAGATTTCCTAAAGAAAGAATATTGCAGATAAAAACAGAATTTGAATCTGTAGGTAACCTTAATGGATTCTATCAGGAGTATATGAATGAAGCACAATCACCAGACAATGCCCCCTTTAAACCAGAATATATTAAATTACATCACTACACATATAAGCACCTTGATGGACAAAATCTCCTCGTTCGGAAACGAGATGGAGAATTGGTTAAAAAGCCGGTTGACATCTTCTGTGGCATTGACCCTGCTAGTAGCTTATCTATTCGTAGCGACTTTTTTGTTGTTGCTACTATCGCTGTTGACGGGGATGGCAATTTTTACATTGTGGATATTTTCCGTGATAAAATTGACCCTGCAATCCAGCCAGATAAAATTATCGAGATTTATAAGAAATATCACCCGAAAAGAATGAAAATAGAGACTGTGGGCTATCAAGAGGCACTGAGGGCAAACGTAAGAAAACAGATGCTGGACCAGTCCCTTTATATACCCGGATTGGAAAAGGGCATAAAACCAAGACAGAGAAAGTCCGAGAGATTGTTGTCCTTGGTAGCCCCACTTGCTAGAGGTGAGTTTTTCTTTCGTCCAGAGGATATACACGCACAACAAGAATTTTTATCATATCCGAGAGGAAAACACGATGATATTCTGGATGCAATCTATTATGCAGTGGACGGAGTTAAGAAGTGTAGGCGTAAGGAATTTGTACCTGCAGATGAATATGGAAAAAAGAATAAAGTACTTGACTGGTTGACAATGTAAAGTATAACTTTAACTGGGATGGCTTACGTAGAAAAAGAATCAGAAGTATCAGGTAATATTGTAGAGGAAACACATTCTCTCTTTAAAACCTATTCTAATAAAAGAGAATTATGGGCTCAACAAGCTCAGGAAGACGCTGAATTTCGTTTAGGAAGACAGTGGTCTCAGGAACAAACCCGTATTCTTCTTGAGAGGGGTCAAGCACCACTCGTAGTTAACCGTATCCATCCAGCAGTTGAAGCCGCAAAGGCTTTGCTTACTTCAGGCAGACCACAGTTCAGAGTATCACCGAGGGAAGATTCAGATAATAAGGTAGCACAAGTCTTCAATGGATTACTCGAATATATGTGGTACATCTCAGACGGGACTCAAGCACTCAGAAACGTCATCGACGACTACTACACAATGGGATTAGGTGCTATGTGTGTATATATTGACCCCTTGAGAGATTATGGGCGTGGAGAAATATGCGTTCGTGATATAGACCCATTAGATGTTTATATAGACCCTAACTCTAGAGATAGATTAGGTGATGATGCAGAAAATATTATAATATCAAGATTGTTCACCAAAGAGCAATGTGAAGCTATGTATCCAATGTATAAGGATAAAGTTAGAAAGTCTTCATCTGATATGTTTACAGATAGACCAACAACTCAAAGGGTTGATGAAAAAGGGATAGTATTTCCAGAAGATACTGCTACTAAGACTCAGGCTACCTTTGGTAAGGACAATGAGTATGTTAGAGGTTATGAAAGATACTATAAGGTTTGGGTTAAGAGATATCATATAAAGAATAACATTAATAAAACTGAGGAAGTCCTTCTAGAAGAGGATATGGAAGAATACCTACAGCGTAGGGCAATAGAGGTTAATGGTGAAATAATACTAGATGAGCAAAAAGCTAAGGCAATTATTGACCAACTTCTTCAGCAATACGAACAAGCTAAGATGCAGGCAATGCAGAATGAGATGGACCCACCTGAAATGCCAGTTGTTGATGAACTAACCTATCAAGATTTGATTGAAAGAAAATTAATTGAGACCGTGTCGGTGCCTGTTCAGCGTATAAAGATGTGTGTTGTGATAGGCGACCAGTATCTATACTCTAGAATCTTACCTATAGAGCATTATCCCATCGTTCTGTTTATGAATATTCATAATAGGACTCCCTACCCAGTAAGCGATGTTCGTATGGTAAAAGATTTACAAGAATATATAAACAAGACACGGTCTCTTATTATTGCACACGCAACAACAAGTACGAATACAAAGATTTTAATACCTAGTGGCTCAGTGGATATGCAAGACTTCGAACAAAGGTGGGCTCAACCGGGAGTAGCGATAGAAGTAGATATGGACAATGGTGCTCCTCAACCAGTTCAGCCCACCCCCCTCCCTAACACACTATATCAGAATGAGCAAGTTGCTAAACAAGATATAGACCATCAGTTAGGATTATACGAGTTAATGCAGGGTAACTCAGAAGCGGCTCCACATACTTATAAAGCCACAGTATCGCTTGATGAATTTGGTCAGAGAAAGATAAAGTCTAAGCTCCAAGATGTCGAAACTGCACTTGTGAGGATAGCAAAGGTGGCTATACCTTTAATGCAACAACTTTATAGGGCTGAAAAGGTAATAAGAATAGTACAGCCTAATAATAGCCAAACAGAGATAGCTGTGAATAAAAAGTTGTACGATGATAAAACAGGAGAAGTGCAGGTTATAAATGATATCTCTAGAGGAGCTTTTGACGTTGTCGTTGTTACAGGCTCTACGCTACCAACTAATCGTTATGCACAGCTTGAAATGTATATGGATGCGTATGAAAAAGGAATTATTGACAAAAAAGAAGTTCTTAAGAAAACAGAAGTCTTCGATATGGAGGGCATTATTGAAAGAACAGATGAAGTGGGACAACTTCAAAACGCAATTAACACACTTGAAGAAAAAGTAAAAGAATTAGAAGGCGACTTGCAGACAAGAGAACGTGAAAACTATCACTTGAAGCAAAAAGCTGAATTAGAAAAATTCAAAGCAGACCTCGATAGAGTTTCGACCCAAGGCAAAGCCTCTGGCAAAATCTTCGAGAAACGCCTTGATGATGTACTTGGACAGGCTAAAGCCGGTGTTCGTGAAGCGAACAAGGAAGCCAAACAAAAAGCATCCTCACCCGTAGCCAAGAATACGGCAGGAAAATAACAAGGAACTCAAATGGAGAATACTACAGTTACCCCGACTAATCCTGAACAAGTTGATGCGGCATTCGTCGCACCTCAGGAGCACGATTCGGGCATTGGAGAAGCCAATGAGACGACAACGCCCGACGGAGCGAATCCGTTAGAGGACTTTTTTCGTGTGAACGGAGTCGAACAAGAACAGCCCGAACCCGACCCTTTTGAAGAGGTCGCAGGTGCGGTACCTGAGCAAGGTTCCCCTCCTCAGCAAGAAACTCAAGCTCCTCAAGATAACGACGAAAAGCGTTATCAATACTGGCAAAGTGAGGCTGATAAAGCTCGTAATGAGAAACAAGCACTTGAAGCTCGTCTTCAGGCACTTGAATCTCAACAAGTTCAACCTCAAGCAGTACAACAGACAGTTCAGGAACCGGAGCAGGATTTAAGTTTTCCACCGCCCCCGGGTAAACCGCAAAAACCTAGGAGTTTTTCTAGGGAAGAAGCCTTTTCTGACCCATCATCAGAATCTGCTCAGTATTTAGACGATGTAGACAGTTGGAGAGACGATATGGATGATTACAACCGACTACATAATGAGTTTAATACTGCATTAGTAGAGGAAGAGAGAGGTAAGATAGAGGAAGAGCGACAGAACATAATGCGTGCAGAAGCACAGAAACAGCAGTATCAGCAACAAATGTCTGGTATTAGAAATCATTTGAAAACAAATTATAATGCTTCCGATGAGGAAGTCGCTAATTTTGTTCAAGTGATGGATAAACCAGAATCTGTTAATGTCGACAACCTGTTTCAGCTTTTTAGATTACAATCCGGCAATGCACCAGCACCCGGAAGTAAACCTATCACAGAAACTGCGAAGAGCGAAAGCTTTGAACAGATGAAGAGAGCACAGCAAGTTCCGACCTCAATGGGTGTACTCCCATCTTCTGGTAATACTCAGGGAAAAGTAGAAGACAATATGATTGATGCGATGGTTTCGGAATTTAACAATCGTAACCCTTGGTAATATAACCAAGAAGGAGACAACTGACTATGGCTGACGCATATAGTAAGTCCACAGGTGGAGCACCGGGAGGTGTTTCCATCAATGACTCCCGTCGAATTTATAATTTCGGCGAGAGAGTTGCAGAGCTTGCTCCGCAACAGTCTCCATTCTTTGTGTATCTAAGCAAAGTTGCTAAGTCTGCTACTGATGACCCTGTATTCAAGTTCCTTGAGCAACGTCATCAATGGCAACGCCGTGATTTTGTAATCAAAACAGCTTCTGGTGTATTGGCGAAAGACGCCGCAGTCACCGGTATGAAGATTGTTTGTGGATATGACAAATATGGAGTTGAGTCACCATCTGGAAAGTCTGCCGCCCCTCAATATATACTTGTAGGACAAGTATTGAGAATCGGTGGTAAGGCATTCAAGGTGACTGCCGTAACACCGGGTGATGGTATTTCTGCTACTTATGCAAGTGGAACTGCCGCTACCCATACATCCGTTAACCTTGCAGCTTTAGAAGCCGTCGACCCAACAATCGCCGTAGGTTCTAAAGGTCAGGTAATCGGTTCAGCTTGGGGTGAGGGAACTCTTGACCCTGAAGGCTGGAAAGATGAGATGTACACACGAGAAGGATACTGTCAGATTTTTAAGACAGCTATCCAGCTATTCTCTGGTACAGCTCTAGCTACTCGCTACAGAGGGCGTCCTGATGAATACCGTAGAGTTTGGTCAGACAAACTTATGGAACATAAGATGGACATCGAACACGCAATGCTGTTCGGTATCGGTGCTTCTGATGAAGCCGCCGCCGCAGGTCCACTCAGGTATTCTCACGGGATAGTACCTTACGCAGAAGCTAATGGTAAGAACTATGCGTTTACGTATAATAGTTCTAACTATGATTCTTTCGTAGATGCTATGCAGGACTTCTTTGCTCCTGAAACTGGGAACTCTGGCGACAAGTTAGTACTTACATCTCGTAAAGTACTTGCTTGGTTGCAGAAGCTCGGTTCTAACAACTTCCTTAATAACACTGTTACATCTAGTTCTTATAAATTAGATGTCCAGAATATCAAAGGTAGTTTTGGACACCAAGTAACAAAAGTAAATACCATTTTTGGTAACTTACACTTTGTTGCTGAGCCTCTATTCAGAAACCAAGACGAAAACCTAGCAATCGCTGTTGATTTAGCGAATGTTAAGTATCGTCCATTGTCTGGTAATGGCGTATCTCGTGATACTCATATTATCACCAATGTTCAGGATAACAATATGGATGGACGGAAAGATATGATTCTAACCGAAGCCGGTTTAGAAATCAGTCTACCAGAAACCCACGCTTTAATGAAGTGGTCTTAATAGACTAGAATGGTAATAAGGGGAGTTCTTAGTAGCTCCCCTTATTGAAAGAGGGAAGATATGAGTTTTACAACCAGAGTCAATAACTACACAAATAGTGTATCTGCAGAGAACTTAACTGATGCTCTAAAGAAAGGTGTTGATTATACTCTCGCTACAGTAAAAGCGAGAAACCCTTCTATATGGAGTCAGTTTGCTATAAAAATAAATAGTGGCAACAGCTCATTTTCAGATATTTATCCAACATTTCATATATTTGATTTACTATCTGTAGATAGAAAACAAGGGGCTGTAAGTTATTGGGCAAGACCTATTGAAGAGAAGCAATTTCAAAAAGCACAAGATAGCTCTTCTATTTATTACGCTACCTATCACGACCCTGTTTATTCAATAAGCTCAGATGGTTTAATAGATATATTCCCAGCAGAGACATCTACAAATCCAGCTTCTATTTATATAGTACGACACTCTGAGGGTAAGACAATAAACGATTCTAATGAGACAGTAACAGATGCTTCTATATCCTTTGGTGGTGCAACATTTGGAAATACAGAACAATTTCCTGAGTTTTGTAAAGAATTAGTAGTATTACACGCCGCAGAGTGTATATTAATGGAAAGATTAATTGACTTTAGAGCAAGTATACCAACAGGATTAGATGCAGAATGGGCAGATGCTCTTGCAAAAGCTAAGAAAATGTTTGATGCTGGAGCTAGTATAGAAGGCGATAATGCCGGTGCTAGTATGAGTGTTCAATATTGGCTATCTGATGAAGATGAAGATATGACACAATCAACTATACAAGCTATATCATCAGAGATAAATAGAGCGAATGCTTATATACAAAAATTTAAAACAGACATAGAAAGATTGGCTACAGATTATCAATGGACTCAAGGACAAATACAAATGATTGCCGCTAAAAAGCAAGAATTTATTTCAGTTCAATTACAAGGTGGTTTAAGTGATGATGGTCAAGAAGGCAGGGCAGTATGAAACTAGGAGAAATGGTAGAAAGAGTTCAACAACATCATCCTACTATGGGGATAACAGAGATTGTTCGTTCTTTGAATGATGCTATGAATGATATGGGTTTTAGAGCAGAAATAGTAGAAGCAATAGACCAATTTCCTGTAGTTGCTGACCAAAGGGTGTATGAATTAAAAGACCATATTATTAAAATAAAAGCCGTAGATTACGATAATAAAAGTATTAAGAAATTAATTGGTAGACCTAAGGAAAGGGACCTTTATTAATGGAAAGAGCTAATCTTAATTTAAGCCAATGGTTATGGTGGACAGAAAGAGATAGTCTTCTTTTAGCCTATTATGATGATTCTACTGATAAATTCTCTTCAGTAACATCTACAGATGCGGATGCTGGTAAGAAAGTTAATATACTTTTTATACAAAGACCGAACAAATTTTTAATCGCTGGGGAAGAACCTGTAAGAGATGGTTATTCTGGAAGTGACGAGTATAATAGTGTTGCATTAAGTAGTGGTGCTATGCCAGAGAATACGATGCTTGACCAAACTTGTGAAATACCAGAACAATTTCACGAAGCATTAGTTAATAGAGTAGTAGCTAATGGGTATGAAAGGAAAGCAGAAACACTGCCATTGTCTAATCACTATATGATGAAGTATGAAAGAGGAGTAAAACAAGCAAAGGCTTATGCTATCAGAGGTAGGGATGGCTCCTTAATAACACAAACACCGGTGGATTTCTAATGAGTTATACAGGTATAGGATTTAAAAGTTTTAACAATCTAGCGTATTCTTTTGATGCAGTAAATGTAGCATTTGATAATACATTATTAGCTTTATTTACAAGAGTTATGAAGCCTTCTGCACCAACTATGATTAGAGTTGCTAAGCCTACGGCTCCTACATTAACTAGAGTAACTAAACCAACAGCACCAATTTACACGAGGATAGGATAATGGCAGGAAGTTTATCATCACCACACCAAATTAAAGATGTATATACTAAACTAGTATGGTATAATACATCAGATAGCAAATTTTACAGAGACAATGGAAGCACAGATGTGGAAGTACCCGTTGGCTCTGATTTAGTTGATGGAAATATCTTAAAACATCAGACTGCATCAACAGTCTCATCAGGAGATTTATTCCAAATATTAAATAACAGCACAGAAGTGTTCTCGGTTGACTATCAGGGAGCAGTGCATTTAACACCAAGAACAACGGCACCATCAGATAATGCTGAGGGAACTATGTACTATAATAGTTCAGAAGCGTCCTTGATGATTTCCGTAGAAGAGTAGGAGTAATAGACTATGGCAAAAGTCTGGAAGAAGCTCCAGAGAGCTGACGGCAACTTCACCGGGACTATTGACGGGACCGCCGCCGGAACAATTAAATCTGGAGCCGCATTAGGTGCATCAGCACCTGTGACATTCAAACAAACATCAGTGCCGACAGCGTTGAACGCAGGGGATATGTGGTTCGATACTGATAACAATAATAAACAATATAGGGCAACCGCAACAGGTGATGACCAGATATCCGGTAGTGAGTGGGTAGAGGTAACTGTTGGAAAAACTGCCTTAGGCTTAGTAAAGGGAGATGTTGGTCTAGGTAACGTAGATAACGACTCTACCTCAACTATTAGAGGTGGCGTAACAAAGGCTAATGTAGGCTTAAGTAATGTTGATAACAATTCAACAGCTACTATACTAAGTGGTAACCTTACAGGAACAGTAGATGGCACAGCAGTTGCAACGGTTAAATCCGGTGCGGCGTCAGGTGCTACTGCTAACCAAGATAGTACAGCTACCATACTCGGTGGCAATCTAACTGGTTCAGTAGACGGTACAGCAGTAGGGACCATTAAAAGTGGTGCGGCATCGGGTGCTTCAGCCCCAGTTACCTTTAGACAGGACGGGGTTCCAACAGCACTAAATGCTGGTGATATCTGGTTTGACACAAATGATGGTAATAAGCAGTACAGAGCTACTGCTACTGGTGATGACCAAGTAACAAGTGGAGAATGGGAAGCAGTAACTGCATCTAAAGGAGCTATTGGCTTAGGTAATGTTTCCAACGAAAGTCCTTCAACTTTGAAATCTACGATGTCTTTGAACAATGTAGAAAATAAGAGTCAAGCGACAATCTTAAGTGGTAACTTAACTGGTACAGTTGACGGAACAGCAGTGGCTACAGTGAAATCTGGTGCCGCTTCCGGAGCTACTGCGAATCAGGATAGTACGGCAACTATCTTAGGTGGTAATTTAACGGGTACTATAAGTGGAACTGCTGTAGCGACAGTTAAATCGGGTGCCGCCTCAGGTGCGACAGCCAACCAAGACTCAACAGCAACCATTTTAGGTGGAAACCTAACTGGTACTGTGGATGGGACAGCAGTAGCAACCGTTAAAAGCGGTGCCGCTTCGGGGGCAACAGCCAATCAGGACAGTACTTCAACTATTAGGTCTGGTACGACTGCAACTCACGTTGGGTTAGGAAATGTTGTTAACCAAGCGGTAACAGTTGCAGGTGGAAAACTAAAACTTGATGGTACAGCACAGACAATGGATGCTGATACAGTTGATGGAGATTCTAAGGCAACTATAAAAGCCGCCGCAGTAACAACAGCAGAAACAAATATTATCGGTAGTGCACCGGGTACTCTGAACACTCTTGATGAGATAGCCGCCGCACTTAATGATGATGCTAGTTTTAACAGCACTATTACAACAAGTATTGCAACTAAGGCTAAAGCTCCAGTAACTATAAGTAACCCAAGTTCAACACCTACAGAGGATGTTGGAGTTCAGGGAATTTATGCAGATGAGCTTTATGTAGTACAGGATGTATAATGGCTAAGGAGATAAAGAACTTCAAATTAAGTGAATTGACTTGTACTGTCCCTGCATCGGGGCAGTACGAGAATCTCCCTTATGATTATGCTGACTTGAAACAATCATTAATTGATAAAGGGTATAAACCAGAAGATTATGATTATATCGCAGTACAAGCTGATGGTAAAGTGCTATATGGTGGACGTAGAGTTTGGCTAATGCAAAAGGATATGTCAATGGACCAAAACACAGAAGTTGCTTGTGAGATATGGACTAGAGCTTAATTCGATGCTAGGTTAGTAGCACGATTAGGTGTTAAAGACTATTTCCCCGGAAAAGATGATAAAGGCAATATTAAAGAACCTA
>Ga0098059_1001743_pt1 | contig 10723 bp, 15 predicted proteins | sample 20_taG_FD_92580 | JGI IMG/M metagenome (GOLD analysis project Ga0098059, IMG submission 92580) | Marine viral communities from the Subarctic Pacific Ocean - 20_ETSP_OMZ_AT15318 metaG | ecosystem: Environmental > Aquatic > Marine > Oceanic | place: Subarctic Pacific Ocean | collected 2015-01-19
GTCTTCATCACGTAGGTGACGAGGACATTTTCTATCATCTAAGCCTCTGAGAAACCCAAAGGTATAGACTTCTTCATCATATTCTGTCAACATAATGTACCTAAGTATCAATAAAACACACTATAAGCAAACAATACCCTAATCCCTTAAAATACTGTTATATAATGCATTGATTCGTTTTGATACTAGGCGTTGTTATTTCCCTGTAAAACCATACGTACGTACGTAATTTAAGTACTGTAAGTATCGTAATTACAAATCAAGTACGCCTAGGTTTCGGGCTCAGTATGAGATACCGTTCCTAGTACGTACTGTTGTTTAGTAAAAAAAGGTAGGAATAACGCCTACCGTCGCCCTAGCATACTAGCTAGGCTGCCTTTTGCGTCGTCAACTAGACCTTCGGTTTTAACCTAATGACCTAATTGTTTGTACGAACTCTCAGTTTAAACATCTATGCGTGTTATATTATGACTGATTCAGGTCATACTGTAATCGATAATTCTAATTTAGATTACACTATGGAGAGTTCTCTAACCCATAGCTCGTTCACTACTAATAGTCGTGTTAGGGCTCAGGTATTCTGACATAAGGGCAGGTGTAGGTGTGAGTGATAAAACTCTATGCTGTAAATGCCCCCTTGACACTTTGATGTAGATGTCGTATCCTCTCTCCTTTCGGCTCATAGCTTGCCTAATGGTTTCCTCTCGTACTACCATTCTGTAGAGACTAATCAAAGCCTAATCGTGTTGAAGATGAAGCCCAATGCGAATCCTTGAGGGCGTATCGCCTCAAAGACTTAATCTTCCTTGGAGGGAAAACCATATAACATTTCCACAGTGTTGCAGGAACTCTAATACCGTGCCTAGTAGGCATGGAAAAAAAACCATTTTTGGAAGCCTGTGAGATACAAACGTGCCTACAAAAGGGGGACAGCTCGAAAAATTTCAGAATCAAAAAAGGAACACAATATAATTACAACTGATATATATATAGGCTCATTGAAAATCGAATAAATTATCCTTTAAAAAGGTCTTGAGCCTGAGCCAATATTTTTTGCTGCATGGTAGGCACATCCATTTACCACATAAATCACAATAACCCGTTTCCGTGTTATCACAAAAATAACACTTTGGGGGATCTTTGAGTGTATCCATCATGATCTCATAATGACATTCTTCACAATACCCTTCATCATCAATCTCAGATACATCATGTTTACACTTGGAACATTTTGGAATATTATGATCTTGATTAGCGTCCATATCAGAATCTAAGAAAGAAACCTAATATAAACCCTACACATGCAATACCACCTATGACTAGGCACGTTACGGCTGTGGAGGCTTTAATATTCTCTCTGTCCCATATCTTCTTAACTCTCTGATCACATTCATTACAACCTTCAGTGATACGACCTGTTTTAAAATCAGGGATAAAACACATAAAACTCCAAGTGTTGCTTCTGCAATTTGGACACTCTAAATTGTGCCTGTTAAAATTCACGCCTGAATTCTTAGCCTCTTCTATATAATCCCTTTCTCTATCATCCCAGTTAGCGTGATTTATCAATACACTCTTTATACTACATTCACTATATAAATATGAGGACATATAATAAGAAGTATATATCTATTTTACGCCTAATAAAATCGATATTCTTAAATAACCATTTTTTCTAATGGTACTTCATGACACGATTTAACATATTTAAACTAGGGGTGAACGGTTCTATTTTTGTAACCCTGTACGCTATGGTTTTTGTTTGATCAGACCTAGTCTATTGAAGGTACACAATCTACGCACAAAATGTCTTTAATGTCAGACATTTCAACATTGCTTTTAAAGCAGTTATGACACATACCTAAGGTCTTTGTCTTTTTCTTTAGTCCGAACATTTCCTTATACATTCCTTTAGAATTTTGATTCTATAATCACGTTCTTTTGTGCTAGTCTCTTTTTCGAGCCTAGATAATACACTTGTGAAATCAATCAAGTGTGCCTTTTTATTTGATTTGTCAGGATACATGTTATTTCTTAAAGTCCTCTATATTTATATCTTGTGATGTACCTGCCATCAGGCACCAACATCTGTTCCCAGCCTCGCCTATGCACTCTGCGTGCTTACGCATTACAAAAATTTTCCTTACCACACGTCGGACAATTATCATACTCTATGGGATATGTTGAATAACAATCTTTACAAAGTACTGCATCTATATTAACCATTATATTGTATCCTTAAATCTACTCCCTCGTATTTTTTTTAACGGTTCTAATTTAAAGCCAAGATCGCCATCCGATGTTTCGATATCTTTTTTGATCTCCACACCTTCATCTGCCTCACTTTTTGGAAGTTCCCCATTAGACTTGTCCAAAGCATCAATTCCATCTTTAGTAGAATTAGTGACTTCCCTTTTTTCATTTTTTCGGGATTCCCATATCATAGTTCCTTGGATTCTAACTAAGCATTTTCCTAGTTTGTTGAATGAATGATCTCCTATTATATCATTACATGCCATGCATTTCATTCGTTTAATTTGTTTACTTCCAATCATACTTCTATATTGTTAATGACACATATAAATCTTGCTTCATTTTTGAGGAACTCATCTTTGGTCTGAAATTACAACAAGGACATTTCTCATTTATTAATAATTTAACATTAAACCAAGAATCACATCTCTTACATAAACAATGAGTTTTATAGGGAGAGCCAAACGGTTTTCCAGATTTTAGCATATCACATATACCTTTACAGCCTTTCACACTATAATATGATATATATGGGTTATATAAGTGTATCTGAAATCAAAGTAGGAAAGAAATGATGTATCGACATTCTTTCTCTTCCCTTGAAGGTTTAAGAGGGCTACCGTATATGTTCTTGACATCGCTTGGTAATCCCTGACAACCAAATAATGTTACATCAATGCTTTATATAAACTTGCCGATACTTTATATAACTACCTAATTAGCCCGTTTTGCTTCGCAATAGTTTTATTCGGCAGCGTCGTCACCCGTTGATTCGTCTTTGACTTGTTGTAACTTGTCTTCGCAAAGAAACGACAGTTTCCAAAACGTCTTCTTATCCTGCATATCTAACATCTCTGGTTTATTACCAAAACAAAACTCGAACCACTTTATCACTGTTTTATAATCAACTAATTCAAAATCTACCATATTATGGTTTTAATTTTGCCCTTTAAATAGTTTAATAAAATAACAAACTTTATATTATAATTTATAATATACCATATATGACCAAGGATAATGAGGTTATAAGGGAAGATACTCCCGTTGTGCTAGCCACAAAAAAGAAAGTAGCCAAATGTTCTTGTTCTGAAGATATAGGCAGAGATATAAGATGTGTTCAACATGGCGACCTTGCCAAATAATTGACGTCAAAATTACAAATACCTAACAAAGTTTATTAACGATTGATTATACCAATAATGTATGGGTATACGTGATAGATTAAGTAGTCTTAGAAAAGCATTTTCACCAGTCAACAAAGGTTTTACTGAAGCTACTACTAGACCATCTATTGCTCAACCATACATGGCTACAGACACAGGAGCCAAACTACCAATTTTCCCATTCCCTCTCATAATGATTTATGAGTTGGCAGATAACATTGATGCTTTACGTATTCCTATTGAAACTCTTAATAGAGAGATGTTTAAGAACGGATGGGAGATTACACAACGATTCAAATACAAATGTAATCAATGTTCTAAAGAATTCCAATATGCTCCTAATATCACAGTAGAAGGAGAGCAACCAAATACAAAAATTGCAGCAAAGGTACAATGTGATTCATGTCAAAGTTATGACTTGAGAGTACCTGTACCTGAACACCGTAAGATATTAGAAGATTTGATTAATAATCCAGTAAATGGAAACGCCCAAAACTTGGAAGATGTTTCTAGACAATTAGAAAGAGATTTGGAAATTGCAGATAATGCTTACTTGCTTATGTTAAAGAATTATTTTATTGATGATATTACTGGTGAAATTGACCAGACTAAAACTGAGATTAAAGAACTATTAAGAATAGATCCACCTCAAGTAGCAATGATTGCTGACTCTGATGGTAGAATTGGATATGATGATAAGAGACAAAAAATATTTGTATGTCCTAGATTTGAACATAGAGATGCTAGATTATACACAGATAGATGTGATAAATGTAATGCCAAGGCATTGAAAGGAGTACTTGAAGTTAATTCTGTTTATTCAATAGGTGTACCACATCCTAAGAGAGTAATTTATGCTGAAGGTGAAGTTATATGGAAAGCAGGAAAATACAAACCATCATTAATTTATGGATTTTCACCTATATATGCTGTATGGAGTAAGGCTATGGCTTTATCACATATGGATGAATATGTAAGAAAATACTTTGACAAGATGAGACCACCAAGAGGATTACTTGTAGTTGCCTCCCGTAATTATGAGACATTCAGAAAGTCATGGGATGCACTTGAACAGAAAGCAACAGAAGACCCATACATGATACACCCACTTATGGTTGAATCAGATAAGGGTGGACAAAACATGGCACAGTGGTTAGACTTTACTGGTACATTACAAGAGTTACAATTCATTGAAGTAAGAAAAGAACTAAGACAAATCATTGGAGCTGTCTATGGTGTACTTCCATTATACTATGGTGAAATGGTAGGTGGATGGTCACAAGAAGGATTACAAGTTACAATTACAAACAGAGCTGTCAAATGGGGACAGGATATACTTTACAAATCATTCTTTAAAAGATTTACAGAACTCATGGGTGTAGACGATTGGGATCTCAGACTTGAAGCAGGAGAAGAGAACGACAAACTCTCAGAACTTCAAAGAGATGGTGTTGAAATTGAAAACATGGCAATGCTACAACAAATGGGATTTGAAGTAGAGAGAACTGCAGAAGGTGAATTCAAGACATCACAAATTCCACAACCTGTTGAAGAGATGCAAATGGGAAGAGGTAGAGGTACTGCAGCACCAGTTGAACTAAGACAAAACTTTTCTGGACAACCAATGCAAACTCGTCCATCTGATGATGGAGGTGTTTCACAAGGATCTCCAAGTTCTGGATCAGGAACATCATTATCACAAAAGAATTTCCCTACAGGAATTACACCAGACAACTTTGACGTTGTAAAGAAAACATTACAATCAGCAATAGACTTTAACTGGAATAAGACCAAGACAGTTGAACAATTAAGAAAATCTACAAGAATGACAGTAAGGGAATGTCGCAACATTGTAAAGAATGAGTTTGCAGATATTAAAAGGTGGGAAGATGACGAAGAGACATCATAGGTGCGACGATGAACATTGTGAGGTACATAGAGAATTGACTGAAGATATTAAAAAGAAAAGAAAACCAAAGGTTAAAAAAACAGTGAAAAAAATTAAACCAGAAGTTGTAAATGTTTATACAAGTAAACCAATAATAACAGATGTATTTAGTGAAGATTATTCAATAATTGATGAGACTATAGAAAATATTAAAATTACAAGTAGAAAGATTTGTCAAGATCAATATTCATCCAATAATGTTTATATTATACTTCAAGATGCATTAAAGAAAGTTATGTTGGCAGATAAATAATGGCTACTAAACTTGACCTGAATTCAGGTGGAACAGATCTTGGCAAGAAAGTTATTGATATTCATCAGAACAATGAATACACCAAGGTAAATAATTATAAGGAAGGTTTATGTTTCGGATGTTTTGGAAGTAATGTGGTAGGGGCACTTGTCGCTGATATATGTGGAGATTGTGCTGGAAAAAAGGGTAGAGAACCGTTATTAGTATCAATTAAACCTGTATACTATGGAATGTGTCATTTCTGTGGAGTGTATAAATTCAATATGGAACAGGTGAACTGCAGGCTTTGTCAAAAATGTCATAGGAAGACTGCTAACCATATGAAGGATTATAATCAAAAGGGTGGTATGCATGGTGCAGATCCGTTCTGGAAATCAATGAGAAGAAAACACGGAAAGGATTGGAAACAGATAATGTCTAACGGTACAAAATCATACAGACAATAAATCATTCATCATTTTTCAAAATAAAAATTATTCTATCCCTTTCAAAGTCATAATATCTATGATCGTAGTCTATTTGTTTATTTTCATTTCTAAATACTGCATCCAAGTACCTGTCAACTCTCCATTTCAAAAATGGTTTTCTTAGAAATCTTGGAAAGAATTCCAACTGCATTTTCTTTCTGTTAAATTTTATCTTATCATGTGTTATTAGTCGTGTTTCATCATTTTTATACTCGCCTATATCACCATTTCTGAAATGAACAAGGGATTTTCTCATCTCTGGTTTCTCCTTCTGGTCATTTGTATTGGTAACAATATATAATTTATTCTTATCTTGTACGTACATGTCAACTATTTTTATTCTTCTCATTTTATCTTCTGTATAACCTTTGTAAAAATGGTCAAATGTTTTCATATCATCAAAGATATATATTGACGAAGCCATATAATAAATAAGTAATCCTTATTAATAAACAAAGCGTTGTCTTATTATGACTGATGATGGTCGTATAACAGAAGAAAAATTATGTGAATGTGGAGGTAAAAAATACAAATATGCTGGTTTTAGAATGGAATTATATTTATGTTATAAATGTGGAAAATTTGATTGTATAACAGATATTAAAGATGATGATTTCATAGATTTTTTAGAACATAACCCTGAACTTATACCTCATCTTATAGGGTCTGGGTATTTAATTAAAACTTAATGAAAATATATAAGTAAGGTTATATAACAATATATATGGAGATGTTTACATCTGTATTTGAACCTTTATTGATTACATCACTTATAGGTATAGGTGGTGCTTTGTTTGGATTTTTCAGAAAAATGAGTTCAACACAGAAGGATTTATGTGAAACTGTATCTAGATTACAAAAAACACTCATTATTTTAGCAAAAGCTGTAGACAGACAGTCAAACAGGTTACACCCAGAGGAAGCAAATTCAGAATTAGACGATCTAGTCAAGGAATTATTAAGAGATAATAAGTAACCTTATATACAATAAATTTTAGATAATTGTCATGGTCGATCCATTATTAGTTGTAGTAGCAGCAACAGTATCTGGTGCAATATTAAACACCGTTAGAGGATTTCTAGGTTCTGAAGAACCCTATGATATTAAGAAATTCTTTGGTGCAGTAATTGTATCAGGATTTGCAGGTATTGCTATTGCACAAACTATAGGTCTGTCAGGCTTGGACACATTAGGTCTAGCATTGATAGGTCTTACAGCAGGTTTCTCTGTAGACTATGCTGTATCAAAAGCAAAGAAAATTACAAATTAGTCTGTAACTTTCACCTTTTTATCTTTTTTTTACCATAATAATCTTTATTAGGGATATAGTATGTTTTTATATATGGGAGAAATAATTAAATTCAACCAGCTTACAACCTCTTTAAAGAGTATGGAGTCTATTAACTCTGATGAAAGGTATTTTGAAGGATTATTAACTGTTCAAATGAAAGATAAACAAGGGGAAATTACCATTGTTGATGAATTATATAAAGTATTACCAATATGGATGGATAGAGGAGCACCAATTAGTGACACTCATAGTAATAGAATCATAGGAAAAGGTATTAATTATTCTAAAACAATAGTTAAAAATGAAGATGGTGATGATTTGGCAGCAATTAAAATTACAGGTAAAATTTTTAAGAATTATGAATTAGATAACGTTATTTGGAATAAAATCAAAAACAAGGAATATCAAGGATTATCATTTGGTGGGGCAACTCGTTCTAATAGAACACCAATGAAGATGAAAGATGGTTCTATGGCATATGCTTTATCCAACTTGGAACATTATGAGGTTGCAGTGTGTAAAGATCCAGCAGTTCCAATGGCTGTAATTACTGATTATAACCCTATTGCAAAGGCTACTTTTAATACAGATATGAGAGATGACGGTAAAATGATTATCAGATGTACACAAATGGGATGTTTTGTAGAAAAATCAGATGATGTCAACAAAGATTCACTAATAAAAATAGAAGATGAAGATGATAAAAATACTGAAGTTGAGGTTTTAGATGAATGGAAAAATGATGATAATGACAGTGGTGAAGAAAGTAAGAAAAAATCAGATAGAAGTGATAAATGGGATAAACGAGAAAAAGAATTAAAAAATATAGAATCTAGACTTAGAGGAGGAAATGATGATGATGTTAAGCCAAAAGGTAAATGGGATAGACATGAAGGTTATGGAGGAGATAAAAATTTCAATTCATTTAAAGCTGATCTTAATGAATCTCAAACATTTGAACAAAAGGTACAAGCATTAATAAAAGAAGGTAAATCAAGAGAATCTGCAGAGAAAATTGTAGGCTCATTTGTTCATAAAAAAGTTACACATGAAGAACAGAATGTAGGAGTACGTGCAGAACAACCATACGCAGCAGCAAGAACTGGTGAAGAAATTATGGAAGCTGCAAGAAATGCTAGAAAAAAAATTACATTAGATGCAGATATGAAAAAAGCAGGTTATCAAACTGAAGCAGGTAATGATCAATTAGGTGGTCAAGGTGCTACAGAAGATGATAAAGATAAACGAGAAAAAGAGGATGAAGAGAAAGAAAACGATGAATTAAAAAGAAGAGATCATTCAGATTCAGACGGAGATATGACATCTGCATACAATCAAAACGTAGGTAGAGAAGCATCATCAGGACGTAAAACAAAAGCAAAAGGAGATTATTGTCCTAACTGTGGAAAACATAAAAAACTTGGTGTTGCAGAAAATGGAAGGGATATGGGTGATATGACATCTTTGGGAGGAGCCTGTCCTAATTGTGGTCATGGATTTAAACCAAAAGAAAAAGCAGATACAACTGCAAATCAAGTTGGAGGTATAAGAGGAGGAAATGATGTTGCAATTCAAGGAAGTGGAGAAACCAATGATATTAATATTGTTCAACCTAGACCTGAAAGATTTGAAGATAAAGGAGCAGCAAATATCAAAATTGCAATATATACTAAAAAAGTTAAATCAATCAAATATAATCTTGAGAAACACTCACAAATACAAGAAATAAAGAAGATTAAAGATAGTTTACCTAAAAAAGAGAAGAGAACAGATTTTCCTGAAGAAGGAGGTTCAGCAGAAAGAGAAGATTCAGCATGGTTTCACCGAAGATTTCCAGATGCTCCAGCTCCTCCATCTGGTGCATTAAGATCATTGGGAAGAAAAAAGGCACAAATACAAGAATTAAACAAGATAAAAAATGACCTTGGTGATGCTAGAGGTTGTACAGAACACCAACATCAATGATATAAATCTTTACATAATCTTTATAAGCTCTTATATAGTAGAATCTGTAATAACATGACTATCGAAGAAATCGCAAAAGAACAAAGCGACGACAAGGAAGAAGAACAAGAAGATGAAGAAGCAAAGAAATCCTTTGACCAATCATTAATTGAGACACTTTCTACTTTGACAGAACACGTTAAAGCACAATCAGAATCCTTGGCAGCACTCGACGAAAGAGTTTCAAAAGCTCTTGAAGAGAAACCAGAGACCCAACTAGATTTACCAAATACTTCAGATGATGAAGGAATTGGTGAAGACGTCAAAGTCCCAGACACTTATCAATCCAATTCTGTACAAGCAGGATTAGACGATGATGGTGCTGATGCAGAGAAAGATCCAGAAGACCTTGTTATGCAAGAGAAATCTGAGAAAACTAACTTTGAATTCACTACTGAGACTCCAAGACCAACTTCATCTATTGAAACTATAAACAAATCTGATCAAACAGAATTGAATATGGTTCTAAAAGATGCAAGAACTGAAGGTTTCGACGGTTTATCCGTTGTTGCACAAAAGATTTTGAAAGGTGATTACTACACTCCTACACAAGAGGAGGCATGGTTCTAATGGTTCAAATAAGAACTATTGACGAACTAGAGGCACTCTATTATGGACAGAATAGAAACCTAATCAGAAAAGCTGATGCTCCAGTAACTACATCAACATCTGGCGTTTTTAACGCTATATTTGGTGCATATGCATGGGCTCAACTCAACCTAGAAGCAAATGCTTTTGGTATCTTACCAAAAGTTCCTTGGGACAAATCTGGTTGGAGGGCAATTACTGCCAAACCAACTTTGAATACAACCAATGGTAATACTGTACTAGGTGGTACTGCTGAAGGTGGAAATATTGCTGAAACCGTAAAACCAACACTACAAGAGATCGACGTCAGACCAAAAACTGCTCAGTTGCCATTCAGTGCATCTGAAGTTATGGAATGGCTCGCAACACACTCCAAAGATGATATTTGGGGTGGCTTAGGTAGTTTGCGTTTATACATGGCTGTTCAGCATAAAGAATTCATGAATAGAATGTTGCTCGCAGATGTTGAATCAGAAGCAGCAGCCAGCAGTGGAGATAACGCAGGTACAACCAACTTTGAATCTCTCGACAGAATCATTTCAAGTGATGCTGAAGAAGATGCATTAGGTGGAAGTCACAATGGTTATTATGACCCATGGGCAGCAAATGCAACTATTGACAGAGATGGAAATAGTGGTACTTTTGACTGTACTGTTGAATCAGCATCAGGTACAATAGGAACAGATGGTGTTCTTACCGATGATACATTACGAACTTTCCTTAGAAAGATCCGTATTGCAGCAGGTAAAGATCCA
>Ga0098059_1001745_pt1 | contig 10706 bp, 12 predicted proteins | sample 20_taG_FD_92580 | JGI IMG/M metagenome (GOLD analysis project Ga0098059, IMG submission 92580) | Marine viral communities from the Subarctic Pacific Ocean - 20_ETSP_OMZ_AT15318 metaG | ecosystem: Environmental > Aquatic > Marine > Oceanic | place: Subarctic Pacific Ocean | collected 2015-01-19
GCACGATTGCGAATCTTTTTAAGAGCAGACTCTAACTTCATATCTCTCTCCCTTACAATAGTATAATATCATGACTTCAAAGGAAGTCAAGTTTTTTATTTGCTGCCCTAAAACCCGCCGCACTCTGGTGGGAAAATGTCTTCCCCACACGGGTTTTCTCCACACATCGTAGCGCCCTTCGGGACTTCATAGAAGTCCATATCAATCATAAAGGTTTCCACAGCCTCTCGGATGCTGGGAGCCCAGATTGTAAAAGTTACGCCACGGACTTCGATTTGAAAGCAGTTCATACTCTCTCCTTGTATCTTACATTATCATGGTTTTTGAGGAAGTCAAGAAAAAAACAACCATAAACTCAGAGCCGAGGGAGATCATGATAACCGTCTCCATCTGTCGGTGCCGCCGCTACAGACCCCTAGGGCGAATGTCGTGGCTCGACGCTGAGTTTGTGACTGTTTCTCCCTACATCAGTATAATAGCACCGATATAGAGTTGGTCAAGTTTTTTATTTCTTTTTTTTGCTACGCATATATCGAGATTGTTCCTTCTGCAATTTTTGCAGAGTTGACTTTCTCTTTTTGTTTAGACTCTTCAATAGTTCTCGCTGCCTCTCTGCGTGCCTTGAGCGCAGCCAGGCGATGAGCATCAAAGTTCCACCAGGCAAAAGCAGGGCTAATAGAATACCAACCAGTAGCGTAAATACCGCAATCATTCATAAATATTCCTGTAACTGTAAAATAAGGTCGGCCGGGCCCTCTACATTGTGGTATTTTGCACACTTCATGGCAATATCGAGATCATTTCCATCTTTGCAAATTTTGTCCCCAAAAAAGACACACTGGTCCGGGCTCTCTTTCATATTAAGAAAGGCATAGCTCTTATCCCATCCTTCTCGGGTAATATCAATGGAGATTTGTCCACCTAGCCGAAAGGATAATCCCCACCCATGAAATTCTTTGCGTAGGTTCTCTATAATTTTTTGTCTTTCGTTGCTCTTTGTATCCCATTTCACGTAATCCTCTCTTTGAGAAATTGTGCAGTTTCTACCAACCACAGAAAAATTGATTTGACTGTCTCGCCATTCAATGAAAGTTCCCGTCTTTATTTTTGTATGGGTTTTATAGGCTGTTTTAAGGAGAACATTAATAATGTGATTAATATCGCCCTCAGAATAATAATCAGTTAAACTGACTTTATGAATCAATTCAGGTTCCACCACTCCGGTTTCATCATCCATATCTAAGTTGCAATTCCACACTCTGGTACCATTACATGAGTAAACTCGTTCAAACAATCTTAATAGGACATCAGTAGGGATTTGTTCATCAATCTTAGACATGTCAGATCCAGTAACGAGGTATTTTTTAATCGAAGGGGGAATCTGCTTCAATGTCTTTATTATATCATCTGTGATGGGCTGTCTAGCATCTGTTAAAGTTCCGTCCATATCAAACAAAACTGCTGCTGGTATAATTTTCATAGGAATAAGTTACCTCCTAAAGTTTTTGCTAATTCTTTGATTTTGATTGGGCTTATCATTAAGTATCCAATAACTTCATATTCATATTCGTTAGATAAGAAATATTGATCCGCTGTGTTTTGTAATTTAGATAATCTATTTGAATCAGGAAGTAAAAGAATCGTATAGATTACTATTTTTTTACCGTCCTTGTCCACATCTCCATAAAAGGCGTCTGTAATAATTCCGAGCTTTTTATATCGTACAGATCGAACATATGTACCTATCGCCATTGCTTCTTTTGGGTAAGATAATATCTCACCTGGACCCAGGGCTGAACTAAGTGCTTCTTTTAGTCGTTCAACTAAATCTTCATTCTTCTCATTATCCATATCTCTAAAATATCACAAATATCTTTTTCGTCAAGAAAAAATCTCATAATCGAGTATTTTTATATCCATAGAGAGCGATTCTTGTGTATTAGAGCACAAATCTGTAGTTAAATACTTTTTATTGTCATCACATAGGATTGTACCTACTATAGAGCCTTTTTTTAATTTTGTTGCCTGTGATATTGCCCCAAAAACATTCGCTCCGGATGATATTCCGACAGAAAGACCTAACTTGTTGATTTGTCTAGCAATGTTTATCGCATCGGAGTCGTTTACTCTCAAAACAGGACTAAGTGCTTGTAAATCTACAACTTTTGGTATAAAACTATCACCAATGCCCTCAATTCGGTGTTCTCCGTCCTTATTTTTGTCGGGAAGGATAGGGTAAGCCTTAAAATCGGTCTTTTTTTGTGAAAAGTAGTGATAGAAGCCCATAATAGTACCTCCGGTGCCCATTCCGGCAACAAAAGCGTCTAAATTCCCCAAGTTATTCTTTTTAAGGGTATTTTCAAGCTCTGGAGCGGTTGTTTTGATATGGGCCATTACATTCCAAGTGTTGTCAAACTGTTTTGGACCAAAATATCCCTTTTTTTGTGACTTTTTGGCTGCTAATTCAATACATTTGATAAATCCGCCCTGTTTTGCGGTAATTTCAAATAATTTAGCCCCGTAAAAGCGCAAAAGTCGTTTTCTCTCTTCGGAAAGCCAGCTTGGCATATAAATGTGGACTGGATGACCCAGATATGCCCCCATAGCAGCAAAAGCAATTCCTGTATTGCCGCTAGTTGCCTCCACTATCGTATCCCCGGCTTTTAGGTTTCCAATTCTATAAGCAGAATTTAATATCTCTAACGCCATACGATCTTTTATGCTTCCCGTAAAGCTCCATGCTTCATATTTTGCCCAAACTTGAACTCTTTCCCGGTCACATTCAGCAATGATAGACACAAGAGGCGTATTTCCAACAAAGCCCTGGAGTTTTTCTATCTTATTAGACATTTTTTATCTAACTGTCTCTCCATAAATTATTGGCTGCAAATTTTATCACCTCTTCAGCCGAATCTTCATTGTATCCATATTCTTCAATAAGGGTTTGGACCATTTCATTATATTTATGCTGCTGTTTCTTATCTCGACTTTTTGATTTAGTTACAATACGAGATATTTGTTTAACAGAAGAAGTTAATTTGGTTTCGATTGCCTCTTTTAATGGTGCGTAGGACTTCCAATCGACCTTATCCCCACGTCTAAGCTTTGAAAACATGAAGGCCGTAATATCTACTCTAAAATTTTCTCTAGCCGTGCCTACTATGCCTATTTGTTCTTCAATTGAAGCCATAAACTTTTCATCCGGCTGTATTTCCTCATTCGTAATATTGTCTTTTACAGTTGACATATTAACATAAGCCTCGGCATGATCTAAATAGTTGTTAAAGAGAGCCTCGGCCTGTTCTTCATACGCTGATACGAAGGCTTTTGTAATCTCTTTCTCTAAAATATTCAAGTACTCCTCATGGAGTGTTTTCCCAAGGAAATCGAGATATCTGTTTCGGTCATCTTCAACGACAATCTGGTCCTTCACTTGCTTTATAAGGGCATCCCGAATAGAGACAGGTGTAACCATATTTTTTTCACTGTCAGATAGAGCGGCATCGACTGCTTTCATAATAAACCTTGTTGATATACCGGTCATTCCCTCATCTCTGGATTCATCTCTGAGATCATTTATATCAATTTTCTTAACAGTACCTTTTTCGATGACGTCTTTTCCATCATAGAGCTTCATTTTGGTCAAAGCATCAACTTTGTTAGACGGATGTAGCCGGCTTAAAACAGCAAACATAGATGCAATCTCTAGGGTATGAGGAGCCACATGTCCATCAAAATCAGACAGCCCTAAAAGTTTTTTATAAATTTTGACCTCTTCTGAAACCTCTAGAGAATAAGGTATATTTACTCGCACAATACGATCGAGAATAGCTTCATTAGTGTTTTCAGATTTAAATTTGTTCCACTCTGCCTCATTACAGTGAGCAAGGATGACCCCATCAAAATAAATCATTGGTCCCTTACCGGGAGACGGGACGGATTTCTCTTGAGTGGCTGTAATCATTGTATGCAAAAACTCTATTTCATTTTTAAACACTTCAACAAACTCTACAATCCCTCTATTCCCCACATTGAATGCGCCGTTTAAAGACAAGACACGAGGATCGTCTTCGGAGTACAAGTCTAACTTAGAAATGTCCTCGCTGCCAATCAAAATTGTCACATCCTGACTATTAGCATCCATGGGTGGTACAACCCCAACACCTCGGCGTCCACGAACCGAGAAAGAGGACTGCTTTAGAGGCATTTGAGTATAATCATTTCCATATTCTTCCTTTAGCCGATATCGGCAGACAGGACACAGATCTCCCTCTATTTTAATACCATAAATTTTTTGAAATTCTTCCCGCAATGATCGAGGAACAAGGTGAAGAGGTTCTTCATGAATAGGGCACCCCTCTATATGGTACATGGGGTCGCATTCTTCCAGCGCAGATTTAATACGCTCCATTAAAGCTGACTTTCCCGCACCCACTGGACCCAATAGTAGTAGTACTTGTCGGCTCTCTTCTCCTTTTAGAGATGCTGAACGTAGAAAGCGCATAATTTTTGCGAGCGACCTTTCCATACCAAAGAATTTGGACTGGAAGTAATCATAAGTTCTAAGCTCTTCGCCTCCAAATAATTTATTGCATCTTTCACCGGACTTATCCATCCTAGTAATCCCAGAGTCTGCAATAATATCGTACAATCTTTTATGAGCCAACTTAGAGACATCCGGATTTTTTTCTAATATCTCCAAATAATCAGACAAAAGACCAGAGAACTTCTTGTCTTTCTTTTTGTCTTGATGTTTTCCTATTAGCTTTAAAAACTTATCAGTTTTTTTGTTTTCGGCCATGTTTGTTTCCTCGTCTTTTACTAATAATAACTAGCAAATTAATTTTCTAAAATTCCCAAGTTTCTTCTTCGATGATGGTAGTAAATCTTACATCACCTTGCCAAAGGTCGTTAATGTGCTCGAAGACCTTGTTTGCTTCCGACAATTCTAAGTCTCGACCATCATGTTCGTGCTCTAGTATAAGTGTACCATCTTTTTGCAATTCTTTCACTACAATAACTGGTACGCTGTTCAGTCCAATATTTCTTATAAGATCATCTCTTATAGATCGCCAACTGTCTTTATCATGAACCTCAACTATTTTGTTGTACCCTTCTTGATTATGAAACGAAAAACTAAACAAGTTTAACTCCTGGCACAATTCTTCGTTTAAAAAGTTTTTGATAAATGTTTCATCGTTGTGAGTTTCTCTTACTCTCAGACACTCTTTAAATCCTTGATTTTTCTCAATATATTTAAATATCTTAAATCCGAGATGATAAGGATTTATCCTCCCAAGGTGTGGTCTAACTACTTGATTATGCAGGCGAATAAAAGAAAGATAATAGTCGTCGGGGATCCCCAAGGTGTTGACAATTTTTTCATGAATCATACATGCCCACCCTTCATTCATTATCTTTGTACTAGCCTGGGGGACAAAATAATGAGACTCTTGCTCTACGATGCGTATTAAATCTCTTTCCCAATCTTCAAGAAAACGATTGTGTTCTGCAATAAAAGCTAAAAGATTAGTATCTGGCTCTAAGGGTATTTTATTTATATCAAAACCATCCCACCATCCGGACGTATCATTTACAATAAGGTTTTGATAATATTTTTTTAGTTTTTTGGCATCACGCCTCTTGATCCCTGGAGTTCTAGGAATTTGAAATCTTACTGCATGACAGGCATCTAATATTTTTTCAACTGCTTCGGCACCAATGTTAGGATCCTCCATGTATTTTTTAACTCTTCTTCCCGCTGCCTTAAATCGATCAATGGCTGTATCTGCTCCAGTTTCTGAGAACATTCTATTCTGCTTAAAAAAGTCACTGTGACCGACACAATGAGCCATAGTCAGAATATGGGTCGCCATTGGATTTTCAGTCATTAAATATGAGATGCTTGGGTTAGAATTTATAATCATCTCATAGGGTAATCCCGACATTCCGAGATTATATTCAGTCTGAATTCTATCGAAAGATTTACCAAATGACCAATGGCGGTAATGGGTTGGCAAACCTGTATATGCCATATGTCCTATCATCTCTTTGTAATCACATATTTCATATTCTATAGGGTACCAGTCTAAGCCTAGGGTTTCCCCTATGGTACAAATCTTTTTATCCCAATCTTGTAATTCTTCCATTGACCAATCGGGCATTATATTTTACCTCCAAACAACTTCTTAAAAGAAGACCAAATATCTTTATGTTCAACAAGTCTCACTCTTTTGAACATCTTATCTTCAATCAATTTGGTCCAGTCCCACAACCTTTTTTCTGGTGACCCGCCGGAAAACAATCTATATTCATCATAATTATTAAGTTTGCCAATTTCTGTGTAGCACATTAACTGGTTTATTTCTTTTAATCTTCTCAACGAGGATAAAGTCTCTTTATTATCTGTACTCCAGTTATCTCCGTCACCACAATAAAAAGTGTATATATTCCAATTATTGGGGTGATATCTTTTTTCGATAATTTCTTCCACCTTTTTTATGCCTGTGGAAACAAGAGTTCCTCCATTGGGAGCCTGTGTAAAAAACTGATCTTCATTTACCTCGTTGGCGTCAGTAGTATGAGATATAAACACCACATCAACCGACGAATATTTATGGTTTAAAAATTGATATAATAAGAAGAAAAAACTTCGTGCCAAAAACTTTTTAGATTTAGTCATTGATCCGGAAACATCCATAACAAAAAATATAACTGCCGCAGTATTTTCTTTAACAACAGGAGCAATGTGTTTATATCTTAAATCACTTTCGTGGAATGTGAACCTATCGTCCTCTTCCGGGTTATATAGTCCTGCTTTAATAGCAGCTTTTTTTCTTCTAATCTTTTGTTTTATGGTTTCTTTTTTAGATAGGCGTGGGCGGATCCCGTAAGGTCGTTTGCCTTTTCTTTTCATTTTTTCTTGGGTGGTAAATTTGAAATTCTTCTTTTCTAATTCTGGAAGCTCCAAGTCATTGAACAAATATCCGGCAAGCTCCTCAAGGGACATCTCTATTTCATACATCTCTTCGCCCGGTTTATTTCCTGGCTTGTTTTCTTTTCCTTGTTGTGGAGAGACCCGCCTGCGATGACCTATTCTCTGACCTTTTTTTATGTCCTTTCCTTGTGCCGACCCAACTTTTTTATTTTTCTCATTTACCCCATATACAAAACGGTGTTCTTTTATTCCTTTGACCGGAATTCGAATCTTCTTTTTTCCGCTTTGGCCAATAATACTTTCTTCGGCGACCACATCCCGAATACTTTCTTTTATTGCTTTTTCAATCTTTTGGCGATGACGGCTACGGTCGGTCGCTGCTCGGTCTGCAATTGTCTTGTGTTCACGGAAAGTACTCATACTAATATAAGTAGTTTCCTGACCTGAGTTACGCTAGGTCTAAATCTGTCAAAGCCACCATTACCGGTTCACGCTCACCCTCAACGGACACCATGGCAAATCCAGGTTCAGCGGAGTATCTATCCATCTCAACGCTGGTTATTTCACCTTCCATGGGCATTCGGACGTAATCTACTTTTTCTCTGCCGCTAGCAGTTTTTTTAATAACTTTTTCCAAGGTATTCCAACTGACTCTCATGCCGGGCTTGAAGTCCTGCTCCATACCATATTCTTTGAGGATTTCCTCTTTGATAATCTTTCTCAATAAGGTTTTTGTGATTTTCATTTTTTATCCGCCACGGTTTTAGCACCCTTGGCAAAAGAAGCCTGGCGCACAGTTTTAGTATCGTATTCATCAGTATTAGCGAGAACCTTACGAGCAAACTCTTGGGCGCTCATTCCACGCTTCTTAGCCTTGGCAGTAAAGACACCTTCTGTGCCCTTCTTTTCTATTTCTTTGGCAGCCTTAGAGAATGAGTCATCAGCCTCAGTCAATTGCCTAATCTGCTCCTGAACCATCTCTCTAAGTTGTGTTCGTGTGATTTTCATAAGTCTCTATATCCTGTTGGGTCCCCATCGGGATGGTTCTTTTTGTAAACCTGATTTATATAGGTTTCAAAATCTTTTATAGTCTTTTGTTTTGTGCTCCGCATAAGTGAGGCGAGCATCTCTAAGGTCTTGCGAGCTTTTGGATTAGAACTAACATTATGGAGCGGGTTGTTAATATCTCGCACGAAACGACCCGTGGCGTCAGGGTTTCCCGCAAGGGCTCGGAAGAATACAGAACCCTTTCCTTTACGTCCTTTCTCATCTAGGTAGTCAACTTTGCCTTGGACGTTGGCTCCCTCAAATTGCTCTTTGCCGGCAAGAATATCTTGGGCAGCCTGAACAAACAAGAACACTTCATCTTCGCCTGTCTCTTTGCGAACTCTGTCACCAACTAGCTTATCATATTCCGCTTGCTCTTCTGGTGTGCGAAAAGGTCCGGGCTTAGAATTAATCTTTACTCCAGACTTTTCTATCTCTTGTTTGAAGTCCGCCAGGTTAGTGAGGGCTTTTTTCTTTCCGACCTCAACGTGCGGCCAAGTGCTTTTATCAATGTGAATATAATAAGGGATGCCCCTTTGTTCTGCTACCGCAACACCTCGTTCTATTCCATCTATCTGATACCACTCTAGCGAGGGCTTAACTCTTCTTTCCATTTTGTTGGAGAACATTTCCTTCTCTTTGCTATACAGCGGAACAGCAAAATGTATCTCATCAATGTATCGGTCGGCATCCTCAATATAAGGCTCGTTTAAAAGGATTCTATCTTCTGCCTCAAAGGCGTCAGTTCCTTGGGGACCTGGGTTGGCTGCCTTCTTGGAAGACTTTCCTCTTTCGGGGTCAGCCCAATAATCAACAGGGGCTCCCTTATATTTCTCTGAAAGAGCACGGCCGTCTAATTTGAAGATGGCTCCTTGTGGATAGTTGCCGGTGTAAGCATTTACAGGCGTTCTTGCGGTGGAAAAATAATAAAGCTTACCTTTACCCAATTCAGTCTCCACCTCTTTGGTAAATCCGCCGGACGCCATAAACTTATTCTCTTCAAGAATCTGGGCTGCTTTATTAAGTCCACTGGTATAGTGGTAGACAACATCGCTGATGCCCTCCTTCAAGAACTTTCGCCACTGCTCCATCAAAAGTTTCATTTATTATTTAGCTTCTCTATAAATTGATGTTGTGCCTCGACCTGTTCGTCGCTTCCTAATCCAGATTCCCACTCGGGTAACTCCTTCAGGCCCTTTTTAATTAGTGAAAGAGGGACTGAAATGGCGCTCTCTGGGTTTTCTTTATATTTTAAAACATTGACGTGATTTTTGTCTGGGGCGACATAGAGCGGCAACCCAGTAGACGCTGCTAGTTCAAAACTTTGTCTAAGGGGAACTGCATTGTCCCTTGTTCCGTGAACTATTGAACCCTTTAAACCTTTTGGGGGGGGCGGATTATTTGAGACCCAACCACGCTTCCAGGCGGGAGCAACAAATAAAATCTCAGGCTTATGTTTCGTTTTATTTAGTGCTAAGGAAGCCATGGCTCCGCCACGACTGTAAGCTATTAATTTTGCTGGCTTTATTTTATCAATAAATTCAATGGCTTCCAATGCATCTTCGTGTTTCAAATCGATGCCTCTATCATCAGTAAAGCGTGGGCAGCCCTCTTCACCTGTCTCCCACTGCTGATTTGGGTCGGCGGGATTTTCCCCCTGATCACAGGCTTGGACCCTCATCTTTAACGGGTCCATTCCATATCCGTGAAAAGCTCGGGTATCTTCTTTTATAAACTTCCGCCACTGCTCCATTAAAAGTTTCACTATTGAGCCCTCGGGTATCTATCAAATAAATAGTTCGCCCACCGGCTTTGTATCTTTTCCATCAGCCCTGCAAGTTTTACAGGGTCATGCTCGTAGTACAATCCTGTGTTGTGGATAATATTGAGAACTCGCTCCAACACATTTGTAGCAGGCTTTCGAAAGCTCTTTGCCTTTTTATAGATGCCAGCCACATGAGCCTTCACCTCGGCATCAGAAAGGTAATAATCCTCCGCTGTCTCCAAGTCTTTCCACACCTCTCGGTCTGGGACTGCTCGCTGTACAGCCATCAGTTCTTCGGTGCTCTGGGAACTGTGCTCCAACTCGTGGCGGAAGGTCTCCTTCAACTCCGCAACCAAGCGGGACATAAAAGAATAATCTTCATCATACCGAGGAGGTAAAGTAATGTTTATAAAGATATCAGAGTCGTTCCTTTCTTCATCTGTTGCGTCGAGATCGAACTCATATGCCCCATCACTCGATATGTGATTTCCTTCATCTATTGTTACGCCAATATAACGAAGATAATCGATATCATCAGTTATTTGTGGAACATCTAATTGGAATTGTACTTTGCCGTGCGCTCTGAAAGCCTCGATAACCGACTCGTCTTTGACTGCTTTTATAGTTTCTCTGCTAGCCAAGGTTGCGTATCGATCAAGAGCCCTGCCACGAACTATCTCTTCTTTTATCATGTTTAGTAATATGTTTTTCATCTTACTGAATCACTGGGATTGCCAGTTAAATTAGCTATAGAAATATGAAAAATCCTTTCTGGCTCAGGATTAGTGTTCTCGCTACCCAACAGTTGCATAACCTGCCTAACATAGTCTCTCATCTCATCTTGGTTACTGAGTTTTACAGCCCAAGACTTTTTACCAAGAGAGTCTCTCTCCCACACTTCGTCGTCCAAAGCGATCTGAGGAGGTTCGGGAAGTTCCGTATTTTTCAATTGTTCCC
>Ga0098059_1001750_pt1 | contig 10689 bp, 15 predicted proteins | sample 20_taG_FD_92580 | JGI IMG/M metagenome (GOLD analysis project Ga0098059, IMG submission 92580) | Marine viral communities from the Subarctic Pacific Ocean - 20_ETSP_OMZ_AT15318 metaG | ecosystem: Environmental > Aquatic > Marine > Oceanic | place: Subarctic Pacific Ocean | collected 2015-01-19
CCTTTCAGATTTGATTATACTCCTTTTCTACCAGTTTCTTAAATGTTTTTTCGAGCCCTTGATTTACCTTGCGAGCATGAGGCATAATATCGTTCCTGATAATGCTTCTCATAAACTTTCTGTCGGTGTTCCCTGGGTCAACCATAAACGGCACATCCTTACGCTCGCACCAATCTTCTAGCGAGCGTTTAGAGGTAGAGATAAACGGTCTAATAACGTTTCTATTGTGGTAGGGCATAATCTTACCCTGTCCATGCAAAGAAGAGAATAAAAACCATTCAATCACGTCGTCTAAGTTGTGACCCGTAACGACCCTCTCACCAAAGCTGCGGAAGAACTTATAACGCTCATCACGCCAATGCTCTTCCATTGATTTTTCGGGCGGACAATCAAATAAATTAATACCTAAAACAAATGGGATATCACGCTCTTCGCAAAAGTCTTTTACAAAGTGTTTACATTCTTCCCCGAAAGGGGTGCCGTGATTAAAATAAGCCGCAGTCACCTCGTGATTGTTGGAGAGGAAATCCAAAATAGCCATAGAGTCGGGACCGCCGCTGACAGCGACCACGATTTCTCTAGGGAGTTTTCCGAGAACTTTTAGCATCTTTAGCCTTTTTGGGAATGTTGAGTTCTTTCATAATAATCTGCTTAGGAAGAAAGTTCCAACAATAATAACTGCTACTGAAGGTGATCTTATTGTTATCTCTTCCGTCCGGTGAAACAAACTTCATACGTTTATCGAACATTAAAAGCTGTAGATCTCGATCTTTGAATAATTGTTTAGGAGCAGAATCATTTAGCCAAGTATTTGTCATAATCAAAGCAAACGGCTTATTAAAAGACAATGCCCGTTCGAAGAATTTACGCTTATTCGTAAACGGAGGATTTGAAACAATCACATCCCATTCTTCGGGCTCGTATTCAAAAAAATCTTTACCGTCTTTAATATGAGAGTGGACAACAATATTCTGTTTAGATATTTGCTTAACAAACTCACTGGACTCGTCATCAAAAGGGCACCACACAATAACACCCTCAGGAATAAATTCTAAGATAGGACTTACTCCATAGTCAGGGGTATAACACTCATCGTTACTACCCTTTGTATACATTAAGCCTTTCACTGTCAATCGTTCTTGGTTTTCTGTGTTGTCTAAAACTTTATCCATTAGTTCTTTCCCTGTGTGATGATACATTTTACCACGCCTTATAGGACTTGTTCACCGTGCTCTTGGATTTCTGACCAAGTTACAGTAGCTGCGAGCCGAGGATCTTTTTGACTTTTGACAGTACCAAACTTTCGTTCTAGTTTTGGCAGCAAAATATCTAAAACTTTCCTACCTGACATCCGCCAGCTTTCAATTAATTCGCCGTCTTCAAAGCGGTTATAGTAGTGTTCCGGATATTTTCCAATCTTTTCCGTGACTAAATACTTTTCCTGCTCTTGCCAGCTTTGCTGCACAGAAATACCCGTATAGGATCCTTGGCACTTTTTACCAGTAGTAGATTTATATTCAACTGGTTGTCCTTTCTCATTAATCCCATCTGCACCAGAATACATATTAGGTCCTGGCATACTATGTCCCAAGGAACACGTAGCATAGATCTCTTTTGCTCGGGCGTAAGAGAAAGGATCACCCCAATCATTTTCTTGACACAGATCCCACATTTTCTTATATAAATTTTGAAATTTCTCTTCCGGCGTCATAATGCCCCCATTTATAAGGTATTGGCGATTCCGGCAGGATTCGAACCTGCGACCCACGGCTTAGAAGGCCGTTGCTCTATCCGACTGAGCTACGGAACCAGATATGAAGAGTTTTCACCCGATCGATTACGGGATTCCTGTTAGTGTGGTATCTGACCCTACAAACCGTTTTCCACACGCAACTCTTCAAAGGTATGTGGTTACTGAAGGTAGGGACGCTGGCTCTTTATGATTCCTGCCAGATCGGTTCGGGTTTAACCCTGACACTTATCGTCGTCGGGTATTTACCTTTTTCATTGTGTTTCCCCTAAAAGTGTGGGTGTTTGATTAGGCGGTCAATGGGGACAACTCCTTGGGTGTGAACACTCTCTGTGAGTTCCCAAACTACTTTAGCTTTATCTGTTTTGATATCGACGATGATTCCGGATAGGTCTCTGTCGCCCTCTTTGGTACTTGAAACAATCTTTACAATATCACCAATTTTCACTTTGTTCTCCTTGTATCTATTCTTCATCTGCTGGAAAATGTAATCCGCCGTGCCAGAAGTCAATAGCACTTTCCGGTGCGGCAGTTCCTGTATCTGGGATAACATCAATCCAATCACTAACAAACTTATCTAGCGAAGCGTTAAAGTCATCTAGTGATGCTCCTGGCTTGCTAATAATCTCAAGCTTGAAATTACACTTCCATTGCTTATCGTTTTCAGACATCTTTTCTCCTTAGATCCCGTAAACACCGATTACGTCTTTTGCTTTGTCTTCAAGAATGTTTCCACGAGGGAAGTTCTTAGCGGGAGCCTTCCAAGAGGCAGCCTTCCAAATCAAGCCGTCCTCTTTGCTGACGAAGAACCAAACGCTCTCGCTAGAACTACGCTTTTCCTTTTTGGAAATCTTGTAATACTTGCCGCCCTCTTTAACCCTGACTTCGGGAGCCTCTAGGTTTTGCCAGCGGGGATGGTCGTAATGCTCGTCAAGCATTGTCTGGCAATTTTCAACAAAGCTTCCAAGATGAAACTCAACTTCGGGATTTGCGATAGCCATGGCTTTCTCCTACCTTATATCCTATAATATCATAGGTTAAAAGAAAGTCAAGAAAAAAATGAACTAAAAACCACCGCACTCTGGCGGGAAGATATCTTCACCACAAGGACTGGCACTACCGAGAGTCGCATCTTTGGGGACCTCAAAGAAATCCATATCGATCATAAAAGTCTCTACCGCATCTTGGAGGGTAGGGGCCCAAATTGTAAAGGTTACTCCACGGACTTCGATTTGAAAGCAGTTCATACTCTCTCCTTATGTAATCATAATATCATCGTTGTAAAAGAAGTCAAGTTTTTATTTATTTTTTTTGTTACGCATATATCGAGATTGTTCCTTCCGCAATTTTTCTAGCGTTAGTAATCTCTTTTTTTCTAGTTTCCATAGCAACTCTCTTTGTCTCTTTGCATTTTTGGAGCGTATCCACACGATGAACATGGGTATACCAAGAGGCAAAAATAGGGCTAAGAGAATACCAACCAGTAGAGTAAATGCTGGAATCATTCATAAATACTCCTGTAATTGCAAGATAAGATCAGCCGGACTCTCTATGTTGTGATACATTCCACACCTCATCGCAATATCAATATCATTCCCGTCCTTACAAATCTTGTCCCCAAAAAAGATACACTGGTCTGGACTCTCGTCCATATTTTCGAAAGCATAACTTTTATCCCATCCTTGACGGGTAATGTCAATAGAGATTTGCCCACCCAGACGAAAGGACAATCCCCACCCCTCAAATTCTTTGCGTAAAAAATCTACGATTTTTCTTCGCTCACCGCTTTTGTAATCCCATTTAATATAATCTTCTCTTTGATCCCGCGTACAATTCCTTCCGAGAACGGAAAAGTTAATCTGACTTTGCCTCCACTCGATGAACGTTCCGGTCTTAATTTTAGTATGGGTATTGCTGGCTAATTTAAGCAGAACATTAGTAATATGATTGATGTCAGCATCGGAATAGTGATCCCTGAGAGTGACCCGATGTATTAATTCTGGTTCGTTAGATTTAGTTTCATCATCCATGTCTAGGAAACAATTATAAACCTTGGTACCATTACAGGCGTATACTCGCTCGAATTGAGACAACAACAGAGAGGTCCCAAGTTGTTCTTCTATTTTATTCATATCTGAGCCAGTGACTAGATATTTCCGGATAGAATTAGGAATATTTCGAAGAACACTGACTACTTCAGGAGTAATAGCCTCTCTTGGATCAGTTAAGGTACCGTCCATATCAAACAACATAGCGGCTGGTATTATTTTCATAAAGGAAGTCCTCCTAGAAAGGATTTTAATTTGGACATATTTATAGGTTTCATCATTAAATATGCGATAATGTTATATTCGTATTCGTTGACCAAATAATATTTGTCTTTTTCCAGAGATGTATTGTCTAATGGTGTTCTCTTGGGGAATAGAAACAATGTGTATATGATTATTTTTTTACCTGTTTCATCTACATCTCCATAAAAAGCATCAGTTATTACGGCGAGCCTATTATGGGTGATAGACCGGACAATGGTGCCCATTTCAAGCGCCTCTTGAGGATATTCAGGAAAAGAATCCGGTGGTATAAGAGAATCAAATGCCTCCTTAAGGCGTTCTACGAGGTCAGTATCATCCATCTTAGTCATATCATTAATTTAATATTATCAAAAAAATCAGAATTGTCAAGGTATTTTTCTAAAGTCTAAGATTTTTATATCTCTACTTAAATTCTCGACAGACTGAGAGCATAAATCCGTGGACAGATATTTCTTATTATCATCACACAGTATAGTCCCCACTGTTAATAAGCCAGGGTTCATTTGTGTTTTGCATAATGCCCCATAAACATTGGCCCCTGATGAGATTCCTGTTGATAAACCTAATCGGTTCAGTTGCCGAGCAATATTAAGAGCATCACTATCTTTTACACGCAGGGTGGAACCTAGAGAACTTAAATCTAATATTTGGGGGACAAAACTATCTCCTATTCCTTCAATTCGGTGACCGCCGTCGGTGTTTTTCGTCGGAAAGATTGGAAAAGCCTCAAAACCATCATCTAATTCGGAAAAATAATGATAAAATCCCATAATTGTTCCTCCGGTACCTACTCCCGCAGTGAAAATATCGAGACCTTTGCGGTCAATGCTTTGTAGTGAATGGTGGAATTCGGGTGCAGTGGACCCTTTATGAGCCATCACATTCCACACATTATTGAACTGTTTTGGTCCAAAATACCCTTTTTGTTGGCTTTTTTTGGCTGCGCGAGCGATACAAGCCTCAAATCCACCTTGTTTTGCGCTTATTTGGACCAATTTTGCTCCATAAAACTCCAAAAGGCGCTTGCGTTCGTTCGAAAGCCACTTTGGCATATAAATTTCCACCTTTAGTCCCAAATATGCCCCCATTGCAGCAAAAGCAATGCCCGTATTGCCACTAGTAGCCTCGACTATGGTATCACCAGGCTTTAAACAACCTAGGGTGTACCCCGATTGTAAAATTTTCAACGCCATACGGTCTTTTATGCTACCAGTATAGTTCCAAGCTTCATATTTCGCAAAAATTTGCTCTTTGTTGCCCTCAATTAGAGCGTCGATGCATAAAGTGGGGGTATTTCCAACTAAAAGAGCGAGATTTTCAAGTTTTTTTGAAAATTCATCCATTCTAGCCTCCTAACTATCTCTCCATAGATTGTTAGCGGCGAATTTAATCACTTCTTCGGCAGAGTCTTCCGTATAATCATATTCATCAATGAGTGTTTTGACCATTTCATTGTATTTTGACTGCTGTTTCTTGTCTCGACTCTTTGATTTAGTCACAATACGAGAAATTTGTTTCACAGAAGAGGTTAATTTATTTTCGATAGCCTCTCTCAGAGGAGCATAGGATTTCCAATCTACTTTTTCTCCCCGCCTCAACTTAGAAAACATAAACGAGGTAATGTCTACACGGAAATTCTCTCTTGAGGTGCCTACGATTCCTATTTGCTCCTCTATCGAAGCCATAAACGACTCATCAGGATTAATCTCTTCATTAGTTATTGCATCTTTTACAGTTGCTAGGTTTACATAGGCTTCTGCGTGATCTAAATAATTATTAAACAATGATTCCGCCTGCTCTTCATAAGCTGAAACGAAGGCTTTGGTAATCTCTTTTTCTAAAATTGATAAATATTCATCGTGAAGGGTCTTCCCTAAGAACCTTAGGTATCGATTTCGGTCATCTTCGACCACTATTTGGTCTTTTACTTGCTTGATAAGGGCATCTCTTATAGAGATGGGGGTTACCATATTTTTATCACTATCCGAAAGGGCTGAATCTATGGCTTTCATAATGAAGCGAGTGGATATTCCGGTCATTCCTTCATCCCGAGCCTCATCCCGCAGGTCGTTAATGTCAATCTTCTTAACGTGCCCCTTCTCAATCACCTCAGCACCATCATAGAGCTTCATCTTTGTGAGGGCATCCACTTTATTGGAAGGATGAAGACGGCTCAGTACTGCGAACATAGAGGCTACTTCTAAAGTATGGGGGGCTATATGCCCATCAAAGTCCGAAAGACCTAACATTTTTTCGTAAATTTTCATTTCTTCGGACACTTCTAGACAATAGGGTACGTTTACTCTTACAATTCTATCTAAAATAGCTTCATTGGTATTTTCTGATTTGAATTTATTCCATTCTGCTTCATTGCAGTGAGCTAAGATGGCTCCATCGAAATAAATCATAGGACCCTTGCCTGGAGAGGGGACAGATTTCTCTTGAGTGGCTGTAATCATTGTATGTAAGAACTCGATCTCATTTTTAAAGACCTCTACAAATTCCACTATTCCTCTATTCCCCACATTAAAAGCACCGTTTAGGGATAAAACACGGGGATCATCCTCCGAATATAAATCTAGCTTAGAAATATCTTCACTTCCCACCAATATGGAAACATCTTGACTATTGGCATCCATCGGAGGGACAACTCCCACCCCTCGACGTCCCCTTACGGAAAAAGAGGCTTGGGTGAGAGGCATTGCAGTGTAGTCATTATCGAATTCTTCCTTCAGTCGATAGCGACACACCGGACATAGATCACCCTCAATTTTAATATTATAAATATTTTGGAACTCTTCCCTCAAGGACCGAGGAATAAGATGAAGGGGTTCTTCATGAATCGGACAACCCTCAATATGGTACATCGATTCACACATTTCTAGAGCGTGTTTGATATGTTCCATTAACGCTGATTTACCGGCACCAACAGGACCCAACAACAAAAGAACTTGCCGGCTCTCTTCTCCTTTTAGAGAGGCAGAGCGGAGGAAGCGCATAATTTTAGCCAGTGATCTCTCCATACCAAAAAACTTAGATTGGAAATAATCATAGGTTTTAATTTCTTCGCCCCCGAATAATTTATTACACCGGCTGTCGGCAGTGGTCATTTTGGTAATACCCTTAGCCGATATCGCATTATACAGTCTCTTGTGGGCCAATTGCACCACGAGGGGATCTTTTTCTATGATCGCCAAATAATCCTGAAGGGTTCCTTCAAATTTAGGATCTTTTATTCTATCTTTATGCTTGCCAACCAGTTTTAGAAACTTATTTGCTTTATTTTCTTTAGACATTATTTAAAACTCCCAAGTTTCGTCTTCAATAATTGTTGTAAATTTAATTTCACCACTCCATAAGTCACCGAGGTGCTCAAAGACTTTGTTAGCTGTTGATAACTCTAAGTCTCGACCATCATGTTCATGTGTTAAAATCAACCTGCCATCCTTTGTCAACTCTTTCACCATTATAATTGGCACACTATTGAGTCCTATACTTTTAATTAGGTCGTCTCGAACAGTTTGCCAGCTATCTTCGCCACTAACATCTGTAATTTTATTATAACCCTCTCGTTTGTGGAAAGAATAGCTAAACAAATTCAATTCTTTGCACAACTCTTCATCTAAATATGATTTAATAAAAGTTTCATCATTATGGGTTTCGCGAACCCGGATACATTCTTCGAATCCGTACTTTTTCTCAATATGTTTGAAAATTTTATATCCTAAATGGTAAGGATTAACACGCCCTAAGTGCGGACGAATAACTTGATTATGAAGCCGTATAAAAGATAGAAAATAATCATCAGGAATACCCAACATATTAATGATTTTTTCGTGGATAGTACAAGCCCACCCTTCATTCATAATTTTGGTGAATGCCTGAGGCACAAAATATAAAGACTCTTTCTCTACAATGTGGATCAGGTCTCTTTCCCACTCTTCTAGGAAGCGATTATGCTCCGCTATGAAGCCCAGTAAGTTGGTATCTGGTTCGAGGGGGATCTTATTCAAATCAAAATGGTTAGCCCACCAACCGGTTGTATCTTGTAACATTAGATTTTTATAATATTCGCGAAGCTCTTTAGGATTTCTTCTTTTTATTCCCGGGGTGCGAGGAACCTGAAAGCGGATGGCGTGACACGCATCTAAGATCTTCTCTACTCGATCCACTCCTATAGTTGGGTCTTCCATATATTTCTTAACCCGTTTAGCGGAAGACTTAAAGCTGTCAATTACGGTATCTGCATTCGTCTCGGCAAACATACGGTTATTCTTAAAAAAATCACTATGACCCACACAATGTGCCATTGTAAGTAGATGAGTGGCCATTGGATTTTCAGTCATTAAATAAGAGATACTAGGGTTCGAATTAATGATCATTTCATAGGGTAGTCCTGACATTCCCAAGTTATATTCCGTCTGAATTCTATCAAATGATTTTCCAAAAGACCAGTGCCGATAATGGGTTGGTAATCCAGTATACGCCATATGTCCAATCATTTCTTTGTAGTCACATATTTCATACTCGATAGGATACCAGTCTAAACCCAGTTCTTTGCCCAAGGCGCAAATTTTAGTATCCCAATCTTGCAACTCTTCCATCGACCAATCAGCCATTAAGTTTTCCTCCGAACAATTTTTTAAAAGAGGGCCAGATATCTTTACTTTCTTCTAATCTTATCCGTTTGAAAAATTTGTCTTCTAAGAGTTTTGTCCAATCCCATAATCTTTTTTCAGGTGACCCTCCTGACGAAAAGAGAGAGTACTCGTTATAAGTGTGAAGTTTTCCGATCTCAGTATAACACATTATTTGATTTATTTCTTTTAAGCGGCGGAATGATTCGAGAGTATCTTTGTTATCTGTGCTCCAGTTATCTCCATCGCCGCAATAAAACGTATAAACATTCCAGTTGTTGGGATGATATCTTGCGTCTATTATTTCTTCTACTTTGGATAGACCTTGGGATACCAGTGTTCCACCATTAGGGACTTGAGTAAAAAACTGTTCTTCGTTGACTTCGTTAGCTTCTGTGGTGTGTGAAACAAACACCACCTCTACTGAAGAATATTTATGGTTTAAAAATTGGTACAAAAGGAAAAAGAAGCTCCTAGCTAAAAACTTTTTGGATTTAGTCATAGAGCCCGAGACATCCATAACAAAAAACACCACGGCCGCCGTATTTTCTTTCATCACTGGGGCTATATGTTTATATCTTAAATCACTTTCGTGAAATGTAAATCTCTCACCCGATTCGGGATCATAAGACCCAGCTTTAATGGCTGCTTTTTTACGTTTAAGTTTTCGTTTTATAGTCTCTTTTTTGGATAAACGTGGACGAATCCCATAAGGTCTCTTGCCTTTTCGTTTCATCTTTTCTTGAGTAGTAAATTTAAAGTTTTTCTTTTCTAATTCGGGTAATTCTAAATCATTAAACAAATATCCTGCTAATTCCTCAAGGGACATTTCAATTTCATACATCTCTTCGCCCGGTTTGTTTCCTGGTTTATCCCCTTCTCCAGACTGAGGTTGTGGTCTTCTTCTGTGTCCTATGCGCTGACCTTCTTTTATATCTTTACCTTGGGCAGAACCTACTTGCTTATTATCTTCATTTGCTCCGAAAACAAAACGATGCTCCTTAATACCTTTCACGGGGATGCGAATTTTCTTCTTTCCGTTTTGACCAATTATACTCTCTTCGGCAACTACGTCCCGAATACTTTCTTTTATGGCTTTTTCAATCTTTTGACGGTGCCGTCCACGATCGGCGGACGCTCGGTCAGCTATTGTCTTATGTTCACGAAATGTACTCATATTATTAAGTCCCCTTATAAGTAGTTTTATAAAGGAACTAAATTATATCAGTTTTTAAAATTAAGAGTGACGTCAGCCAATGTTAATTTTTGGTCTGTTCCGGGAATGATATGGATTTGTTCGCCGTTCTCTAATTCCACTATTACTGGTTGTTCAGGAGAAAGAGGATCCCGAAGTTCACTGCGTTGTAGTCCGGGAATTTTTACAATTTTTCCCACATATTCTACTCTCTCTACATCGGGCTTGCCTTTTTTATTAGTTGTGGGCTGCAAAAGATGAAAACGAAGTTCTTTCCCCGCAATATCTTTCGGACGCAGGCGCACCATCTCTTGGAGTACGTTGTTAATTTCTTCTTTAATAACTTTGTTTAAGTGTGTTTTGATAATCTTCATTGTAATTTAAAATCCAAAGTGTTTGGGTTGACCGCTAACTCTTTTTCTTTTTCCGGACCCAGCATTCCTGTCAACTCCGATACTGCTGTACTGACTCGTTTAATGAACTCTTCCCGATCGTTTAAAGAGGTCGGTGGGGGACCAATCTCCTCCCACTGGTGTTCATCATAAAACCAATCTCCCCCCATAATAGGATCAATTGCTTCTCCGACCTTTTCTAGAAAATTTGAGTGTTCTTGGTAGGTTCTAGTCTGCTCATCCTGGGCAATTCCAAAGGCTTCTTCTCCAAAGGACTCCCGAATTTCTTCCTTGATAATCTTTCGTAGTTGTGATTTTGTGATTTTCATTTATAGTAATTCCTATTTGTGTCGGTCTACTCTATTTTGAGCTACTTGTCTCAAAAGATCGCGACTAACTATTC
>Ga0098059_1001758_pt1 | contig 10654 bp, 9 predicted proteins | sample 20_taG_FD_92580 | JGI IMG/M metagenome (GOLD analysis project Ga0098059, IMG submission 92580) | Marine viral communities from the Subarctic Pacific Ocean - 20_ETSP_OMZ_AT15318 metaG | ecosystem: Environmental > Aquatic > Marine > Oceanic | place: Subarctic Pacific Ocean | collected 2015-01-19
CACGGGTATCAAAGCCTTCATCGACTTCACCGTCACAGTCATTATCCAAATTATCACAAAGCTCTCCGACTGGTAAAACCTGACCATCACAAGGTCCATCAAATCCACCATCTTGGCAATAACGAACGCCAGCCCGGCATTCGCCCACAGCCATTGTTCCTCCTGGTCCTTCGTAGCAGACAATAGCCGTGCTATTAGCAATGCCTTCGTCAACAGAACCATTGCAATTGTTGTCTAGCCCGTCACACACTTCCTCCGCCGGACCAACGTGCCCATCACAATACAATCTGCCACTATCACACTTCATCACGCCAGGGGAACAGAGACCAACACCATAGTCAGCGCCCTCGACAAATCCACAGAGTTGGTGCTGTTCTGGAAACCTGTCGTCTATGCCCGCACTACAGTCGTTATCTACCCCATCACAGACCTCTTCCGACGGGCCCATAGCGCCTACGCACTCTGACCATCCTTGAAAAGTACAGGTCTTCAATCCGTAGGAACACTGACCTGGCTGCTTAGGGATAGGGTCGGTTATCGCATTAGGGAAAGACTCTCCGTTATGGTTACAAACCATCTGATGCCCTGGGGTACACTCCAGTCTCACCAATTCATCATCGTCTATACAGGAAGAACAAGCAGTCAAAATTAAGGGCACAAAAAATAAAACAAACCGCTTCATTCCATTGTAGCCTCAATACAAGCTTCATAAGAGGAATAAATAACCATCGTCATAACTGTACTATTAAACACACGGAAACGGATTTGGGTTAAAGGAAGATTTTCATTCTTATATACCGCTGTTAAAACAATAGGAGGCGATGTATCCGATTGTGTGGGAAGCTTAAAGGCAAACAATAAAGAATTTGCCGGACCATTTTGAATGGTCCCGGCAATATACCCCTCTTTGATTACTTCTGGGATGCCAATTTGGGCAGCCGAGTTAGAGCCAAGCTCAGTGGTAACACGGTCGCTTATATGCACTACCCATTTACAATTACTGTTTTGTCCTGGGGTGAAAAAAGTGGACTTTTGGGGGAAGATTGTCTGATAAAGATTGTTAGCTTTATGTTGGTAATAAAGCGCAAGCGCGCACGTAAGCGCCAGAATGCTTAAAAGTGTAACTCGTTTAGTGAGAAAACCAAACATTTAAGACCACTCCTTATTGGAGAGGGTCTAAGTTTAGTACCTCTCCGGTAGGGGATAAAGTAATAAAGGGCATTTTCTTTATCTCTTTATTAAGTATTAAGTCATTGGGAGTTTTTGTTTTCTTTTCTATCCATACAAGAATTTGAGTTTTTTCCTTCACTTGCCCGACATAGGACCATTGTCCTTTTATTTTCTGCCAAACTTCTGGAAAGTCAATACTTTGTCCTGAGAAGAGTAAAATCCCTGATAACATTACGCTGCTTATCATTAATTAATCCATTCCTTTCTTGAAACCATTACAATTGATTTACTGTGGATAAATAGTCTCTTATCAATCTAGTTACTTTACTATGAACAAAAAAACATCATTTTACGTCAAGTTTCTGATAATTGTTTCACTTGGACTCTCCAGTTGTGTAAGCGGATGCACCACAATTCAAGTATCGGATAAAGTCCCGAAAGAAATATTTCCACGGCATGCTTTTGTCCAAATTCACCAATCTATAGAATTAGAAGGGTGCGGGTTAAAAGAAGGCACCAAGGAGAGGAGATGCCAAAAAGCAGTGATGAGGTATGTTTCCTCAGGGGCGCACATCTTCAATAGCGAGATAACGGAAGCAGTATCGTATGTGTTGACAGCCGGACACTCTTGTCAAAATAAGATTCCTAAAGAACAAAATGTTGACGGCTATAAGATTATTAACAAAGGTTCAAAATTTAATATAGCAACACTTAACGGCTTTCAGTATGATGCTGAAGTTGTTATGATTAACACTCGTTTTGATTTATGTTTACTCAAGGTTACTGATATGATGGTCCCTCCCATTACTTTACAAGTCGCTGAAAAGGAGCCGCTGCGTGGCGAAACTGTGACTAATATGGCAGCGCCCCATGGGCTTTATTGGTCGGGCACCGTTCTTATATTTAAAGGACAGTTTTCTGGTTATCATACTCGGGGATATTCGGTTTATACAATTCCCACAAAGCCTGGATCTAGTGGTTCCCCTATTATTGATAGTCATAATAAATTAGTTGGAGTAATTTTTGCTGGCTATCCAATGATTGAAAATGTTGGATTATCCTCTCCTTTGGTCGCAATTAAAGTCTTTCTCAAGAAGGCAATCGCAAAAGGAGAGATGGAGATATGGGAAAAAACCCACAAACCTAAGCCAAACACACAAATCGACCGTCTGTGGATAAAAGAAATGAAATTAAAACTTAATAAAGTCTTTGGTAATTAAATACCTATAATCACCCAGAGGAGAAGATCGTGGCAAGTTTTAGCAGACAACCTAGTTTAATTAATATAGAGGACAGACCCTTAGATTATTCTGGTCCAGATGCGCAAGGGAAGTCTCGTTTCCTACTTTCCGCTAGTCTGGGTGGCGCGCCAATAGCTGTTTCTACCGTTGGTAACGCCATTCATACGTTGCCTGTAGATACCCGAGCTATAGAAGAAATATATGTATATGCATCTAATATGACGTCTGCCAATCTTAACTTGAGTATGTCTTTTGCCACTTCTTCAGCGGGAGCATTCGATATTACGCTGGGGAATTATATAGTTACTCCAATAAACGGACAAAACGGAATGTCTTTGTGTTATCCAGGAGTTCCTGCCTCGTCTCGTAATACCAATGAGCCGATGAAGGTTTATGTAAAGACGTCCTTGTCCAACTCTTTGAATATAAGTGGATATGTTCTAAGATATTATCCACGAGATAATGCTACCCAGCAAAGTGTAGATAAATATGGCTTTAGCTCATGAGCGATCTTAGTGTTCGTCGAATGTTGGGACCCGTCCATACTCAAATGGGCGGCGATAGTGACCCAAGCCATTCAGGATCAGGAGGAGGAGGTTCTCTTTCTATTTTAAATAATGTTGATGGGTATATACTTAAAGCCACGGGTGAACCCAATCAGGTTGCTGGTGTTCCTCAACTAGCATACAATTCTATTAATAATACGTTAAGTTCCTCAGCCAATTTGTATGTTAGCGGGGCAACAAACTATTTATACTTACACGGAACTAATGAAAGTGGACAGACAGTAAAATTTAAAGTCAACATTCAAGGTTCTATATTAGAAATTGCAGGACAATAAAACCAGGAGGAAATATACAATGGCCAGTCCCAGAGTAAGACGTTTGAGAAGATTAGCACGAAACCCCCAGGCTGCACCGGCTGCCGCGGCGGTTATCCCACAAGAAGCTATAAAGGAGCCACCGAAGGCGACTCCAAAAAAAGCAGTGAGCACGAAACTCAAAAGCTCTAAAAAATCTAAATAACCTTAGGACGATAAAAAATGGGCGGTGTCGCAGGACATATGGATCATCTTTACGATAATCCTAATTTAACTTTTGGCAAGATGAAAGAAATTTTAAGAGCCGCGGCCAATGCGGAACTTGAAACCGAAGAAAAAGTAGACGGTCAGAATATTTTTCTATCCTATTCTCTAGAGGATGGTGAACATATCTATGTCCCCGCCGACAAAGAAGGTTCGCGTGCCCGGGCGGCCCGTAATAAAGGAAACCTACTAAATGCAGGAATGGACGGCACAGAATTGGCTGAAAAGTTCGCCAAACACGGAAGCCCTGGGATTCGGAATGCCTTCACTAACGCATTTAAGGCATTCGAAAAAGCTGTCAGCGCCCTATCCTACGAAGAAAAGCTAAAGGTTTTTGGACCCGATACTGATATTTGGTATAATGCTGAAGTGATGGACCCGGGGACTAGAACAGAAGATGGGCAACCTGACCATGATGACCCGGGTGCTGTCAATGTTATCAAGTATGATGATAAAACTATTAAGATTCATGGTGTAGGACACTTCCGATTTGATAGAGAAACAGGAGAGAAGTATCCTATACCCAGAGAATCTTTAGAAACTTTTGATGCCGCTTTAGATAAAATGCAGGAAAAACTGTCTGATGATGATTTTTCCTTAGCCCGAGATGCAATTATCCAACTCCAAAAAATGGAAGATGAAGAAGCGATTTCTCAAGCTATTGGAAGAATAAATCAACAAATGAGCAATGAGGGTCTATCCGACAACTCTACAATGGAAGATTATGTTTTTTCTCGCCTTCGAAATGGTATTGACACCGAATTGCCAGATCATCTCAAGGATGAAATTGTAAAATATCTGATGAAATTGCCGGGGAATATCGGATTAAGACAATTAAAAAAGAGCGTGAATCCGGAAGATCTTAAAGATTTAGTGGATATCGTAAACAATAAAAAGATTTTACTCCAACAAGCTATTGAGCCCTTAGAATTAGCTATTCACGATTTTGCCGTGGAGCTTTTAAAGGGATTAAAGAGTGTTTTTATTGCCAACACTGATCGAGAAGTCCAACGACTTAGGCACAATCTTTCTATTGCCGTAAAAGATATAACAGCCCACGGTTCTGAAGACCCTGAAATGATGGCTGTTATGCAGCGCCATCTTAACAAAATTAAAGATTTTTCTCAAGTAAATACGCCAGTAGAAGCTGTAGTGTTTGATTACGATGGGCATACATATAAGTTCTCTGGCAATTTTGCGCCATTGAATCAAATTTTAGGAATGTATAAGTACGGCAGAACAAAAGGAAAAGCCCCTTCTACAACATCCGAAGCCAGAATTCACACAAAGCTTACCATCAATGAAAAAGAGGATGCTCCCAAGAGCACCAAGCGCACAGAAGCGGAAAAGTTTGTTTTATCTCTTCCTAAATTTTCACCCAGTGAAGCGTGGGGCAATCCTAGTTCTATGGAACGTAAACAAATTCAAAAAATATTTGATACGGTCGGCGGTGGAGCTACAATTAAAGAAAAGCTAGATTTTCTCAATGATTCGATTACTAATCCCAAAGGTGGGATTCATTCTCCCACTCGTATCATCAGCACACTCATATTGATGGAATCTCTTGCCGCAGTTATCCGTAGCTTCAATTCGGCTTCCGCCGGCTTTGTTTTTGAAGGATTTCTCGCTGCCTTATTCCGCGGGAGACAAGAGGCAGAGATAAGCGCCAAAGGAAATTTACCCATTCAGGACTTAATTGCCTTCTCGGAACTTGAAGGGGGAAATCCGGTACCCATTAGTTTGAAACTATTAAACCAAACAACCAATATTGAAGGGAGTTATACTAATTTAATTGATGCCCTGGATGAGTTTGGGGAAATGGTTTATATTGTAGCTAGAAAAGACCAAAACAAAGAAAATATAGTTCTAGAGAAATTTACGTTTGATAGAAATAACTTTATTGATGCTATAACCCAGTCAGCCGGTGGGGGCACAACTAAAGAAGCAAACTTGTTCGAACTTCCGTATAATATAGCTCCTGGGATTTCAAAATCTATGGAGAAAATTAAATCCATCGACGGGAACACTAACTGGCCGGAGAAATATGCACTCCTACAGCAGACCAAAGGTTATCGTTCACGGGCTAAAAAGGTGCCCGACACAGAAGTTGTTGTCAGTGATGAGATGCCTGACGGGGATGATATTATAGCGACTGATACAGAGGGGGACTCTTCGGACCAAAAAACAACCCCTAAAACTAGAAAATCTTTAGAGGATAAGTTAGCAGATCTAAGAGCCCGTCGCGCTGCTGCTAACCGACGTGATGAATCTTTTCTTTATACTATAGATGATAATAAAGTATTACTCTCCGAACAATTGTTGACTGAAAGTTCGAAAACCCAGTGGGCGATATCACCGCAGCAATTAAAAGCATTGAGCGGCAATCTGGATTATGAAGAATTAGGTACGTTGCCCATTTCTGAGAACCGAGTAGTAGAGGTGGCTGAGCAATATATGGATAAACTAGGAGAAAGCCTTAGAGCTATATTTGCAGCCACTAGTGACTTATCTGAAAATGTAAACGAATATTTTACATATGAAGATCGTAGTCAAGGTATTTCTGCCGGAAACGAGGCTATCAAAGATTCTCAAGTCATCGCAAAAGAAATGCAACAACAACTCGCCGACGATGCTGGTCCAGCACCAGCCAACATGAAAGAAGAGAGAGACCCAACAGAGAAAAGTCAAAAACGTATTGCCCTGTTCCCGGGAAAATTTAAACCACCTCACAAAGGGCATTATGAGTTTGTGAATAAGGTAGCTCGTAGAAGTGATGTGGATGAAGTAGTAGTTCTTATAAGTCCGGTTGATAAAGATCCTGTTACTGCCCAACAGTCATTGAAAATCTGGTCTAAGTTTTTAAAGTCTCCTGGTGCGGCTTCCAATATTAATATAGAAATAGCCGATTATCGCAGCCCCGTTACTACTGTATATGAATTTGTGGCAGATCCAGTAAAAGCAAGAAATGGCGACACTGTTCTTTTAGTAAAAAGCAGCAAGGATGATGGGGATACGCGTTTTAATAATGCCCAAAGTTATGCCGAAAGACATAATCCCGGTGTCAATGTACAAGAGATAGAGGAAGACCCAATTGCTTCTGAAGAGGGGTTGATTTTTAGTGCAGAAGACCTAAGAGAGATGATTGGAAAAAATGAGAAAGAAAAGTTCCTGAGTTATATGCCTGATAATGTAGATGGCGAAGAAGTGTGGAGTATTTTCCGTCCGAATGAAGATTTTAAAAAAGAAGTAGACTCAATGATAGGTGAGATGTCTTCGATGGCTGGTGGGGATGTTGCCGGTTATGCTGGAGGTTTTGGTCCTCCAAATACTTATAATCCATATGACCGGACCATAAAAAAACAACCCAAGAAACAACCCAAGAAACAACCAAAGAGACCTAAAGTTAGACGGGCGAAACGGAAAAGACGGAGATAATTATAATACTATGAATACTGTTAACCGCGAAACTGTTGTTGCTGAGGAGTTAATCCGAACTTATGTTCGGAAGCGCCTTCAAGTAAAGATTGAACAAAAGAAAATCCAAGAACAAAAATTACGCAAAGCTATTAGGACCTTGATCGAGGCTGAGACGGGTACCGAAGAGCCAAGTACTTTTACGGGCATTAATGTCTTGGCAGATTTATTGAAAAATATTATCCCCATTGTTTCCGATGACTATAAAATGTTGACTACCTCGGTTGAGCAACGTGAATCCTTCCGGAATCATATTATCCATGCAGTTCAAAACACTTTACGTCCTATTGAAGCTAACACCAACGCTGAAGATGTAGCAGAGTCTACCCTCTATGAAATTGATAAAGCTATTCTCCGGGAGAAAATAGAAGTAGCCGTAGAACCGGATGGGGAGGAGATCGGCAAAGAAGGCGAGTTTATCGATATTGAAGACGCCGATTCCGAAGAAGAAGAATTTATTACTTTATCGGATCAAAACGAAACAGGAAGAAATTTTGCTGCGGAAACATTTAAAAGTATAGAAAAACAGATTGTAGATGCATATGATATGCTGGCAGATGATGAAGATCAGCAGCTTTTTTACGATTATTTGATTACTAACTTTTTACTTTACTTTGATAAATTTGAAGATGAGCTAGCAAATGAACTCCCAGATATTTCGACTCCAGAGTATGAAAAAAACAAAGACAGTCTAGATTCCCAAATAGAAACAGATGAAGAAGCTTCTGCTGCTACAGAAGAAGATTTTGAACTTGATCTATAAAAAAACTTAACACTTTCTATACCCCCAGTATAATAAGCTTGCAAGCTTTAAACAGCTATCATAACTCTTCTCTATATTTCTTCCTTTTACTATTTTAGCAACCTCAATACTTTGCTAGCATATATATAAAAGTAAATAACTTGACAAGTGTGACGTTAGATTGTATAGTAAGCTTGCTAATGGGGGTAACCGGTATCGATTGATGGGAAAGTAGAATAGGTGCAAGGGTGAGGGAAGCGTGGCTCACTAAAAACGCTTAAACTTTTAATCGCAAACGACGATTTTAACATGGAGATGGCGGCTTAAAAACCTGACCTCTCTTGAGGCGGCGGCAGCCAATAAACAGAAAGCCGTATTTGGGTGCCCTAAGTGCTTTTGATTGTTTTAGCCGTAATAAAACGATCTAGTCAAGTTGTCTGTCCGACGATAAATACAGACACAACCTTGTGAATGACCTTTCTGCGGAACTAGACAAGACGGGAGTTCGATTCTCCCTACCTCCACCAGCCGCCTTCGGGCGGCTTTTTTCTTTTCTGCGATCTATTTAATGTGTAAGCCTAACATTGGGAAACAATTGACTAAAACATTAATTCTTGATACCAATGTTTATCTTACTGAAGCAAATTCTTTGTTTTCGTTTGGTCGCAGCAATATTGCTATTCCTACTATAGTCTTAGATGAAATAGATAGACACAAACACCGTCAAGATACTGCCGGTTTAAACGCCCGCACCATGAATAGAGTTTTAGATAAGTTGCGCTCCAAGGGCAGTCTTTTTAGCGGGGTACCACTGGGAAGTGGAAAAGGTTATGTTTTTGCTGCACAGTATGATCCGCGTTATATGCCCTCGGGGATGGACAATGAAGACTCAGACAATAAAATTATAGCCGTAGCACTACGTTTAGGGATTGAGGGAAAAAATGTTGCTGTAATATCCCGTGATTTAAATATGAGGGTCAAATGTGATTCATTCGGTATAGAGTGTTATGATTACCATCCTCAACAAGCAGTAGAATCCATCGAAAGCTTATTTGATGGTTCTTGCGAAATAACTATATCAGACCTAGAGATTGAAAATTTTTACAACGGTAGGGAGGTAATTCTACCACCTCAAAAAGTAAAGATGTTTCCTAATCAATATGTGGTTCTAAAATCTGATAAAGATGAAAAGAAGACGGCCTTGTGTCGTTTCTTAAAAGATGGATTGCCATTACAAAAAGTATACACATATAGGGATATTTGGGGACTTTCTGCCAATAATAAAGAACAAAAATATGCAATGGATCTCTTATTCGACAAAGACATACAGATTGTGTCTTTGACAGGTCAAGCCGGAACTGGAAAAACATTGATAGCTGCCGCATGTGGATTAGAACAAGTACTCCATAGTGCCAAATCTCAGGGAGGATATGATAAATTAATTATCACTCGGCCGGTTCAACCTATGGGTCGTGATATTGGCTTCCTTCCTGGGACGTTAGAGGAAAAAATGATGCCATGGATTGCCCCTCTGCGTGACAATCTGGAGTATTTATTTGGGGATAAGACCGCTTTAGAAATGCACATAGAACAAGGCGTTATCGAGATTGAAGCTATGACTTATATCCGAGGCAGGTCCATTTCAAATGCTTTTATGATAGTTGATGAAGCTCAGAACTTGACAGCACACGAATTAAAGACTATAATAACAAGGGTCGGACACGGAACAAAACTAGTATTAACCGGAGACATTCAACAAATTGACAACTCTTATGTTGATTCTGTTTCTAATGGACTTACTCACGCTGTGGAAAAGTTTAAACAGTATGATGTTGCGGGTCATGTGACCCTGTATAAAGGCGAGAGATCTAAATTAGCAACCTTGGCAGCAGAGATATTATGAGAAACTATATTATTGAAAAAGTAACCAACACCCCATTGAGTTTTAAATTTGGAGGGGTCACCGTCGATGAATTTGATCCGATGCCCGACTCAATAAATGCTCAAGGTTGCTTCGCTGCTGTAGAGGATATATTTCCCTGGCACTATTACCAGGATTTGCAGAATATTCAAATTGGTCACCGTCAAGAGTTTGATGAAAGAAATATTACTGCTCTTTATGATGATGGTGTACTATATCTCACAAACCAACAGAAAAGTGATAAAGATCTCCTCGATGATATCGTCCACGAGTTTGCGCACCACCTAGAAGAAATATATACGGATACGATTTATGGCGATCAAAAGGTAGTAAAAGAGTTCCGCCACAAAAGGCAACAATTAAATTTTGAACTTCAATCAGAAGGATACTGGACCCAGGAGTATGATTTCAAAGGCTTACAGTATAATGAAGAACTAGATAATTTCCTATATAAACGCATAGGTAAATCACTATTGAAAATGATAACATCAGGTCTCTTTATCCGACCTTACGCCTCGGTATCCTTGAGGGAATATTTTGCTACAGGATTTGAGGCATTTTATATGGGACAAAAAGATAAACTAAAAAAAATATCACCCATCCTGTATAATAAGGTTGAAGAACTTCACAACCTTTCCTAAATACCAGAAAGAAGGTTACATTGGCCGGCAAACACATCTCCTACTCCGAGTGGCGGAATTGGCACATCTGTCCCCACTATCACAAACTCACATACATTGACAAGGTTGCTCAGTTCGAGGGCAACATTTTCACTGCTTTTGGGAAGGCACTTCACACTGTTTGTGAATTTACTTTGACTTCCCCCGAAAAGTACAGAGGTGCCGGCACAATTGAAACGCTAGTTAGAGAGCAGTTCTTGAAAGAATTGAAGGCTCTGCCCGAGAGTGAGCAACAGAGAGCCAAACGTGATTTTAAACTCAAAGAGTGGCTTGTAAATGGGTTAGATATTGTACCTGACCTTTACCGCTGCCTCATAGAGAAGTTCGGCAAGCTGGGTGAGG
>Ga0098059_1001760_pt1 | contig 10651 bp, 13 predicted proteins | sample 20_taG_FD_92580 | JGI IMG/M metagenome (GOLD analysis project Ga0098059, IMG submission 92580) | Marine viral communities from the Subarctic Pacific Ocean - 20_ETSP_OMZ_AT15318 metaG | ecosystem: Environmental > Aquatic > Marine > Oceanic | place: Subarctic Pacific Ocean | collected 2015-01-19
AACTCTCAGGATGTTATACAGGCTCACGCTCATGCTATAGAAGCTTATATACATAACCACGTAGGCATAAACAGGGAAACGGGTGAGGTAGGAAAGATGTACTTTAACAACACTTTAGAAGATTGGATTGGCTTTGATATAAACAACAGAACTAGGTTTGATTTAACAATAAGTGCTGGGTTGGCACTTCTTGCTGCACAAAAAGTTAAGCCTAAAATATTAAAGTCTAACTTTAACGAAAAGAAATTTTTTAGAAGATATGCCGCAATTAATTAAAAACGCCATGTTTCGTATATTTGCAAAAATGAACTCCCTCTGATGTATAAAAACGAAAATAAAAAAGCTGGAGGCTTCCCAGATCCACTTTCCTCAAGAGAACAAAAAGAAAGCAAAGGGTATGGGCTGGAGTATGCAAAAGCAATAGAAGGTCAGTGGGGAAAGACTAATGATTCTGGCTCTGCATACAAAAAAAGAAATAATATATTTGAGCGTAATAGAGATTATGCTAACGGAACTCAAGATACTAATATTTACAAACAACTTTTAACTTCTCTAGACCCTAATAACGTAGATGGTAGTTTGGTTAATCTTGATTACACTCCCGTTCCTATACTTCCAAAGTTTGCCAGAATTGTTTCAAATAAAATACTTTCCAGAGAACCATACCCAAACCTAGAGGCTGTGGACCCTATTTCTTCTTCTGAAAAGAATAAAGAAAAAGTAAGGTTAAAAACTCAAGTTCAAGTAAAGAAAGAATTAGCTGATTTAAAAGCAGAGACTGGAGGGTTAGTATTAGATAAAGACCCTGATAAACTCCCAGACACCTTAGAGGAGGCTGAAATATTTCTTAACACTAACGTAAAAACAGACGCAGAAATAGCAGCTCAAATAGGAACTAATATGACTTTGCAGTGGGCTGGGTTTAATGATAATATTTTTAGAAGGTGTGTTAACGATTTAGTGTCTTGTGGAATGGCCGTTGTCAAAAGAACTAACGATCCAAATTATGGAATAAAACCCAACTACGTAGATCCAACTTCTTTTATACATAGTTTTACCGAAGACCCTAACTTTGAAGATATAGTTTATGCAGGTCATGTAAAAAGCATATCTATACAAGAGTTAAAAAGACTTGCAGGAGATACGCTTGAAGAAAAAGATTTTGAAAAAATTGCAACTAAAGCGGCAAGAAATAAATCTCAGTCAACACATAATTTTTCTAGCAGTAGGTATGATCAGACTTTAGGAAAAAATAGATATGGTTATGACGATTATATGATCGACATTTTAGATTTTGAATTTATTTCTGTTGACTGCATGCATTTTGAAGAGAAAGAAAACAGACACGGAAATAGAAATTTTTTCTACGAAGGGTTTTCTTATAAAGAAAAAACAAACAAAGGTGTGTTTGAAAGAGTACCCCATAGAATGGAACTAACTACCATTTATGGTGGAACATACATAATGGGGACAGACTATATTCTCAACTATGGAATGAAAACAAACATTCCAAGAAACAAGCATGATATCTCAAAAGCTAGGATGAGTTATTCTGTTGTAGCTACTAACATGCGCAGGATGATACCTAAATCCATGATAGACAGCTGTGTTGGGTTTGCAGATATGCTTCAGATAACACACCTAAAACTGCAACAAGCCATAGCTAAAGCTAAACCTGACGGTTTAATTATAGATATTGAGGGTTTAGAAAATGTGCAGTTAGGTAAGGGTGGGGAGTTGCAACCTTTAGAGCTTCATGATATATATGAACAGACAGGAGTATTTTATTACAGAAGTAAAGATCCAGAAGGAGGTTTCCAAAACCCTCCAGTAAGGGAAATAAATAATAGCATTAGAAACGTTAATGAGTTAATAGGTTTGTATAATCACTATCTCAGAATGATTAGAGATGCCACTGGTGTAAACGAAGTAATGGATGCAAGCTCTCCAAAAGGAGAAGCTTTAGTTGGTGTTAGGGAGCAAGCTATTGCTGCTGGAAACAACGCTATATATGATATAACCAACTCATCCATGATTCTTTTCAAAAAGGTCTGTGAGGATATTGTTAAGTGCCTTCAAATAATACCCGCAGAATCTATCCTTATGAAAGTTTATCAAAACGCTATAGGTGAAGAAAATATGGAGGTATTAAGCTCTTTTAGTGACCTACCAATGTATAATTTTGGGGTAAGCGTTCAAAAAGAAATGGAGGATAACGAGAGGGCTTATTTAGAGCAAAATATTCAAATGGCAATCACTCAAAAAGAAATAGATTTAGAAGATGCTATTGCTGTAAGAAATTTAAAAGATGTTAATCAAGCTGAGAGACTTTTAGTTGTCAGGAGAAAGAAGCGTATAGAAAGGATGCAAGAGCAGGCAGCTCAAAACTCTCAGATGCAAGCTCAGCAGGCACAACAGGCGACCCAAGCTGCTTCTCAGGCTCGTCAACAAGAAATGCAAATGGAAGCTCAAATCGAAGCTCAAAAATTGCAGCTAAAGTCTCAATTAGAAATTGAAGTTGCTAGAGCTAAGCATGAGTTTGACAAAGAAATAGAAACTATAAGAGCTAGCGCAACTTTAGGATTTAAGACTGAAGACCAAGAGTTTAAAGAAAAATTAGAAGTTTTAAAAGAAGACAGGAAAGATAGCAGAGTAAAAAAGCAAGCATCTCAACAAAGCAAACTTCTTTCACAAAGACAAGGTAAAAGAGGTGAACTTCAAGAAGAAATGGATTTATTAGCTGAAGCACCAGAGGTTACAGAAAACATATTAGAGCAATAATGGCAAACAAAGTAAATTTAGACGTATCAGAAAAGTTAGATATAACTTGCAGGAAGGGAGATACCTTTTCTCTTACTGTTACATTAAAAAATTCTTCAGGAACAGCTTTAACCCTAAGCACTAGCAAATATAAATTTTTAATGCAAGTTCATACATCAGGAAGGAGGTCTACAATCCCTGTTATAGGTAGTACCAATTTAGGGGTAAAAGTAAGTAATGTTTTTGAGGAGTTTACTATTGATGATAGTGGAAATGTAACTATAACAGCTACGGCTGCTACGATGAGAAAAGTTAACGCAGGAAGGTACGTATACGATTTGCAATATGTTCTACCTACAAGCTCTGGTGTTGACACACATACAACTGTTTTAAGGGGTAACTTTATCGTTAATGACGATATATCTAAGTCTCTATGAGCGTAGAGGTTAGTACTACGGGGGGAACTATAGTTTCAACAACGACTTCTGAAGGTCTTTCCGCTACTGTTACATCCAGTTCATCTTCTGTTTCTGTAACTTCACCAGCAGAAAATTCTGTTTCTGTTTCTGAAAAAGGACCAAAAGGAGACACTGGCGTCACAGGTGCTACGGGTGCTACAGGAGCAACTGGGGCTACAGGTGCAGATGGCCCAACATATTCTGTTTCTTGTGTGGATGGAGATAATTCTGACGAAGAAAAAATTCGCTTAACAGCAAGCACTGGAGGTACAGATGACGTCGTACTTGAGGCTGGAACGGGTTTAAGTATAGCAAGAAGTACCGATAAAATTACTTTTACTAATACCGTATCAGACACTAACACTACGTACTCTGCTGGAGATGGATTAGGTCTTTCAGGTACTGAGTTTAGTACTGATTTAAAATCTAATGGGGGATTGGTTATAGAATCTGCAGAACTTGCTGTAGATTTAGCAGCTTCTTCTATTACAGGAACTTTAGCTACAGGAGATGGGGGGACAGGTAGTACCTCTACAACATATTGTGCTTTAGGGTCTAATGTGTCTGGAACACTTCCTGTAGGTAATGGAGGTACTGGTTTAACAACTGTTGCAGCAAATACAATATTAACAGGAAATGGGACGAGTGCCTTAACAGCAGAAGCTAACCTTACATTTGGTATTAATAGGTTGCAAATAGGTGCTGATGATGAAATAACTCCTCAAATACGTATGCAAAATGATGAAAATACCATAAATATTGCTATAGCTGCTACGACTGATAATATTATAACTGGAAGTGCAGATGGTGATTTTGTTATTAGCTCAACTGGAGACCACAACGTACTATTTGGACAAAACAACGCAATAGCTGCAAAAATAGATACGGACGGTAATTTTAATCTTAATCGTAAATTTACAATTACAGGCGATACAGATGGAACATACGAGGGGGATGTAGTATATTTTGGGGGAACCACATCTATGACAACAGGGGCTTTATATCATTACAAGTCAGATGGTACATGGCAGCTTGCGCGTGCAGATGCGGTTGCTACGTGTGACGGGTTATTAGCTATTGCTTTAGGGGCGGCATCGGATACAAATGGGATGCTTCTTAGAGGTATGGTGACTGTAGATCATGATACTGGGGCTGTAGGAGATGTGTTATTTGTTTCTGACTCGGCGGGAGACATTACAGCAACTGCCCCTTCAGACAACAACGATATAGTTAGGGTAATAGGTTATTGTTTGCATGCATCTAATGGACAGATTTGGTTTAATCCAGACGGAGCGTTTGTTGAAGTGACAGCATAATGCCTACGATAAATGTAAATAGGCAAGGGTTAGGTACTGGTAGTAACAGTGGATCTTTTGCAACGGCTAGGTCAAATGCCGCATCATCTGTTTCTGATGGTATTTCAGGTGAGGCTGATGTTCAATATTATAATACCGCAAGAACCAAAAGATTTAAAAGAGTTTTTTTACATTTTGACACAAGCGGAATAACAGGAACTTTAAGTGCAGCACACATAGATATCAATGGAGGTAGTTTATCTGACGCTGATCCTAACGACACTATAATGATAAAAAGCTCTGCTTTTGGAGGAGACGGTGGTACAGCTTTAGCTACTTCAGATCATTATAGCTCATTAGATTATAGCACCGCCTATTCTACTGAGCTCACTACATGGTCAACAGGCAACAATGAATACACTTTAACGGCAGCAGCTTTAGCTGACATAAAAAATAATGATCATTTTACTTTAGCTATAGTAGATAACGACAACGATTTTGCTAATTCAGATACTACAGCAACCGCTGATATTACTATAGATTTTGATGTAACTATAACTTTAGATTATACTCTTTCTGGGTATACGCATGATGTAAATTCTGTAGCAGCCGCTAACATAGGTAAAATAAACACAGTAGCTACAGCAAGTATAGGTAAAATGAACACAGTAGATTAAAGAATAAACAATGAATACGGTAAAGAAAAACAAAGGGGGAAAGCTGAACGTTTCAAGTAAAAAAGTCAAGGTAGATCCTCCGAAAGGATACCATTGGATGCTTGAGGGGGGTAGGTATTTTTTAATGAAAGGGGGTTACAAGCCTCATGAGGGTGCGGTAGAAGTGGCTGAGTTTAAAACAGCTAATCATACCTAAAAAATAATCACTATATTTGCAAATATATAACAACCCAATAAAAAAAGACAATGGCAACTACCACTGCAACACTAACTCTTTCTAGCGCCGACTTAACGGGGGACGCTCTATCGTTGTCTACAACGACAACACTAACAAAAGCTGGTACAGTAACTGGCTTAAATCAAACTACTGGTGTAGCTAGAAAAACTACATCCTCTTCATCTCAGTATGTATTGTTTGATGGGGATGCTTATGGAAACGGATCTCACAAAGTGTACATTAAAAACACAAGTGCAGTAGCTACCGAATATGCAACCATAGAAATTAACTCTGAGCAAATGGGTAAACTTTATGCAGGCGATTGGACGTTTTTTCCTTGGGAGGCTAATGCTGACACTAATGACATTAAGATTCAGCCAAGTGTCTCTACATCATTTACTTTAGAGTATGCTTTATTTTACGAATAATGGCTAACTTAAGAGTAAGTTTAAATATTGCCTCAACTGACGTTTTAAGTAGCGCTTTGAGTTTGTCTGCAGAAAAAGTTATGTCTGTAGATTCAGGGAGTTTAATTAAAGCTAAAGTGAAAGGAACTGCGGCTGATACAAACGATATGATCGTTTATTTAGCAAACGATAAAAGCGAAAGAGCTTACTTATATATCAAAAACTTAGAAACAGAGTTAGAGAACTACGTATACCTACGTAATGAAACAGAAAGTGATACTGCTCTTGCCTCTAAACTAGGTGGGGGAGAATTTACTTTTATACCTTTAGCTCCAGATAAAACTTACGCTGTATATGCAACTAAAGTAGATACTGTTATTGAATATGGGGTGTTTGGAAACGATAACTCTTCTGTAATATACGGAGGTTCAGGATCATAATAAAATAAAGACATGGCAACATTAGCAAATCAAGGAGTAGCATCACAAGCATCATTTGGACAATTAGGTAGTACTCATATTGATGGTACAGGAGTTCACGTACCTCCTTCTGGGAGTGTTTACGTAGCTGTTACATGTTTAGAAGATACTACATTTACTACCCTTACCGCTGAAGACGCAACTAAGCATTTTGGAACTGGGACTGCTAGTCCTGACCCTGATTTAGATGGTGTTGGAGATACAGTTACTACAAGCACTGTGTTCCCAAAGGGAGTAACTATTTATGGGAGGTATAGTGGAATAACGTTAGCAACAGGAAAAGTTTTAGCTTATCACGGCCCGTCAAAATAAAAAATAAACTAATTTAATATAATGGAAGAAAATAAAGAAAGCATTGGAGGTTTCGAAGTATTCGATTCTCCAGAAGCTCTTTCTGCGTCTATGACTGCAGAACCGCAACAAACAGAAACAACAACAGAAGAGGCTCCCCAACAGGAGTCTCAACCCGTTCAGGAAAGTGTTCAAGCTGAACCTCAAGTAAGAACTACTTCAGAGCCAGTAGAACAGACTCCACAACAAGATATACAGCAGGAAACTGCTACACCACAACAAGATACTATTGAGTATTCTGATGGCGAAATAGAAGGCGCTGTTTTTAGTTACCTAAGCGAGAGGCTTGGTAGAGACATCACTTCTTTAGATGCTTTGTCAGAACCTCAACAGAGCGCTCTCGATGAAAGGATTGAAGCAATAGCTAATTTCGTACAAGAGACAGGCAGGAACCCAGAAGACTGGTTTGCTTATCAGCAGTTAAACCCATCCGAGATGGATGACGTAACGGCTATAAGAGTAAATATGGCCTCTGAATATCCAAACCTTTCTTCTGAAGAATTAAATCTTTTAGTAGGGAGCAAATATAAGCTTGACACAGACCTCTATTCAGAGGACGAAGTGAAGCTGTCCCGCTTACAGATGAAAATAGACGCACAAAAAGCCAAAGAGAGTATCGAAGGTTTGAGGAGTACCTATAAGGCACCAGAGCGTCAAGAAGCATCGACAGGAAGCGTGATAAACGATAAGTGGATTTCAGATATGACAAAAGAAGTTCAAGCGATGACGGGTCTAGAGTTTGATCTAGGTAACGACAAAACTTTTTCTTTTGGATTTGATGATAACTACAAGTCACAACTTATTGAGAAGAACACTCAACTCGATAATTATTTCGATCCTTACGTCCGTCAAGACGGAAGTTGGGATTATGATACGTTATCCTCTCACAGGGCTGTAGTTGATAACATCGACAAAATAGTCTCGTCTGCTTATAGACAAGGCATGAGCGATGGTCAAAAAGGTCTTGTGGATAAAGCGGCTAACGTATCAACATCCTCTCCTCAATCAGCACCACAAAATGAAAACAATCCGCTGGTTGAACAATTAGGGGATCTCATTAGGGGAAACTCCTCTAAGATGACTTTTAAAATATAAAATAATAAGAAAATATGGCAACAGCCGCAGAACCATCTAGTGGTATTGACGTAGCAGCAAATAGCTTCGGAACATCACCAGATAAATATACAGCAATCAGCGAACTTTTAAACGCTGCTGCTGCAGGGGTTAACGAATTAGGTAAACCCGACGTAAGTGAATTATTGGTTGAAACTTATGGAGACCAAGGAATCACAGGATTTTTAAAAATGACTGGAGCTATTACAGCTGCAGGTGCTTCTGACCAAGTAGAGTTTTACGAAACTGGTCGTCGTCACAAAACTTTTGACTATGCAGACGGAACTGCTGGAAACACTGGTACAACAAGTGGTAACGATAAAATTACTTTAGATGACGCCGCAGTTATAGCAGGATTACAGCCCAACGACATCGTAATGGATAAAACCTCTGGTGTTCGCGGTATCGTGGTCTCTGGAGGTGAAGGGAGTAACGTTGTTATTGGCCGCCTTGACGGTGCCGTAATGGCAGGAACATCCGCTGACTTTGACGCAACTAACGGAGGTACACTTATCGTTTTAGGTAACATGTATGCTCAAGGGTCGGATCAGCCTTCTAGCTTTACTCAACCAGAAGTTATTCGTAGAATTAACTCATATGCTATTGTAAAAGATCGTTTTCAAGTAAATGGATCTCAAGCAACTAACGTAGGTTATGTAAACGTAGGTAACGGAGATTACCGTTGGTTTATGTATGGAGAAGCAGAAGCTCGTAAGCGTTTTATGGATAAGCGTGAGATGACTCTTTTATTTGGAGATCTTGTTGATGGAGCTCAAAAAGCTGATGTTTCTATAACAGATTCTGTTACTGACATCTCAGGTTCAGAGGGATACATTACAGCTTTAGAGGCTCGTGGAATTAACGTAAGCAATGCTAACGCTAATCCTCTTGACTCTTTTGCTGAGTTTGATGATATCATTCTTGAGCTTGATAAGCAAGGCGCTCCTTCTGAGTACGCTATGTATGTTAACCGAAAGCAAGATTTAGCTATCGACGACATGCTTGCATCAGGTATCTCTACAGGAGTAACTGCTGGTCTAGCTGGACAGTTTGGTGCGTTTAACAACGATGCTGATATGGCTGTTAAGCTTGGATTTAAGTCATTTACTCGTGGTGGGTACACATTCCACAAGCATGACTGGAAGCTTCTAAACGATCCAACTCTTGTTGGTGCTTCTACTAAGTTCCAAGGAGTTATGTGTCCTTTAACGCAAGTTGCTGATGCTCGTACAGGAATCAAAGCTCCTGCTTTAGAGATGAAGTACAAAGCGTCTAACGGATACTCTCGTGAGATGGAGCACTGGGTAACTGGTGGAGGAGTTCTAGGTCACAACAACAATGGAGATACAGGCAAGGACGTTGCTACGTTCCACTACCGTTCAGAAGTTGCTTTGTTGACTCGTGCTGCTAACCAACACGTACTTATCAAAGGATAATATTAACTAAGGGATAAGAGTTGGGCTTCGGCCCTTCTCTTTGATCTTTTAAATTTTTTTAATTATGGGCGTAGCCACACGAGGACAAATACTAAACGATAGCTCTAAATATTTATTTTTTAGACATTCTGCAACCGTATACTCTTGTTACCCCGTGAACAATCTTCTTGGATTTAGTGATGATGCAGGTTCTGCAACGAAACTCATTGTTTACTTCTTACCTCAAGATCGACACGATTCAGGGTATTATGACTTTGTTGAACTTACTGTAACTAATCCTGAAGATGCGATTAGAGACATTATGGATGCAATCAATTTTAGCAAGAAGTCTGTTATTACGGTAGCGGATGACGTCAATTCCGATTATATCTCCAGTACTATTTCAGATACTGACGGTATGAACGCAACAACTAACTCTGATCAAACTTAATAACTATGAAGAAAGTTCTATATTTTAAAGACGAAGCCGAAAACTTGGATAGTGGTAATGACCCAGAGGTTCTTGCTTTTCCAGCTGATAGGCTAATAGGTATTGAGAAATCATCTGATACTGCTTTGGATTTTTATTTTGACGATATGCAAAACACTACTGCTAAAGCTGGTAAAATAACACTCACAGTTGCAACTGACGATGACACTACAATGAAGACATACATGGAGGATCTAGTAAATGAGATCGCTTATGGTAAATCTCCAGTTATTGTTGTTTACGACGGTGTGAAAGATGTTGGATTTGGCGGTGGAGCTGCATTATTTAGTGCTGCCGCTATGGTAACTCACGGAGCTTAATACTAGAAAACATGGGTAAACTAAATAAATTTTTTTACGTAAAAGGAACAGCAAAAAGAGATCTCTTAATTGCTGCGGATAGAATAAACGGAGTTATTGATACTGACGGTGACACTCTTGTCATCCAATTTGATAATCTGAGTAACGATAGAAGTTCTGATCAAGGAACAATTTCTTTTGATATAACGTCAGGAGAAGCAAAAGAGTTCCTAGAAGATCTTTTTTCTGCTTCAGCGAAAAATCCGTTCACTGTAATTGCTGATGATATTACCGCTACTAGCGCTTCTTCTAGATATGCTGGTGGTGCTGTAGCAATCACAGACCAAATAGACTAACACGTGAAAGGAGGGGAGGAAAGTCTTCCCCTCGCTTTTACATTAATATATGATTTGTTTTACTATATAAACTTTTAAAAAATGGCTGCAAAATATTTATACTTTGATGGTGGTTCGCATAATGCGATGACCTTCCCTGTCGAGAGGCTTTTAGCTATCGACCAGTTAGATGACACTAGCGTACAATTAACATTTGAACACGTTCTTGGAACATCTAGCTCTTTTACTAAGGTTGACTTAACTGTTGACACTGGAACTGAAAAAGCTGTAATGAAATCTATTTCAGAGGCTATTGCTTTCAGTAAAGACCAATTTGTTGTTATTGCAGATTCTG
>Ga0098059_1001761_pt1 | contig 10643 bp, 6 predicted proteins | sample 20_taG_FD_92580 | JGI IMG/M metagenome (GOLD analysis project Ga0098059, IMG submission 92580) | Marine viral communities from the Subarctic Pacific Ocean - 20_ETSP_OMZ_AT15318 metaG | ecosystem: Environmental > Aquatic > Marine > Oceanic | place: Subarctic Pacific Ocean | collected 2015-01-19
ATCGCTCATTCTCCCTGTCTGGGTAGCCAGCCGCATCACTTCGTGTTCCTCCATTTCGAGTAACGATTCCAGCAGGCCTCTGGCTTCGGGAATTTCCGCTTTACTGGATAGCGTCCGGTAAAGCTCAATCATCTGCTCGTGCAGGCTAAAAACCTCCTGACAAATGTCATCAAAACCCAGCTTACCAAAAGGGATTTCGCAGGGTTGGGAGATCTTGATTGGTTGGTGTGACAAATAGTCGTAAACATAGGTCCGCATGGCTTTCTGATCTGCCTGCTGCTCAAATTGAGCGACCATTCTCTCCATCTCTGCTTCGTGATTCGACAGATAGGCAAGTAATAATTTGGCACGTTCTTCCTGATTCTCGCCGATACCCTTATCGAGACAATGTGCCAAATGCGCATGCAGTTGGCGGGTCCAATCGATCAGTTCGGCAAAGGTTTTGATGTCCATCCTCACTCCTATTATTTTATTGTTCAGTCTCAATGATTGTTTTCAGTGGTTAAAGCAATACTTTTATACAGTGCTAAACGACTCCCTGCCAACCCAGCGTTTACTCTACAAACTGGGATCGACATGCGGTGATGACTTCGTCAGGTGTAAACAGGTCGTTACGACGTTGTTTCAGCTCATGCCCATCGCCAGTTGAGCACCTCCGGCATATCCTGCCCGTATTCATTGATGTAAGCCTTGTGCTCGGTCAACTTGGTATGGAGTTGTCGCTTTAATTCGCTACCCTGTTGGCCGGTCTGGGGCAGGTAATCAATGACATCTATTGCTAGATGGAAGCGGTCCATCCTGTTTCGAACCGTCATATCAAAGGGTGTGGTGGTGGAGCCTTCCTCCTGAAATCCCCGAACATGGAGGTTCTGGTGATTATGGCGCCGATAGGTGAGCCGGTGAATCAGCAGTGGGTAGCCGTGGTAGGCAAAAATAACCGGTTTGTCCGCCGTAAACAGGGCATCGAAGTTGGCATCGCTTAAACCGTGGGGATGTTTGCTGTCCGGTAACAGGCGCATTAGATCCACCACATTGACGACCCGGATTTTCACTGCTGGCAATGATTCACGCAGGATTGATACCGCTGCCAGTGTCTCCAGGGTAGGAACATCGCCGCAGCAGGCCATCACGACATCCGGTTCTTCTTCCCCCTCACTGCCAGCCCAGGACCAGATGCCAATACCGGCGGAACAGTGTTTGACTGCCTGATCCATGGTCAGCCATTGGGGTGCAGACTGCTTGCCGGCGACGATGACATTGACGTAGTTGCGGCTGCGCAGGCAGTGATCGGTCACCGACAGCAGGGTATTGGCATCCGGCGGCAGATAGACGCGGATGATTTTGGCCTGCTTATTGGCAACCACGTCAATAAACCCCGGATCCTGATGACTGAAACCATTGTGGTCCTGACGCCAGACATGGGATGACAGCAGGTAATTGAGGGACGCTATCGGTGGTCGCCAGGCGATATCGCCGGCCACATCCAGCCATTTGGCATGCTGGTTGAACATGGAGTCGACAATGTGAATAAAGGCCTCATAGCAGGAAAAAAAGCCGTGGCGCCCGGTCAGCAGATAGCCTTCCAGCCAACCTTCACACTGATGCTCGCTGAGCATTTCCATGACTCGGCCATCGGCTGCCACATGCTCGTCACCGGGCAGAATTTCTGCTGTGGAACATCGGTTGGTCACCTCGAATACCGCATTCCAGCGGTTTGAATTGGTTTCATCCGGGCTGAATACCCGAAAGTTTTCTGGGTTGTGGGTGATGACATCGCGAATAAACTGTCCCTGCACCCGAGTGGATTCACAGTCCACTCCACCGGGTGTTTCCACCGCGACGGCATAGTCTCTGAAATCCGGCAGGATCAGATCCTTCAGCAGCAGGCCACCATTGCTGTGTGGGTTGGCACCCATACGGCGTTCACCCTTGGGTGCCAGTGCCGCCAAGTCATCAATGAGTTTGCCCTGTTGGTCAAACAGTTCCTCGGGTCGGTAACTCCGCAACCAGTTTTCCAGTATTTCCAGGTGCCCGGGATGACGCATATCTCCCATGGGTACCTGGTGGGCGCGGAAGGTGCCCTCGGCAGGTTTGTCATCGACAGTTTCTGGACCCGTCCAGCCTTTTGGGGAGCGAAGAATGATCATTGGCCAGCGGGGGCGCACTTTAAAGCCGTTGCTGCGGGCTTCAGCCTGAATCCGGTTGATCTCGGCGATGGCACTGTCGAGTGTTGCCGCCATCTGTTGATGCATCGCCTCCGGGGCGTTACCTTCCACAAAGTAGGGTTTGTAACCGTAGCCTGTAAACAATGCTTCCAGCTCATCGTGGGGAATTCTGGCCAGTACGGTAGGCCCGGCAATCTTATAACCGTTCAGGTGCAGGATGGGCAGAACTGCGCCGTCGTGCACGGGATTCAGAAATTTGTTGGAGTGCCAGCTGGTAGCCAGGGGGCCGGTTTCTGCTTCGCCATCGCCCACCACGCAGGCCACGATCAGATCCGGATTGTCAAACGCAGCGCCGAATGCGTGGGAGAGCGCATAGCCAAGCTCGCCGCCCTCATGGATTGAGCCGGGGGTTTCCGGCGCCACATGACTGGGAATCCCACCGGGGAATGAGAACTGCTTGAACAGCTGTTTCATCCCGATTTCATCCGGGGAGACCTCCGGGTAAGTTTCACTGTAAGTGCCTTCCAGCCAGGTATTGGCCACAATGCCCGGTCCGCCGTGGCCTGGGCCGGTAATGTAGAGGATGTTGAGATCCAGCGCTTTGATGACCCGGTTGAGATGTACGTAAATAAAATTCAGTCCGGGTGTCGTGCCCCAGTGGCCGAGTAGTCGGGGCTTGATATGTGCCTGTTCCAGCGGTTCTCTGAGCAGCGGATTATCCAGCAGGTAGATCTGTCCCACTGACAGATAATTGGCTGCACGCCAGTAGGCATCGATTTTGTGCAGATGTTCCGCTGTCAGTGGCTGGTGATTCCGCACCTTGCCACTGTCCGCTGAATGTCGGTGTTGCATAGAATATTCCCTTGCCCGATAACAGAGTGTTCACCAGTGTTCATCATAGTCAAAAAAGCCGGATGTCAGCCACTGTTGACTTTGGGGTATGAACGACTCTGACCGACTTTCACTCGACCGATTGCAATGACGGATTGTCCGGTTGCAAATAGCTTAGCCGTGGATAATCAGGGCGCGAGTTGCAGGAGGCGGTGAACAGATCTGGCGATAATCAGCGCTTCATCGGTGGCAATCACGCGCACAGTGACCGCGCTGGTTTCGGTTGAGATCACTGCAGCATCGTCGGCATTGGCCTGGGGGTCCAGAGTAATGCCGAGATAGCCGAGCCCCTCGCAGATACGTGCGCGGATAGCCGGAGCGTTCTCGCCGATACCACCGCTGAAGACCAGTGTGTCGAGCCCCTCCAGGGCAGCGGTATAGCCGCCGAGCCACTTTTTGGTCTGGTAACAGAACAGGGCCAACGCCTCTCGGGCCCGTTTGTCGGTGTCTTCCATGGCCAGCAGTTCCCGCACATCAGCGCTGGTTTCGGAAATTCCCAGCAGGCCGGATTCACGACTGGCCAGCTGTTGAAATTCTGTCGCAGTAATATGTTCCCGTTGCTCAAGATAGCTGGCCACCCCGGGTTCCAGATCCCCCGAACGGCTGCTCATGGGCAATCCTGAGGTCGGTGTGAACCCCATGCTGGTATCAATGCTTTTGCCATTGCGGACAGCGGCGAGACTGGCACCATTGCCGAGGTGGGCAAGAATTACCCGGCCTGCTGTGGCCGCTTTGTCGCCGAGGCTGACCAGTTCTTCCATCAGGTACGTATAGGAAAGGCCGTGAAAGCCATAGCGCCGCACGCCCAACGCCTCGAAGCGGCGGGGAATGGGCAGCAGTTGTGCCACCCGTGGCATGCCGGTGTGGAACGCTGTATCGAAGCAGGCTACCTGTGGCAGGGAGGGAAAGCGTTCCTGCAAAGCGTCGATCAACGCCAGCTCGCGGGGCAGATGCTCCGGCGCGAAGGGACTGATGCCTGCCAGTTCGGCCAGCAGTGCCGGGGTAATTCGCTCCGGCTCGGTATGAGACAGGCCGTGGACCAGTCGATGGCCGATCGCTTGAACCGATGAAATGACCCCCGAGGCCTCCAGCCAGTCCACAAAAGACGCGGCCATCGCCGTGGGGTCGGCAGGTATGTCGATGGTCCTGTCGATGGTTTCGCCGGAAATATCCACCATGATCAATCGGGTTCCGGGGATACCGATTCGCTCAATCCGGCCATGCAGTACCTGTTGCAATGGCTCTTCAACCCGGTAATGGGCAAAGCGGATACTGGACGAGCCCGCATTAATAATCAGCATGGTCGGTTTGATTGCGTCCACAAAAGCCATCTCCCGGTGTTGATTCTGAAGGTTGTGTCGTCGACCCGATTAACCAGCCTGGCAAAGGATGTGTCAAGCCGTGCCAGTCGGGTTAATTACGCCACCCAACAACAAAAACATATCTCTGCTGTTTCAGAAAGTCGCGAATTTTCCGTAACAAGGCTTTTTTGGCAGACGCTGGTGTGGGTTCTGCGAGTGCCGCTGCCTCTTCTTTCTCCTTCCGCTTTCTCCTTCCGCTTTCTCCTTCCGCTTTCTCCTTCCACTTTCGCCTAATTGTTGCAGATACCCACTGGGGGCTATCTTTCAAATAGAATAGGGGCTTTCAGCTAGAGTAACGGCTTTCGGCTAGAGTAACGGGTAATTGTGTTGAGACAGGTTTTATGACCGTCAGTGTAGAAGTGGCCGCAATCAGAGAATTTCTTGCCGGGTGCCCACCCTTTGATGAGCTTCCCGCGGAGACGCTCGGGCGCGCCGCCAGTAAAGTACAGATTGCCTATTACCGTGCCGGCGATCCCAGCGCGGTCCTCGACTATTCCAGCCCGCGTCTGTATGTGGTTCGCACGGGTGCGTTTGAGGTGCGTGACAGCGAGGGGCAGTTGCTCGATCGGGTGGAGCCCGGTGGTTACTTTGGTTATCCGTCGTTGCTGACCGGCGACGCCATTACCAACCAGTTGACAGTGATTGAGGACGGACTGGTTTACCAGCTCGACGGGGACCTGTTCCAGGCGTTGCGCTCTGCCAGTCGACCCTTCGATCGTTTCTTCAATCGTGCACATGCCAACCGTTTGCGCCATGCCGTGCGGTTTCGTGAACAGAGTTATCAGCTTACCCGTCGGGTTGGCGACATTTTCTCCCGCGAGCCGGTGGTCGCATCTGCCGATCAGACCGTTGCCGAGGTGGCGAGATTGATGACGGCTGAACGGGTATCCTCTGTGATGGTAATAGATGACAGAGGCCGGTTGTATGGTCTGGTCACCGATCGCGATTTGCGTATTCGTGTGGTTGCCGAAGGTCGCAGTGCGGACACGCCCCTGACAGACATCATGACCACGGATCTGGTCAGTGTCTCGGCGGAGAGCCTGGTCTTTGAAGCCACACTATTGATGACAGAGCACAACATTCACCACTTGCCAGTACTTCGCGACGGCAGTCCCGCCGGGATGGTGACCACCACCGATTTAATCAAAGCGCAGAAAGCGGATCCCGTTCTTTTGATTGGTGAAATCGGCCATCAGGAGACGGTGGAGGGTTTACAGCAGGTGTCGCGGGATATTCCGGAATTGTTGGGCAGTCTGATCCGGGCCGGTGCCAGCGCCGACCAAGTCGGTCGTCTGCTGACCACTGTGACCGATGCATTGACCCGGCAACTGATCCAGCAGGCAATGGGCAAGCTGGGTGTTGCGCCGACCACCTTTGCCTGGTTGGCCTTCGGCTCACAGGGCCGGCAGGACCAGGCCGCGATTTCCGATCAGGATAATGGCCTGTTACTCAGTGACGGAGCGACCGGCGAGGACGACAGCTACTTTAAAGCACTGGCGACTTATGTGAACGACGGCCTGGATCGTTGTGGTTACAGGTACTGCCCCGGGGAGGTGATGGCCATTACCGATCGCTGGCGGCAACCGCTGGTGGGCTGGAAAAGACAGTTTCTGGGCTGGATTAATCAGCCGTCCACGAAAGCACTGATGCACGCCAGCATCTTTTTTGACATGCGTTGTGTTTTTGGTGACAAAGCTCTGTTTGCGGACCTGCAACAGACAGTGTGCAATGCCGCCAGGGGCAATGAAATTTTTCTGGCCAATCTCACCGCCAACGCCCTGAAACTGACCCCCCCGATGGGTTTTTTCAAACATTTTGTACTGGAACACAGCGGCGAGCACAAACACACGTTTGACATGAAGTTGCGAGGCATCATGCCGATCAATGATATCGCCCGAATTCATGCGCTCGCCGCGGGCTCCACTGAAATACATACACTGGCCCGTTTGCGTGAAGCCGCCACCAACCGGCAGATCACCCTGAAAGATGCCCGCAACCTGATCGATGCCCACGAGTTTATTTCCCGACTGCGACTGGAACACCAGGGGGCGATGTTGAAGGCGGGCAGCAAGCCGGACAATTATCTCGATCCGAAAACACTATCATCCCTGTCCCGTCACCAGTTGAGGGATGCGTTTGCGGTAGTGACCAGCGCCCAGGCAGCGTTGCGAACCAAGTTTACCCGCGGATTAATGTAATGCTGGCCGGCTGGGTTTATCAGCTGAAGCAGAAGCGCTATCTGGCCCGGTGTCAGCATGGCCGGATGCGGGAGTACCTGCGAGCTGCTGCCCTGTCCAGAAAAGCGGATTTCAGACAGGGCCGCTATCTGGCCGTGGATCTTGAAATGACCGGGATGGAGGCCGACTCAGATCATATCCTGAGCATCGGTTTCGTACCGATAGACAATATGAGGGTCATGCTGGCCGGTGCCCGGCACATTCTGGTAAGCAGCCCCCTCGGCGTTGGTCAGAGTGCTGTGATCCACGGTATTCACGACAGGGATATGGTCGGTGCCAGCGCCCTGTCCGAGGCCATGGATTGTCTGCTGGAAGCTTTGCAGGGCAGGGTACTGTTGCTTCACTACGCGGCACTCGATCTGGCTTTTTTACGGGAGGCCAGCCAGCGCCTTTACGGCGTGCCACTGCTGGCGATGGTGGTGGATACCCTGGTGCTCGAAAATCAGCGACTGCAACGCAACAGTACAGGTCAGCACGGGCAGGGTCTGCGGTTGTCGGATTGTCGCCGCCGCTACAACCTGCCCGATTATCATGCCCATAATGCGCTGGTGGACGCTGTCGCAACAGCGGAGCTGTTTCTTGCGCAAGTCGCCCACCGGTTCGGACGTGAGCATGCACCACTGGCCCGGATAATCTCCGGCTAAGATCTATCCCGGCTTGTCGGATGGGGCTTTGTCCTGGAAAAATCCCTGTGACCTGTTATGCAAAGGTCGAATAGATGCTAGGCTTCATCTCCTTTAATCTGGGCCCCATAGAACTGATAACGAGAGGGAGGATTTCATGTCCGCAACCAATGTTCGTCCCGTCCCCGACGACTTCGCCACCCAGGCGCATATCGACGCTGAAACCTACGAGCGCATGTATCGCCATTCCATTGAGCACCCGGATGAATTCTGGGCCAAGGAAGCTGAGTTGTTTCTCGATTGGGAAACACGCTGGAATGAGGTATGTGATTACGATTTCAACACCGGTGAAGCCAGCTGGTTTTCCGGTGGCAAACTGAATGTGACGGTCAACTGTATAGATCGTCATCTGGCGGAGCGCGGCGACAAGATTGCATTGATCTGGGAAGGTGATAACCCGGTGGAAAGTACTGATATCACCTATAACGATCTTAGCGAACAGGTCAACAAACTGGCCAATGTGCTGAAATCCCGGGGTGTAAAAAAGGGTGAGCGAGTCTGTATTTACATGCCGATGATCCCCGAGGCGGCCTATGCGATGCTGGCCTGTGCGCGCATCGGCGCGGTTCACTCCGTGGTGTTCGGTGGATTTTCTCCCGATGCCCTGAAAGACCGGATTCTCGATTCGGATTGTCAGGTGCTGATCACAGCGGATGAAGGGCTGCGCGGCGGCAAGAAAATTCCATTGAAAGCCAATGCCGACCAGGCTTTGCGGGGTTGTCCCAATGTACATACCTGTCTGGTGGTGGAGCGAACTCGCTCTCTGGTGGAGTGGGATGACAATCGCGATGTCTGGTACCACGAAGAAATGATGGAGGCGAATGACTACTGTGCGCCAGAGCTGATGGATGCAGAGGACCCACTGTTTATCCTCTACACTTCCGGCTCCACCGGGATGCCAAAGGGCGTGATGCACACCACTGCCGGTTATTTATTGCAGTGTGCCATGACCCACAAATATGTATTCGATCACAAAGATGATGATATCTACTGGTGTACTGCCGATGTGGGCTGGATTACCGGTCACAGTTATATTGTCTACGGTCCACTCTGCAATGGCGGGACTTCGCTGTTATTTGAAGGCGTTCCCACTTATCCCGATGCTTCCCGTTTCTGGCAGGTGGTCGAGAAACATAGGGTCACCATCTTTTACACTGCACCCACGGCCATTCGTGCGCTGATGGGGGCCGGTGATGATTATGTCAAACAAGCCGACCTCAGTTCCCTACGATTGCTGGGTACGGTTGGCGAGCCGATCAACCCTGAGGCCTGGGAGTGGTATTACCGGGTTGTTGGTGACGGTCGTTGCCCAATTGTCGATACCTGGTGGCAGACAGAAACCGGTGCCCATATGCTGACCCCTCTGCCTGGTGCCACGCTGATGAAGCCCGGTTGTGCGACCGTACCATTTTTTGGCGTACAGCCCGTACTGCTGGATGCCGACGGGCATGAAATCGAAGGTCCCGGTGAAGGTGTTCTGGCTATCAAGGCATCCTGGCCTGCCCAGATTCGTGGTGTATACGGAGATATGGAGCGTTTCCGGGAAACCTATTTTGCTCCCTACAAAGGTTATTACTTTACCGGTGATGGTGGTCGTCGTGATGCCGATGGCCACTATTGGATTACCGGCCGGGTGGACGATGTACTGAATGTTTCCGGGCACCGCATGGGGACTGCGGAGGTGGAAAGTGCTCTGGTGTTGCATGCCAATGTGGCCGAGGCTGCGGTGGTCGGTTACCCGCACGATATCAAGGGACAGGGTATCTACGCCTATGTCACGCTGATGAACGGTGCCGAGCCATCGGATGACTTGCGCAAGGAGCTGGTGGCACTTTGTGTGAAGGAAATTGGCGCGATTGCCAAACCGGATGTCATTCATTGGGCTCCGGGGCTACCGAAGACCCGGTCGGGAAAAATCATGCGCCGTATTTTGCGAAAAATTGCCGCCAATGAACTGGAGAACCTGGGAGATACTTCAACCCTGGCAGATCCCGCTGTGGTGGATCAGTTGATTGAGAATCGGGCCAATACTTGATACCTCGGTAAAACAGCCCGCCCGGCGGGCTGTTTTACCATCCTGCATTTGTATTGATTCTGTCGAATAGGTCCTGCCGATATCAGTCTGAATCAATTGCCACCAGCAGATGGTTGCCGTAATACCTTTCCCTTGTCATTATTCCGTCAGCAACAGAGTAGGGTAGAGAAATGAAAATCCGTCTGGTTGATTATCAGGATGGGCTCGATGCCCGTTATGGCAATTCGCCCTCACCATTTGGCTCGCTTTGGCTGGTCTGGACAGAGTCCGGTATTGAGCAGCTGGTGTTTCAGGACCGCGGTGAAACCGATCCTTTTCGGGTTTTTCCCCGGCTGAATAAATCCCGGCGTTTCAATCGTGATGATGCGGGTGTAGCAGCTTTCGTACAAACGCTGTTTTGTCGGCCTGCCCGGGAGAACCCGCAGGAAGACAGCTTGACACTGAGTGCGAAGGGTACGGTATTTCAGCGACAGGTCTGGCAGGCATTATTGTCGATCCCCTTTGCCAGTGTGACCACCTATCAGCAGGTGGCCAGTGCCATTGACCAGCCCAAAGCGGTGCGCGCCGTGGCCAGCGCGATTGGTGCCAACCCGGTGGCCTGGCTGGTTCCCTGCCATCGTGTGATCCGCAGCAACGGCGAGCTGGGGGGGTATCGCTGGGGGCTGTCCCGGAAACAGCAGATGCTGGATTGGGAGCAGTCAGTATCGGCATGACATAAAAAACCCGGCGTTAAATGCCGGGTTTTTTTTATTGGTGAGTGTCGGCCCGTATTTCAGCCTTCCTCTTGCAGATAGCGATCGCGCGAAGCGGTAATTTCCCTGCGGGCTGCTTCGGCATCGTCCCAGCCTTCAACTTTCACCCACTTGCCGGCTTCGAGTGTCTTGTAATTTTCAAAGTAGTGTTTGATCTGTTTGATCAGTAGCTCCGGCAGGTCGGCAATTTCCTGCACGTGGTCATACAGCTTGGTGAGCTTGGTATGGGGTACCGCCAGTAGCTTGGCATCCACACCGGACTCATCGGTCATGTTCAACACGCCGATGACCCGGCTGCGGATCACTGAGCCGGGCATGACCGGGTAGGGTGTTACCACCAGTACATCCAGGGGATCGCCGTCTTCCGACAGGGTCTGTGGGATATAGCCGTAATTTGCGGGATAAAACATGGGTGTTGCGACAAAGCGGTCAACAAAAATTGCATCGCTGTCCTTGTCGATTTCATATTTGATGGGGTCGTGGTTGGCGGGGATTTCAATGACCACGTTGATATCGTGC
>Ga0098059_1001762_pt1 | contig 10631 bp, 1 predicted proteins | sample 20_taG_FD_92580 | JGI IMG/M metagenome (GOLD analysis project Ga0098059, IMG submission 92580) | Marine viral communities from the Subarctic Pacific Ocean - 20_ETSP_OMZ_AT15318 metaG | ecosystem: Environmental > Aquatic > Marine > Oceanic | place: Subarctic Pacific Ocean | collected 2015-01-19
AAAAATAAAAATAAAAAAAAGCAAAAGGTATCTACTATAGTGGGGCCAGGCGTAAAGCAGTGGCAAGAAGGTGACGCACCTATTGATTTAGGTATGTTGGACGAAATTGTTTTAACTGATAAAAACCCTCATTTAGTTGACTATCCTGGAATAAGTATTTTTGGTCACGAACTAGTAAAACCTCGTCGAGGCAGAAGGCAAGAGACTAATGTTTGGACCGGAGATAAGCGAGTGTGGGACGAACACGGAGAGGAATTGTCATATGAGGATGCTAATATAGATAGACCTGTAGGGGGAGCAGGTGGCCTTGAAATGATTACAGGAAAATTAAATCCTGCAAAATTATGGAAAATGGCTAAAGATGTGCCTAAATATTGGAAAACACTTAAAAATCTAAAACCAAAAGATATTAAAGCAGCAGTAAATACTGCTAAAACTAAAGGTAAAGATTTTATTAACACTTTTAAAAAACCTGATTATTCAAAAGCTCCTAATCCGTTAAAGCCGCCTAATTTAGGTAAAGGAACAAATGTTTCACCTAAGGGGCAGCAAACTATACAATTTCCTGATTATAAGCCTACTCCTACATATGGTCCACACCCTAAACCTACTACACCTACTACACCTAAAACTCCTGAAAAAGGTTGGCTTAAGCAGAAGTGGGATAAAACGGGAGAATGGGCTACAGAAACTGTTAAACCTGTAGGAAGAAAAACACTTAAAAACAAAGGTTACTCAGATGCTCAAATAGATGAAATTCAAAAATGGACTATGAGAGGTATAACAGCTACTGGTGCTGGAAGAGCTTTAGTATCAGGATCATCTGGAGATGAAAATAGAAGTAAAAGAAAAGAACAAAATACTTATTATCTTGATGAAAATGGAGAAAAATATAAACTTGTAGGTGGTAAACAAGTGTATGTTGAAGAAGATGGGGGACTTTATTCTAGAGCTCTCCAATATATGCAAGGTGGTATGCAGCAATTACCTGGAGGTGTAATGCAACCAATTGGTGGAGGAGCTGTTGAATTTATAGGTAATGAGCATGATGAAGCAGGTATGGGGTCAGATAGTGGTATTTTAGTGGATCAGTTTACTGAAGTAGAAAATGGTGAAACTGGAACTCAAGTAGCTGCAGAAGGTGGAATGAAAGATTATTTCTTTTCAAATAAATTAAAAGCAGGTGGAATGACGTTTGCTGATAAACATAAACAAATGGTAAATCAAGGAGCTGGACAAGATGAAGTTAATTGGTTAGCTAAAATGCAAGAATCTGTTGCAGGACGTGACCCTGGAGTAATTAAAGCTGAGACAGGTGGACTACGTAGATACGACGAAGCCGGCTTTAAGGATGAACAAAATGATGTGGGAGGATACACATTAAATCCTTTACAACAAGAATATTTTAAATTACTTGAAACTCAAGATGAACGTTATGAGCCATACGGGCCTTCAACAGGTGGTGTACCTGAAGAAGATCCAATGATGTATGATGACCATGATGGAGATGGATTACCTAATTATGCGGATCCTGAATATAGAAATTTAAATGATCAAGGAAAAGCTATTGCTAATGTGCAAGCAGCAAAAAAAGATGCTGAAAAAAGCAATACACCTACTAAAAATGTATCACCTCAAGAATTGAAAAAGTATCAAGCTTATGGTGAAACTTATGATAAGGTTGAAACTGCTTTAACAGACTCTGGATTTAAAGCAGGTAAAAGAGCTGATGATCAAGGAGAGGAAGGTATTGCAGGAAAACAAAATCAAGTAGGTGATAGTGGGGTATATGGTGAAGCATCTATGGGTACTGAAGAGGGTAGACAAGATTTCTATAATAGAAATAAAGGCCTTTTAAATGAAATGGGTGTTAATTCTTGGGAAGAATGGAATCCTAAAGAAATGGCTGGCGAATTCCAACGAAATTTTAATAGCAACTTATCTGAGAGATGGGATAATGATGAGCAGTTTAGAACTGAGATGGAAGGTAAAGGTGTGTCTCGTGATGAGTATATGTCTACAGGATTTGAAGTAGATGGAAAAGGAGCTAGCGCTTTAGATGAAAAATTTGGAGAATATTCTTTTAGTAGAACTTCTGAAATAGATGACCCAGCAAGAGAAGATTTTGATGCGGATGAAGAGGATGATATAGAACTAGAAAAAATTAAAATAGATCCTGAAAAGGAGAAGAAACCTGACATAGCTGATGAAGGGCCTGTAAAAAAAGGTGGTCCTGATCTTACATCATTAGCTCAATTCTTACCATCTATGATGGCATTAGGAGATAAACCAGATTATATGTCTGAAGCGGATCCTATTGTTGCAGATGCAGTTTTTGCTTCTGATGCAGGTAAAGTTAATTTAGATAGAATGGATTATACAGATGAAAAAAGTAGACTTCAAAATCAAGTGAATGCTATGACATATAATCCTAATAAGCAGATGAGTACATCAGAAAAAGCTATGATGCTTACTAAGTTTAATCAAGGTCAATCTAAGATAACATCTGAAGAAACAAGAGCTAATACAGAAATAGGAAATAGAGAAGCTGCAACTAATGTTCAGATAGATCAAGGAAACAAACAAAGACGTTTAGCAGCTAGTCAACAAAACGCAGCTAATCAATTAGCAGCAAGTAAAGCAAATGCTAAAAACAAAATGTATGTTGATGAGTTTAATAGAGGAGCTGATGCAGCAACATTTGATAGAAAATTAAATGCAGTCCAAACAATGGCAACTAATCTTGGAACATTAAGAGGAGATAAATTGCGATACAAAGCAGATATGAATACAGCTAAAGCAAACCTAGCGGGTACTGTAGGTCCAGATGGTAAAACTGTCTATGATAGAAAAGCTATGGATGAGTTATTTGCAAGATATGGAGGTATAAGAAAAAATAAAGACTAATGGCTAATAAATATAGTAAGTTTGAATTAAAACCGTTTGCAAGTCAATACGTTGACCCAGGAGCGGTTAAAATATCAGAGATTTATAGAGAGCGGTTTGAGAAGAATAAAGAGAAGAAAGATCTTGTAGATCAAGCGCTTGCTCAATTAAATGTTATGAGTGGGGATTCACATCATTTAGATGCTCAAAAAGCAAAAGTAAAAGAAAATTTACAAGAAATTATTGCTGGAGGTAACTATGAAGATGCAAATCTAGTTATTGATGAAACATTAAACCAAATAAAAACTAACGAAGCTTTATTAGCTGCAGAAAAATCTTATGCAAATAGACAAGAAGAGTTAAAGTGGAATCGTGAGATGACCGCAAAAGGTATTACGGTTTTAGATTTTGGAGATGCAGCATCTAAGGAGCATAGTTCTTGGGTTAAAAATGAGGAAACAGGTAAATATGAAGCAAATATTTATCAAAGTGCATCTCAAGCTCAAATGGATTACCAATCTGCTATGAAGAAATATATAGGCACTATAAAAGGTGATGCTACTGGTATTTCTCAAGCGCGTATGGATAAGCTAGCAAATCGTATATTAGGTGGGTATGCAAGAAGTAATGAAGGAAAACAAGATTTTAAAAATCTAGTTCAATTAGAGTTCGATCAAAGTATACCTTTAGAGAAGCGTGAAGAAATGGCGTATGCAGATATGCTAAAAAGAATTAAAATATATACTGATCAGCATGTCCATACTAAAGCTGGTAAAACTACAGAAGGTCAAAAAGCTGCAAGTGCTTTACAAAAAAGTATTTTAGGAAATACTATGCATGCAGTATCTAATAGTATGGCTGCTACAGATGTACTACACCTTAAAGATAAAGGTGTATTTGATGGTACTATGTTAGCTTTAACTTCTAAAATGATTGAGTTAGAGCGTATGGGTAAAAAGAGAGAGGCTAAAGATATTAGAAGAGCTATAAAGAGTATGGGTAAAAACATGGTTTCTACTGGGGATCTTACCCAAGAAGAAGGAGCTGCGTACCAAAAATTTGAAATAGACCATTGGAAAATTAAAGATGGAGATAATACAAATATATCTAGCGATGATTTAGAAAAAGTTGGTGGTATCGTTAAATACATGACTGAAGATAGATGGTTACCAGACTTTGAGTTACAATCTGGAGGTATGTCTAGATCTCTTCAACGTGTTATGGGTTACTATGGTACAGCACTTGGCGCTGCAGGTACAGCCGGTCTTGCTGGTGCTGCAGCGACTGCGTGGGCAGGCCCCGCAGCTCCAATTACAGGTGGTGCTGCATTTATGGGTGTAGGAGCTGTAGGTTTTATTGGAGCTACATTAGCCTCTGTAGGTGATTTAGGTGCAACATTAATAAGTCAAATAGGTGATAATTGGAGTAATATAAAATCATGGAATAGACCTGAAGACACTAATTTAGGATTTATAGATTCAGAAAAAACTCAATTAGCTCAAAATATAGCAAACTTAAGTCGTCTCAATGAGGCGCTTGGAACTACATTCACTGAAGAGGATGTACCGTTCTTACAACAAAAGGCTTTAGAGTACTATGATTATACTGTTAACGGTGGTGAAGAGATTCATGATAAAGTTAACGATTATAAAGGTGATGTATATGAAGGTGTTATGTGGGTACCAAATGTTGAAACAAAACAAGGAAATGAAGCTTTTGGTAAAATTCATAAAATGTTTGAAAAAATGTCAGATATAAGTCAATATCATATTGTAGGAGTTCCAGAAGAAAGTGATAATTGGGAAGAGTTACAGAAACAAGATAAAGATGGTAATCTTGATGGTAGTTTAACATTTATGGGGTTTAAAGCTGCGGATATAGGTGAAAATGTTCCTTCTCAAATTTTATTTAAAACTTCTACAGGCGACTTAGTTTTAGCAGAACCTAAAAAAACTACGGTATATGGGGGTAGATCTCTTATGTCAGCAGTAGGTAACATGTTAGGTCACCATGATTTTGGTATTATTGAAGAAGTAAGAAAAGATATGGAAACTTTAGAAGAGCCTTATTTACCAGATCTAGTTAAATCTACTCTTGTGCATATAAATGCATTAGAAACCCTTAACGAAACACAGATACCACAAAAAGATGAAGTTATTAAGCAGCTAGTGTATAACTATATAGATAGCATGCCTGCCGCTAAACGTCAAGTACTTAATTATCAGGCAAAACTAATGGAACGCTTTCCTGATCAACCAGAATATGTAAGACAATTAGTAGACCAGTTTGTATTTGATGGTATTACAAATGCAGACGGAGTAGTGACACAACCTCCTTTAATACAACAAAAAATTAAAGTTAGATAATGGAACAAAGCGATTTTTTAGTAGGGTTAAATAATACATTAGCTCCAGAAAACTTAGTAGATGTAGATACTGAAGGTAATGTTATTAAAACTCCGGAAGAACTTACAGAAGACGCTAAATCTAAGCATACCTTAGAAGATAGAGATTTTATTGCTCAAACTGCAGCTGACGCTTTTAAAGGGGATGACCCTGAAGAGCTTGAAGGGGGTCTACAAGCTGATCCCCGGTATGGTGCAACTCTGCGTAATATTAGCTATGAAGATTATGACGATTATATTGATCGTCCTTTTTCGTTTATAGCGGATGATGCTGATGACCTTAGAGCTTACGGCCAAAGCACAGGAGAAAAGTGGGCTCATGGTATACCAAAACTTATTGGTAAAACAGGTACCAATATACTAGGATCTACAATAGGGTTGCTATACGGTGGAGCTGCTTTTGGCTATAATTTGTTTACAGATAAAAGTGCTACAAAATCTTTTTTTGATAATGATTTTCAACGAGGATTAGACGGTATTAATGAGTGGATGGATGATAAGCTTCCAAACTACTATACTAAAGAAGAGCAAGAATATAATATATTACAATCATTAGGTACTGCAAATTTTTGGGCTAATGATTTTACTCAAGGGTTATCATTTGTTGCTGGAGCTGTTCTTTCAGAAGGTCTTACTGCAGGGTTAGCTACAGGATCTATTGCAGCAAAAGCTACTAAAATTATGAAAGGGGCAGTTGGCCAAAAAGGTGCTAAATATATGCAAACTGGCGCTACCGATGAAGTGTTAAAAGCATTAGGTACTGGAGTAGATGCTAACAGAATGAAGACTGGATTACGTACAATGCGTCAGTTAGGTACAGGTGCTATGTATGAGGCAGGTGTGGAAGCAAGACATCATTATGATGCAACTATGCAAAATCTTCAAAAAGCTTTTAAGGATGAAAACGGTAGAGGCCCAACAAAGGAAGAGTATGCTGGATTAGCAGACATTGCAACTAAAAGTGCTAATGCTGTATTTGCAGGTAATGTAGCTTTAGTAGGTTATGGTAACTATATGATGTTCCCTAAAATATTTGGTAAAGGTTTAAAATCTACTAAATCTACATTAGCTAATTCTATAAGAAGTGAAGTAACAGATAAAGGGCGTGCGTACCATTTATTAGCTAAAGAGATAGGAAAGAAAGAAGCTATAGGTAGAAATTTATGGAGAGTATTTAAAGCTCCATTATATGAAGGATTCGTGGAAGAGGGTGGACAGAAATTATTGGATCTTGCAGGGCAAGGTGCCGCTGAAAGCTTTTATTTATCTAAGTCTGACCCAGGATATATAGAAATGGTTGCTGATCTTTTAATGCAAACTCAAGATAACTTTGGTAAAGTGTATGGGTCAAAAGAAGGCCATAAAGAAATAGGTATCGGGTTCTTATTAGCTGCTATGGGTCTTCCAGGTAGAGCAAGAACCAAAACAAAAGATGGTAAATCTAAATCATCTCTTGGATGGAATGGTGGTATATGGGGCACATTACAAGATCATAAGCTTCAAAAAGAAACAATAAAAAATCTTAAAACTCATCTAGAAAGTAATCCAACAGCAATGAAAGCTTTTGAGCGTCAATTTACTGCTATGGTTAGAAATGGCGTAATTCAAGATGCTAAAGACTACGCAATGATTATTGACAGTCCGTTTGCTTATAAGAATGCGGAACATGATGAAACGTTTAATTATATTGCATCTAGAATACGAGCAGGATTTGAGTCAGAACTTTACGAAGATGTAAAGCATATTAGAGAAATGTCTTTAGATGAATTTAGAGAGGCATTTAATTATACTGGTATTTCAGATTTAAATGATACAGAACTACAAAAACGTCGTGAAGGTATAGCTGATATGTTTGAAAAACGTATTACAGCTATTAAAGGAGCGTTTAATAAAATTGATCAATCTTTTACTAGCTGGGGAGAAGACCAAAGAAATACTATAGCACATGCATTATCTGTTAGTAAAGATAGTATTAATAGAGAGGAAGAAATAAATGCTAGATTAGCAGAAATTGGATTAACCCTGGATTTAGAAGTAGAAGAAGACAAAGCAAAGGCTGATAAGCGTGAGGCGGATGCAGCTAAATTGAGATTAAAAAATATATGGAATAGAATATCTTCTAAAAAGAAAACAGAGATCTTAGAAGAGAATTCAGATATAGTAGAAACAGTTAAGCGTAAATTAAATATAAAAGAACTAACTGATCCTACACATTTAGAAGAGTTTCACAGAACTTTAGCAGAGCAACAACTTTCTTTAGGAGCTCAAATCACAGCTATTGAAGATAATACAACTTTAAGTACTCAGGAAAAAGAAGCTCAATTAAAACCTTTACAAGAAAAACTTAATACTGTATTAGATAGAGCTAAAAAATTAGCTAAAGCTTTAGATGAAGGATTAGATCCTTATTTGAGTGGTACTGAGCAAAAAATGTTAGATGATTTTGAAAAATCTGATCCAGAAAAATTTGCTGAAAACGGGGCAGAAGCTAGACAATTATTAAAAGATTCTAGAAAGCTTAGAGCTCGTCGTCACAGAGCTATTGATATGTACAATCAATTGTTAGAACTAAGAGAAGAAGGTACATGGTCTAAGAAGGGTGATCTAGTACCTAGACCTGAAGTGTTAAACCAAGCTGCAATTTTAGAAGCTACTTCTCCAAATGTTTCTGTAGATAATCCAGAGCTTGCTCGATTAATTTCAATGTATCAAGGTAAGATAATTGAAATGGATTATAAAAGTAGTAAAGATGGTAAGGTTAGAAAGTATCGATACTATGTTGAAAATACCCAGGTAACTTCATCTTCAGATCCTATTCTTACAAGAATACCTTCTTACGAAACTATAGCTATATTAAATAATCTAGATAATCTGAATGCACAACTTGAAACTTTGCAGAAGAATCCTGAGATAGCAGAGATAGAGGAAACTAAAATAGAGGCATTAAAAACTCAAATTAAAGAAATAAATGAAACTTTAAATAGTAGAGATCATGTGTCTAAGCCTGAATCACATGAAGCTAAAATGCTTTTAAAGGCTGAAAACGGTATTAGTATAGTTGATTCTACTAAAATGGCTCAAGAGCTATTAGAGTCTACTATAGATCAAGTAGATTCTCAGTTAAAGAATAAGTCTGAATTAGTTACTAATTCTATTAAATTACTTAAAGAGCAATTAAGAGAGGCAAAAATAGGTCTTAAAGCTTTTAATAAAGAATTAGAAGCGGCTAAAAATATTAGTATAGAGGAATATACTAAAAAACAATCTGAAGTATTAGGGAGTATAATTAAATTAGAAAAATTAGTTAAAGGGCTAGAAGCTGAAGTAAAAAGTCAAAAACAAATTTTAACTTTAATTGAAGCTGATTTAGGTATTTTACAAGATTTCTCATCTAGTACTAAAAATGTTGTCAATGAAGCTCAGGTAAATGATTTAATTAAAAACTTATTTGAAGATTCTTATACATTAAAGAGTTACGGAAAGGTCTATAAACAAATGCTTCAGAATCCTATCTTTAATATGGTTCAAATAAAGAAAGGAGATAAGACGTTTTTAGATACTAATAAACTAAATACATTTAGAAGCATTGTAGCAGAAAATGGTGAAGAAGCTAAAAAGCTTTTACAAGAATATGATAAAAATGTTACAGGGCTATTAAATAAAATAGAAAAATTAAAAAAGCAAGTTGAAAAACTTAAAGGATTAATTAAAGTAACTAAACCTACTGAAGAGGATCCATATGGAAGACCATATGCTAGAGCTGATAAGAAAATATCTAAAAGATTTGTTAGAGCAACTAACAATTTAATATCAGCTGAAAAAGATCTTCTTGATGTTGAAGAACAGTTCTTAAAAGATTTAACTTCTATAACAGAAGACTCTAATAAAATTACTAATGTAGCTGTTGGGTTAAGTAATGTCTTGCATGCTACACGTAAAAAAATTGACTTTTTTATTAATCCTCCACTTGAAGAATCTCAAGAAGGTTATATAGATTCTAATGAAACTCAAATGTCTTTAGATGATATTGCTAATGGAGTAACAGATGATGTTGATGCTTACAATTCTCCTTCTATTGGTAGACATAAATTAGGTAAGACAGCTGGATCACATAAATATGCTGAAAACAGGTTAAAAGAAATAAACGAAGATATTGCCTTTAATCTTACTATAGCTTCTGATGATCTTCTGCGTCCAGTTAGTAAACTTGAAAAAAAGCAATTAGAAGATCAATTAAGATTCTTTGCTTTTACTGGTGCTAATAATTTTAATGATAGTGCAATTAAGAAAAAATATAACTTTTTAGCAATTAATAGAAATACAGTACCATCTGCTATATTAGATGATATTGTATTTTATGATGAGACTAAGCCTATAGAGAAAAGATGGTTTAACGCTACTAGTAAAAAAGAAAAGCTTAATAAAGCTATTGACAGAGAAAATCTTGTATATGTTTTAGCAAATTCTAAAGGTGAGGTAGAGTTAGTAGGGGGAAAACCTATATATACTTCAGTCCCTCTAACTGAGTTATATGATGAAATTGACGGTCGAAGAGCTTATAAATTTGGAAAAGCTGATTTACAAGTAGAAGGTAGAAAAGAGTTTTATGTAGGTAATAGAAAATATTATGATGGTGAAATTACTGAAACTACAAAAGAAACTGTAGCTGCATTTGCTATTCAAAGAGAGCAAATATTAGAATCTGAAGAACCTTTAGTAGTTTCTATTACTGGTATGGGTAATCCTATGGTAAATAGAATTGTTGGTGAGCAATTAGTTAGACCTTCTAGATCTATATCTAAAGATACCCATAATATAGCTTTAAGACCTAATGTAAGTACAGATAATAAAGCTATGGTTGGAGGTAGAACAGTAAAATTAAGTTCTGGTATGCTTTATTTAGAAAAAGATGGTAAATTAGTTCCAGTATCACATAATAGATTAACAGAAACAGATCAAAATACTATATATAATTTATTAGTAAAACTTGCTAGACAAGAATCTAAACGTATAAATAAAGAATATACTCCAGCACAATCTAAGTTAATAGACCCTAATGACTTAGAGAGTAAAACTATATATCAGATTCTTTCAGATATGGTTTTCTTTGGGCCAGAAAGTAATAGAGATATTAAAGCTGGTGAAGAAGCTATAAAAGCTCCTAGATTTGAAATACGCCCATATAGAGATGGATTTACATTACATTTTGGTAAGATAGGTGAAATTGATTTAGGGCAATTACTTGATGTTGAAAATAATGATGTGTTACACAGAAGACTTAGAGAATTCCTTAAAGGTTTGAAGTATAATACAAATTATTTTGTGTTAGGTAAAGATGTTG
>Ga0098059_1001763_pt1 | contig 10630 bp, 9 predicted proteins | sample 20_taG_FD_92580 | JGI IMG/M metagenome (GOLD analysis project Ga0098059, IMG submission 92580) | Marine viral communities from the Subarctic Pacific Ocean - 20_ETSP_OMZ_AT15318 metaG | ecosystem: Environmental > Aquatic > Marine > Oceanic | place: Subarctic Pacific Ocean | collected 2015-01-19
GAGATGGGCAAAAGCCTCTTTTCTGAATTCTAGGGCATCTTTTTTTTCTTTTGGAGTCCCCTCAATAATCGTTTTAGTTAAGTGTTTCATTTCACTCTGAACAACATTTTCCTCATCATAACTTTCTTCGCTTTGTGCAAATCCGTCTTCCCCAAGATTAAGTATGCCTTTAGGTTGAACATTCTCCTGATAATCTTCATAGCTTGCCGGATCTTGCGCAAATCCATCATCGCTCTCCCGATAGTCTTCATAGCTTTTTTCGCTCTGCGCAAATCCATCCTCGCCTAGTTGTGGAGGCACTGGCTTTGATACTGGCTTTGGTACTGGCTTCGGTACCGGCTTGGTTTCTTCAATAACTTCAGGGTAGTCACCTCCCACTCCCTGTGAGCCACCTGAATTCCACGGGGCTCTTTCACTTCGCTCAGGGTAGTCACCATAGGCACTTCCTTCACTCCAATTACCTCTTCTACCTGCCTCAGCCCTCATTCTTTCATAGTCAGCCACATCCTCTTTTTTTATTCCTATCTCCTCGCCCCCTGCGTCTACATTTTTACCGGTGAGGTGACTTAAATTAAGACCAAGGTCGGCTTTATCATACCGCCGTAAATTCTCTGCTTGTCTCCTAGATAAGTTCTTCTCTAGCATATTATTAAGTTGCTTATTACTTATATTATTTTTACTTGCAGCTATCCTTTTCCTAGACTCATCTCCTCCAAATATTTTTTCGGCCATCGAACTGAAAAATCCCCCGCTGTCTTTGGGTTTTTCAGCATCTGCAGTTTCAGCTTTTACTATCTGCTCGTACTCTTCGTTTAACTTCTTAACTCGGTTAGCATCTTGTAGCTCTTTGAGTCTCACCCAATTTTTTTTCATTCCTTCTGTAAATGGTGGCATTATTTATCTCATGTTAAGTTGTTAAAGTACCTTCTTAGGCTATTATCCATTAATCCATTAGTTTGATATGCACCCCCCAGACCCTCTAAATCGGTTGCAAAGGCTTCTTTATTCTCTCTTTCTCGTATTAAATCATCTGTGGTTCTTGGGCCCATACTTTGACTGCCAATAAATCTGCTGTCTGAACTACTGGGTAGTTCGGTTTTACCCCAATCAACAGAATCTGATATTTGGTTTTGCTGTCTTCTTGCATCATTATCTAAAATAGCATTCTGCCTTGCTCTCTCTATTCTTTTATCACTTTGATTCTTCATATATTTTTCCGCAAGTGATGATAATTCTCCTGTATCTTTATAGCCAACCCCCTTACCTCCAAGACCGGAGTCCCACAGACTTGTATCCTCGTAGTCTGACATTAAGTTCTCAAACCTATTTCTTTCTTCAGCCATTCCAGCTTGAATAAATCTTATTTCATTTATTGAGTCCTCATCTCCAAATCTTCGCAATTCAATAATTCTATCTCTGGCTTGATTCATTCTTGCCTCAAAAGACTTAGTAGCACGAGATATCTTCCGTTCCTTTCGTCCCTCCCCGAATTCAGCAAAAGCCATTCCAGTATTGACTAAATCTCCGATTTGACTAGACCTGATTCCGGTGCCGAGGATACCCTGACGTTCAATATCTTCCGCCTTTCGCCTGTTCACCGCATCTCCCTTATTTTTGAGTGCTTCCAACAGTCTTCCATATAATTGGCCTAAATCTCTTCGGCCTACATCATAATCTATTGCCATTTTATTCTCCTATGCTGCTAATTTAGTTATTTTATTCATTTCAGCCAGACTCTTCTCCGCTAGTTCTGGGATCATGGTATTAACTGGAATTCCATTAATTCTGTATCCACCTGTTGTAGTGAGAATATCATAACTTCTAGTGACACCGGTGTAGAAATTAACATCGGTTACTTTATGACTCCCAATTTTATCATTGAGTTTGTAATCTCTCGCTCTTTTATCATTGATCATGTGATCATGCGAACAATCCACTTTACTACCGTTATCGAATGTAACTGTTACAAACTTGGCGTCTGGTGGTTGTTTGTACTCATGGACTTGTATAACCTCAACTTCCTTACCGTCCATTCCAATTACCAAATCATCGACATGTATTTCCTCAATTGGCGTCTTGTCACCATTGGCCATATCTATTGTTATCCCCTTTGGAATACAGGTTCCTCCTCCCATAGCGGTGTACATTTTATAGGCTCCGTATGCCTGTATACCAGTATTTGCAAGCCCCATCAACTGCTCCATTTGCGTTGGTTGTCGTGGTGCATTATTCGCATTAGCTTGCTGTTGAAGGCCAAACCCACGTTCTGCCAGATCTACTGTTTGGGCAGAATTTTGCTGGGCTACAACGTCCTGAAGCTGAGCCTCGGTCATACCGGCCATATTGTTAGTTAAGTTTGAGCGTTGACCAATCTCATTTTGTAACGACATTTGTTGTTGGTTAGCCAAGCCTGCTCCCATATTCATCATCCCTGCCTGTGCCTGCAATCCCTGTCCATACATACCAGCCTGTGCCCCAACCTTCTGGAGTCCAAGATTCTGGGCCTGCCCAGCCATTCCTGCGGCTTGTCCGGCTAATTGCCCTTGCATTCCTGCCCCCTGCATACCCAGTGCAGCTTGCTGACCAGCCATTGATGCTTGTTGTGCTGTAAATTGTCCAGCTTGTTGTAGCCCCTGACGCCCAGATTGCATTGCGGACATTGAGGCTTGAAGCGCATCCGACCGCCCTTGTTGTGCATTGCCACTACGGGCTTCTGATTCTGCACGGGCTATCTCTTCAGGACTTGATCCGGCAGAAGCCATTGAACGACGTAAATTCGCTAAATTACCCTTTTCCGCAGCCTTTCTCTGGCTCTCAAGCTGACCGGCAAACAGGCCACGATCCTTCATAAGGGCCCCTGTATCTCTTGCGTCAGTGGCCATAGACCCCATTTTTGTTGCGGCGGTTCCGATTTTACCTTGAGCGTCTGTCACGTCTGTGTCAACGCCTGCTCTCAGGCCAGCAACTTCCTTACCATATCCGGCAACTTCGGACGCTCTATCTGGCATCTTACTTATTGCACTTTCATAGCCTTTAAATTTTGTTCCAGCCTCTGTTCCTAGTGTATCTGCCTTACCTTGGTAGCCCTTCAAATCCTCTCTGGTCTTCGAGTAATCTGCCTCCTCCCTGAGGCCCTTGAAGTCCCCCCGTATTCCCTCAAGTGAACCCTCTGTGTTCATTATTCCTTTGGGGTCATCGGGATTAAATCCTTCGTCGCCTTCAACCCTACCTTCACTATCGGTAAACACCCCATCGACTAATCCTTTCCTTTTTTTGGACAATCTGTCTTTTTCTGCATTTTTCTCTGCAGTGGCAGCAGCTTCAGCGGCGGCAGCAGCCCCGCCATCACCGGCACCAGCACCAGCACCAGCACCGGAGCCACCGGCACTCCCACCATTTTCACTTGATCCCGAACCAGGCTGATCTCCTTTTGTTTTAGGCTGGTCACCAAGGCCGTTCCATGTAGTCCCACCAGCGTTTAGATGTCCATTCCAATCCCCACTCCTTCCTTCTTTCGTGTCCCTACCTTGGATAACGTGCGGTCTGGTTTCAAATTCACCTTGATCTTCACCCTCATAAGTACTTTCCTTTGGGTGAGCGGTGTCTGGGTTATATGTGGAACTACTGGAACCGGATGGTTTAAGATCTCTACCTGTCTTCCCTTGATATGTGGGCCCTCCTGTTAAGCCACCCCCCATCCCTGGAATATCTGGACCAGGATTTTGTACTGCCCCTTCATGTGAACCAGGACCTCCATGAGAAGCCCCACTGCCTTTAGTCCAAGTTCCTGTCTTCCCAGTTACTGTATTTGTACTTTTTCTAGTCTTTCCTGATTTTCCAAATGTCGTCTTCTTCTCCTTCCTTGGTTTCCCCGCTGGTCTGTTCCTACTAGGATGGTCACCACTGGAACCACTGGAACTACTTGAACCACTGGAACTACTGGAACTACTTGAACCACTGGAACTACTACTACCAGATCCTGCTGGTCCACCTGAAGATTTGCCTGTACTACTTCCCCCACCATAACTGCCAGAATCATTCAGTGTAGGGATATTCATACCTTTGTATTCAAAATAATCCAACTCGTCAGTATCCATTGATGCAAGTGCCTGAATCATTGGGCCGTTTCCAGAAGGATGACCCTGCTCCTTATCCTGGTGTTTGAGATAATTCAGTGCAGAAACTTCTGCATCAGTCAGTACAGCAATTCTGTGGTCCTCATCAATTCTGCCGTCTTCACTACCGCCTTTAGCCTTAAAAGATCTCCTCCCACCAACGTAGTCACGTTTCATGTGCTTGCCACGTCGGGCTAATCTTCCCGTGAGACCCGGCTCCCGGCGCAAAGCTTCCCATGCATCTAATTCCTGCGGAGTAGCTTTTATATTCTGTATTTGTTCTTCTTTATAGTCACTTTGTGCCATTTAAACCTCTTGCTGTGGTTGGTCCCTGTCGGTCAGGGTAGTGTTTGTTTCAAACATTGCTACCTCTCCTGTCCCGTCTTTCTGTGTCCATTGAAGGACGTTGCCGATACATCCGGCAGGGAGGTATTCTTTTTCTGTAATAAAAGCATCATTGTCATATGGGTCTGCATCAAAACTATATGTATCCAAAATCTTTCCGTCCAGAAATACATCAATGGTTACGTCACCTTGATGTGTAACCTGAATTTCACTATGCTCTTTTTCGCCTCGTGAAAAACGTGAAGGTAGTGACCTTAGTGTTGACTTGTATATTTGCCCGTCCTGCGCTGAATTTACAACATGTTTTAATTGCGGAACCCAGCCATATGTCAAAGCGGGAAAATATACTCTTCGGGTATCCTGCTTTTTTGAATCCCTGACTGTTAGTGTTATATTAGTTTCTCCACTATTATTAATTTCTTGCAACACCTCATCAGAGTAAATTTCAAGCTTTACTGTACCATCGAACTGAACCTCAAAAAAATGAAACAATTGTTGTTGTACATACTGCCCTTCTGACACACCCTCAAACTCAGTGGTAAGTGCTCCAGTGAATGTAGACTGTACTTGCGGAACAAAACCTACAACTCCTGCTGGCAGTTCCATTCTCCGGTTCCTCATAACTGAGTGAGAAGGCATCTGCTGGTTTGTAACCTTTGCTGTTCCGTCTATAGTTACAGAAAGGGTTGGTTGCCCCTTGTAACGCATATTTAGTGCATGGAAAACTTGTCTAGGCATTAGTGTGAGTGTGTTGTAATGTTAGTTTCCGCAGCCGTTAATCTTGCTGTTAAGTCACTGTTTTGCGTTTTGAGCGATTCAATCTCTTCATTCATATCTCTTGTGTTCTCGTAAATTATCCTGAAAGACTCTTTTATATATTCATCATCAACGAGAAGATACCCATCATACTCTGCCTTTGCTTGCCGGACAAACCTTTCTGAATCCGTTGATGACATTATACCCCTGTTGCTTTGAAGGAAGAACTCAGAACCCTTCCAGAAGTCTCGTTATTTGTTTCAGTAATATGTGGCACGATTCCAGTAGACATTGCACTAAAATAAAGGGTTGCCTCACCAACCGCCCCAGTTGGAGCACCTAATGTGGTTGCTGAAATATTAGCCACACCATCGAGGCTCACAGATACTGTTGGGGTCCCTACATATTTAATTTTGACAGATGTATATAATGCCTCCGCAAGAGCATCGGAGCTATCGTAATTCACGCTTATCTTGTTAATTATTCCGGTGCAATTAGAAAGTTGGACCTGAGCCCCGTTCCCTGCTCTGGGGGCAGACAGATAAAAGGTTCGATCTAAGTCTGCAACTGCTGAACCGACAGAGAATGTATCTGTCTGTGTACCGTCTACCAGAAAGTTTATAGTTCCTGTAAAACTCTCTCCAGTTAATGTTATACTGTAGAAAATCTTTTCCATGTTAATATCTGGACCAGCAAACTTACGGGTAGTAATAGTAAAGTTTGATCTCGTTCCTGTTGGGTCACCAATTAACCCTGTATTCCCATACAAAGTGTTATCACTCCCCCTGAAAAACAAGTTAGAAGCAGTCTGAGTTGTTCGGCTCAAAATTGGAGCATTCTTTAAATCTATTTTATATCCTGTCCCTGAAGTCCCAATTAAATAATAAGTGTCCTCAAGATACCCCCCATGATTGTTGGCGGCAGTTGAATCTGGAAGTGAAAATGTGCTTAGACTATCCTGTGTAATCCTATCTACATTTTGCCCATTATAAAAACAGATCCCATTGAGGCCCGCAAAAAAGATGCCGGACTGGAACTTTGTAATAGTCTTGTTTGCCCCAGCTTTAATTCCTTCGGTAGTTGGTATCTGCACTTTTTTTAAGAGACTAGGATTAGTTCCAAATACCCTGAACATCCCATATTCTGTGAAGATTACAAGTTCAGAGCCTAACGTCCCCAGCCCAGTGATATTCTGGTCAAAGTCGAGGAATCCAGATTTAGGCCAACTGTTAGGGTTGCCGTAGTCACTGACATGCAGTCTATTGTCTTTAAATGCAAAGAACAGGTTTGATGATTCAATTAATCCGTTAAGGTTTTTAGCTGGTGTAGTGAGTTCTTCTATTGGCTGTATATCTACAAGTGAATCTGCACGGTTAAAGTCTATATAGTCAACACCGGTACCTGAGGCGGCAGGCCCATTAGCATGGGTTATCGCTCTACAAACATATTCTCTTTCAACTGTCTCGTCTGGTATTTTCATTAAGACAAAGATATCAGTATAATGATTAGCATTCGAGCCGTTGAGAACAAAAGTTTGGGTCCCATTGCCTAAAGCATTTTTATACTCAGTTTCTCCAGAAGAAGATTTTGTATTACCCGGTGTTGAGTCATACGGGTATAAATATCCGGTACCAGAATTATAGTAACTATAGGATGCATTTGTAGTCGTTCCTATATCTTTGTAAGAATACCATTTTACCTTGTACTGAAATGTGTCTTTGGCACTCCCCAATGTCACCGTTAAATCATTGGTTGATTCAGTCGTGGAGACAGCCAAGTCACTATCTAAGAAAAGATTGTCACAGCGTTTAATGAATGCACTGGTTCCGCCAACTCGATATAAAGAAAACCTCCCCTTACTAGTGGCCGTTGAAGCATATCTGTCAACGCCAGTTATGCTAATGTATTGTGGCTCATCCACGTTACCTGATGAAATAGGGAATCTTTCCCCACCAACTGTCCCAATATTGGAGTCAGTCATTTCTCCCATTGTCGATTCTACACCAGTCTGGTCATACTCGGACAATCCATACTGAAATGGGATTGGATCGTTAGCTCCGTACCATGAATCACTATGTGACCCATCACGCCCCGTATTATAAGTAGACGTACCATGTTTCCCATAGTTAATAACAGGCTCCGGTCTATTAACACCAGCCCTGTAACTTGTAGTGGTCTCACCGTCCACATATTTTGAAATAATGGCGTCAACAGTGTAAGTTGCTCCCGTAGCAGTAGCTATTGCCGGCTTACTTAATGTTACGGTGCTACTCGCTGTATTTATAGTTGTTATATATGTACCACTATCTAGATTACTGGCGTTTACCAGTTCATCACCAATTTGAAGTTTGTTAGTGTGGTTTCCGGTAGTTAAAGTAGTTGATGTGTCCGTGGAATTCGCAGTTATATCAAATGAACTCCTTGTTATGTACAGGTCGTCGTTATATTCAACGTAGCTATTTGCTCCGTGAACCCCTTGTGTTGTAGCATAAATACCTACAGTGACCCCATTTGCAATTGTAATTGTTACGCCATTACCAATTATTGCATTTGGACTGCCTGAGAAATAATTTGTATTGGTAGAAATAGTGATTGCAGTTGATGCATCCGTTGAGTGAGCCGAAGGCCAATTCAGGATTGTTGCACCACCAGAAAAACCTGAGGAACTCACCCATGCGGAAGCAGCCTCGTAATAAAAATCGCTCTGTCCACCCGATTTTGTTCCGTACTCGCCCCGCAAATCATTATGTGATAGATCAGCATTCTGGAGTTCCGTTAGTTGGTTTACTCCAATCAGATGGGCAGGGCTCCTTGTATTGAGACCTCCCGAAAAATCTGTTTGTGACTCTGTTGCCATAAATTATGCTGCTTCTAATACTTTTACTTTTGCAGAAAGTTCCTTGATTGCATTAACTAGTACTGGGACAAGTCTCTCATATTTCATTCCATATGCAGTGTCGTCCTCGTTCATATTGACAGTCAACATATCGTTCTTGTCACTTGCAAAACCATTTGCTTGTTCAATTGCTAAGACTTCCTGTGCAATAAAGCCGATATGCTTTTTATCCTGTTTATGTGTACCATCGGGTGTTTTTTCAGAAGTAATTTCACCAGTTTCTTCGTCATATTCTGTATACCATGACCGCTTATCCCAATGGTAAGTTATAGGTCTCATAGCCTCAATCCAATCGAGGCCAGCAGTAAAATCTTCCACGTCAGTCTTATCCCTACCGTCAGAACTGGAAATAGAAGTGTCGGCACAGTAAAGGGAAGAGATATTATTGTCACCAAGACAAATTATGTTACTACCGGTAGTAATGGATCCTGAAGGAGAAGACGAGTACCCACTATAGTACCCAAGGCACATATTGTTATAGCCTGTGGCAGCGTGTGTGCTAGATATATTATAACCAGATTGATAACCAACACAGGTGTTCTTACTGCCTCCACCGCTGTAATTCGACCACCCTATGCCCTGACCTGCATTAAATCCTACCATAACATTCTGTGACCCATAACGATTATACCTTGCTGTATAACCACCACCAACTGCTGTGTTCTCAGTACCAGTCCAAGAATATGTCAGCAGGGAGCCACTACTCTTCACGGAGATAAAATTACTACCCCAGTCTGAAACGGTTGGTCCAGCTAATGTGCCACTCGATACGTTACCACCACTGAATGTGCCACCACTATGTGTGCCACCACTATGTGTGCCACCACTGAGTGTCCCACCACTGATTATAGCGCTGTTGATAGTCCCAGAAGATGTCACAGATGCAAATGTAACGCCTGAGCTCGTTGTAACATTCTGGTTCATGCTATATAGCTCATTTGCTCCCTGACCAGTATTTAGTGTTCCTGTTGTCACAGTCGAAAAAGTAACAGCAGAATCAGTTTTGACATTCTGGTTCATGTCATATAGCTCATTCGCCCCTTGGCCAGTATTTACTGTTGCAAATGTAACGGCAGAATCGGTTTTAACATTCTGGTCCATTAAATATACTTCAGTTACTCCTTGACCTGTATCAATGGTATTTGCAGTAAGTGTTGTTGCTGCCACTGATGAAGGAGTACTCGCCCCAAGTGTGGTAGCATCAATAGCACCACCGTTGATGTCTACAAGAGGCATCGTGGTCGTAGTATTAGAGGATAGTGTTATATTTGCCGTCCCCGAATTACCCGGTTCTGTAATCGTATCTAGTTCTAATGTTCTTGCCATTTTTACTCCTGTAGTCCTTTTTTATAAACTGTTTTACCGCCTTCTTTAACGGCTGTTAAAACCTGTTTTCTATTGCCACCGTCTCTTTTATAGCTACAGTGAACCCAGCCGTCACGAGGATCGGGGCCTGGATATTCAAGAATTAACTGATCAAAATCTAATTTTTCTTCTATCCACTCTGCCAACCTCCTGTTACTGATTGAATGGGCCTCAAAGTCTGCAGCCTCACCTTTAGTATGTTGAGACTTGTCTGAGCTACCTATAGCTTGATTAAGCTTCAAAACCCGTAGACCAGAATTAATTGAAATTGAACCAAACTGCTCCCGACATGGTTGTAATATCTGTTGAACCAAAACGGCAAGATTCACAAGCTGTTCGGTATCCGAGGTGTTATCTATGCCCATTCGGATAGCTGTCTGACTTTTCGTTAACTCATTCAATGAAAAGTTTTTCGACAGTTTCAAGCCTTACTCCTTTTTGTATGCGACCGTGTCCGATTCTTATGTCTCGAAACAACCTTGAGGTTGTCTGGAGAATTGTTATTCGGATTGTTATCCAAATGATCAACCTCATCAAGCCATGAAAGGTTGCCACTTTTTTCTTTTTCTGCACGAGCCTTATTCCTTGAGGCCCTCCGCTCTATCTCTTCCGGCTTGCCATGATATTCATCATATTCTTTACGGTAGTCTCTGATTTTCTTTCCCATTTCACTTTTTGTTTATGGTTATATTAAATTGCAATAGCCCCCTGTTTAGGATTACAGGCTTCTATTAGTAACTGTCCCATGGCCCTACTCTCGCTATCAGAGAGCTTGTCCACCTCTTCCAATAAGTATGTTGATCTCATCTTGTCTACGTAACAATCACACATTCGTGACACTACGTAGGGATGGGTGAACGGACTCTTTTGTTTCCACGTATGTGAACATATTGCCCACATCTGGCGCAACTTTAACACAGGGTAATCACCACTGTATGGTGTTATTGGTAATGGAATAGTTTTTTTTGGCTGACACCCTAACACAAGTGCTGACAGCCCAATTAAAATACCAGCCCTTAAAACCCTACTATTTAATACTATCCTCATAGGCTTTAAGTAACTGATCATCAACGGTATTTTCCGTAGAAGCCACTAGCCTACGGAGCAAAATTAGGATAACCTGCTGTAATAGCTTCTCACTCAGCATTGACAC
>Ga0098059_1001768_pt1 | contig 10622 bp, 6 predicted proteins | sample 20_taG_FD_92580 | JGI IMG/M metagenome (GOLD analysis project Ga0098059, IMG submission 92580) | Marine viral communities from the Subarctic Pacific Ocean - 20_ETSP_OMZ_AT15318 metaG | ecosystem: Environmental > Aquatic > Marine > Oceanic | place: Subarctic Pacific Ocean | collected 2015-01-19
AGCTAGACCACAAACAGCTGAGATATTTTTTGAAGATGTATTAATGGCTTTAGTATTTTATGGGATGCCAATACTAGCAGAGAACAATAAACCTAGATTGTTGTACTATTTAAGACGTAGAGGTTATAGAGGTTACTCAATGAATCGACCTGACAAACTTTGGAATAAACTATCTGTTACAGAAAGAGAAATAGGTGGAATTCCTAATTCAAGTGAGGATATAAAGCAGGCTCACGCTGCTGCTATTGAAATGTATATCCAACAACATGTTGGTCATTTAGGTGATGGAAATTATGGTAATATATATTTTAACAAAACGCTAAACGACTGGGCTAGATTTGATATAACAAAGAGAACGAAGTATGATGCTACTATAAGTAGTGGTTTAGCTATTATGGCTTGTAATAGGCATTTATATAGACCTAATGCTAAAATAGAAAAACCTAAATTAAACGTACATATCGCCAAATTTAACAATGCTGGTGGTATTTCAAGAATAATAAAAGAATAATATGAGGCAATTTCCAAATCAAGTAGTTAGTGATGCAGAAAAATTAAGTTATGAGTACGGGCTCAAGGTAGCAAAAGCTATAGAGGGAGAATGGTTTGACAAGGATAACTATTCTAATAGATATATTCACAATAAAAATAACTTTCATAATCTTAGATTATACGCTAGGGGCGAACAGGGAATACAAAAATATAAAGATGAACTATCCATAAACGGAGATTTGTCATACCTTAACTTAGATTGGAAACCTGTTCCAATTATCCCTAAGTTTGTTGATATTGTAGTAAATGGTATTGCAGAAAGATTGTATGATATTAAAGTTTTCTCTCAAGATCCTTTTGGTGTTAGTAAAAGAACACAGTATATGGATAAGGTCATGGAGGACATGAGAACAAGAGATCTTAAAATGTTTGTAAAAGAAAAGTTCGGTATGGATTTGTTTAATAAAAGTCCTGATTTACTACCTGACTCACAGGAAGAGTTAGACCTGCACATGCAATTGAATTACAAGCAAGCTGTTGAAATAGCAGAAGAACAAGCTATCCGTACGTTAATGAACGGTAATAGATATGATCTTATTATGAAAAGGTTTTATTATGATATAACCATTCTAGGAATAGGTGCAGTAAAAACCTCATTTAACACGTCAGAAGGCGTGACTATAGATTATGTAGATCCCGCAAGTCTTGTATATTCATACACAGATTCTCCCTATTTTGAAGATATATATTACGTTGGAGAAGTTAAGACAATACCTATCAACGAACTTATAAAGCAATTTCCACATTTGTCTCAAAAAGACTTAGAAGAAATTTCTAAAGTTCACAATCAAAACCACGGTAAATACAACAGAAACAACTATAAAGAAGGAAACAACGACAATAATAAGGTTAAAGTTTTGTACTTTAATTATAAAAGTTACATGAGTGAGGTTTATAAAATAAAAGAAACAGCTAGTGGAGCCTCTAAGGCTATAAAAAAAGATGATAGTTTTAATCCTCAACCAAATCAAAACTTTTCTACGGAATCTAGAAAAATAGAATGCCTGTATGATGGTGCTATAGTTTTAGGTACAAAAAAATTACTTAAGTGGGAAATGTCTAGAAACATGATGCGTCCTAAAAGCGATTATACTAAAGTTAAAATGAATTACGCTATCTGTGCCCCTAGAATGTACGAGGGAAGAATAGAGTCACTAGTTAGTAGAATAACTGGTTTTGCCGATATGATTCAGCTTACACATCTTAAATTACAACAAGTAATGTCGCGTATGGTACCGGATGGTGTATATCTTGATGCTGATGGTTTAGCAGAGGTAGATTTAGGAAACGGAACAGCATACAATCCGCAAGAAGCTTTAAACATGTTCTTCCAAACGGGTAGTATAATTGGTAGATCTATGACTTCTGAGGGCGATATGAATCCTGGTAAGGTACCTATTCAAGAAATTGCTTCTGGTAGCGGAGGACAGAAGCTACAATCTCTCGTTGGAAATTATAATTATTATTTACAAATGATCCGAGATACTACCGGGTTAAACGAAGCTCGAGACGCTGCTAAACCAGACGAAAGAGCTTTGGTTGGTGTTCAGAAAATGGCAGCAGCAAATTCTAATACCGCTACAAGACACATACTACAAGGTGGTTTATTTTTAACCCAAGAAGTAGCAGAGTCTTTATCGCTTAGAATATCTGATATTATAGAATACTCTCCAACTAAAAATGCTTTTATACAAAAAATTGGAACGCATAACGTGGCTACGCTTCACGAGATGACACAATTACATTTATATGACTTTGGGATATTTATAGAGTTGGCTCCAGATGAAGAAGAAAAAGCTATATTAGAAAACAATATCCAAATTGCATTGGGACAACAAGCTATAGACTTAGAGGACGCTATTGATTTGAGAGATATAAAAAATATAAAACTAGCGAATCAACTGTTAAAAATAAAAAGAAAAAAGAAGATACAAAGAGATCAAAAAATTCAACAGGAAAACATGCAAGCTCAAGCGCAATCTAACATACAGACCCAACAGGCTGCGGCTCAAATGGAGGTACAAAAACAACAGTCTTTAGCGCAAACAACTATTTCAATAGAACAAGCTAAAAATAAATTAGAAATAGAAAAACTTTATCAAGAAGCAGAAATAAAGAAAATGTTAATGCAACAAGAGTTTCAGTACAACTTGCAATTGCAAGGTATGGAACAAGGTAAAAAAGTGAGTGGAGAAAAAGAAAAAGAAGATCGAAAAGATAAAAGAACAAAAATACAAGCTACACAACAAAGCGAACTTATAGACCAAAGAAGGAACAATAAACCACCTAAGAATTTCGAGTCTTCAGGAAACGACGTTATAGGAGGTGAGAATGTTGGCGATATGTCGCAGTTTGGTCCTAGATAAGAATTATTAACTATTATTATATTATATTATGGCAAAGAAAAAAGAAGAGCCGAAAGTAGACAACGAAGTAGGCTCGTTAAAAGTAAAAACAAAAGTTGAAAACCAACCTGAGGGAAGCGAAACAAAAGGTGACATCGCTAAGGTTCAGGAAAAAATGAAAATGAAACCAATAAATCTTAGTGAACCAACTATAACTAAGGTTAATTTAGATCAAAAACCAGAAGAAACAAATGAAACCAAAGAAGAAACTACAGACAATAGTACTGACGACTCAAGAGTGGTTGAAGTCGTTGAGGACGCCGGGACCACACAAGAACAAGAAGAAGTACAACCGGAAACCAAAGCACAAGAAACACCTATTATAGAGGAAATAACAAATGTAGAAGAAACCTCAACACAAGAAGAGATAGAAACTGTACAAGAAAAAGTTGTAGATGCTATTGTTGAAAGTGAAGAAACTGGAAAACCTCTTCCTGAAAACATTCAAAAACTAGTTGACTTTATTGATGATACAGGTGGAGATATTGGTGATTACGTTAGATTGAATCAAGATTATACAGAAATGGATAATCATACATTACTACACGAGTATTACAAACAAACAAAGCCTCATTTAACTAACGAAGAAATAGAGTTCGTAATGGACGACACTTTTTCATACAACGAGGAGTTAGAAGAGGAAAAAGATATTAAAAGAAAAAAATTAGCCATGAAGGAGCAAGTTGCTCAGGCAAGGCAACACTTGGAAAGTGCAAAATCCAAATACTACGAAGACATTAAAGCGGGAAGTAAGCTCACTAAAGAGCAACAAGATGCTATTAGTTTCGTAGAGAGACACAACAAAGAATCAGAGCAAAATGAAAAGTTGTCAAAAGTTTTTAGAAGTAAAACCAATAATGTTTTTAACGATAAGTTCAAAGGTTTTGAATATAACGTCGGAGAGAAAAGATTTAGGTTTAACGTTAAAGATGTTGACAATGTGAAATCTCAACAAATTGATATTAATAACTTTATAGGAAAGTTTCTAAATGAAGATAATACTATGCACGACGTTGAAGGTTACCACAAAGGACTTTTTACAGCTATGAATCCCGATCAAATTGCTAACCATTTTTACGAGCAAGGTAAGGCTGACGGTATAAAAGACAGTATTGCTAAGTCTAAAAATGTTAGTATGGATCCTAGACAAGAGCACGTTGATAACGTGAACACTAGTGGTTTCAGCGCGAGAGTTCTTAATGAAGATCGTTCTGATTTTAAGTTTCAAATTAAAAACAAAAATTAATAACAATTTAAAATTACAAAATTATGGCAATTTCAAATCCTGGTGGTAATTTGAATAGTGTACCTGCTCATCAGCAGCAAACACTTTCAACTAACTACATTGATTTTACTGCGACAGCCGGACAAGGTTGGGCGCAGCAATATTTACCAGATCTAATGGAGAAAGAAGCTGAAGTATTTGGTCCTAGGACTATTTCAGGTTTCTTAGCGCAAGTTGGAGCTGAAGAGCCGATGACGGCTGACCAAGTTGTTTGGTCTGAACAAGGTAGATTACATTTATCTTACAAAGCAAAGATCGCTACTGGTGATACTAACTCAGGGGTTAACTCTAACTCTACTGGTGCTACTACTAAAATAACTATTGAATCTGATATCGATGAAACTTCTGGTTTTACTGCTGCTAAGCACGGTATTAGAGTTAATGATATGGTTGTGGTAGCTACACCTGCTGGTATTTACAAGGCGTTAGTTGTAGATGTTACTGCTGCTGCGGTATCTGTTTCTACATATTCTGATGCTGGAACTGGTACATCTACTGGTTTAATACCTGATTCAAACACTTCTAAATCTGTTACTGTATTAGTATATGGTTCTGAATTCTCAAAAGGAAGATCTTACGAGAGTGGTGGAACATCAAGTTCAGCTACTGATACTAGAGGTGCTAACGAGCCAGACTTTAAGTCTTTTACTAACAAGCCAATTATTATGAAAGATTACTACGAAGTATCAGGTTCTGATACAGCTAGAATCGGTTGGGTTGAAGTAGCTTCTGAAATGGGTGGTGCTGGTTACTTATGGTACCTAAAAGCTGAAGCTGATACAAGAGCTAGATTTACTGACTACATCGAAATGGCGATGTTAGAAAGTGAAATTCACGATACTGCTAACCAATCTTTACTTGATGGTTCTGGTGTTTTACCACATACTACTGCTGGTAATACTGGAGAATTTGGTACTGAAGGTTTATTCGCTGCTATCGAATCAAGAGGTAATATTACTACTGGTGTAACTGGTGTTAATGCTGCTACTGATTTAGCTGAGTTCGACGCAATACTTACTGAGTTTGATTCTCAAGGAGCTATTGAAGAAAACATGATGTTCGTAAACAGAGCTACTTCGTTAGCTATGGATGACATGCTTGCTTCTATGAATTCTTATGGCGCTGGTGGTACTTCTTACGGGGTATTCCAAAACTCTGAGGGTATGGCTTTAAATTTAGGTTTCATGGGCTTTAGAAGAGGATCTTACGATTTCTACAAGTCTGACTTTAGATACTTAAACGACAAAGCTACTAGAGGTGGAATTAACGCTGTTAATACTGCTGATGCTATTAGAGGTATTATCGTTCCTGCAGGTACGTCTACAGTTTATGACCAAATGTTAGGTCAAAACCTTAAGAGACCATTCTTACACGTTAGATACAGAGCTTCACAAACTGACGATAGAAGAATGAAGTCTTGGGTTACTGGTTCTGTTGGTGCTGCTACATCTGCTTTAGATGCAATGCAAATCCACATGTTAACTGAGAGATGTTTAATTACTCAAGGTGCTAACAATTTCATGTTAATGAAATAAGCACTTATTTATACTAAAAGACCGGGGCTTCGGCCTCGGCCTTTTTATTTATTAATTTTATTATATATTATATTATGGCAAAAAAGAAAAAAGAAACAAAAAAAGTAGAGGTAATAGAACCTCAAATTGAAGAAAAAGTTTATGAACCTGGTGATATTCTGGAAGAAGTACTTGAAAATTTACCACCAGCAAGAGAAAGAAAGAAACCATCTAACGAATGGGAGATAAAAGATAGAATGTATTACTTGACAGGACGTAGAAAACCTATATCAAGAACTATTAAATCAGCTAATATTTACTGGTTTGATGAGGTAAAAGGTTATGAAAGAGAACTCAAATACTGTTCTAATCAAAAAACTTCATTTGTTGATGAAATGAAAGGTGATCAAAGACTAGAACATATAATTTTTAGATCTGGTAGTTTATTTGTACCAAAAGAAAAAACAATCTTACAAAAATTATTAAGTTTGTATCACCCACATAAAGATAAATTATACACCGAATACCAACCAGCTAAAATGGCTGCTGACGAAATAGAAATATTAAACGAACAAGTAGACGCTTTAACTGCTGCTAGAAATATTGATATTGACATGGCAGAGGCTATTATGCGTGTAGAGATTGGTTCTGAGGTATCTAGCTTGAGTTCTAAGGAGCTTAAACGTGATTTATTACTATTTGCTAGAAACAACCCTAAATTGTTCTTAGAACTTGCGGATGATGAAAATGTAATACTAAGAAACTTTGGTATTAGAGCTGTTGAAAACGGTATATTAAGATTGTCTCAAGATCAAAGAAACTTCTTATGGGGAAGTAATGGTAGAAAGATAATGACAATACCATTTGATGAGCATCCTTACACTGCTTTAGCACATTGGTTTAAAACCGATGAAGGTATGGAAGTGTATGCAAATATAGAGAAAAGATTAAATAATTAATCAAACTGTAGAGCGGTCGCCCTACGGGGCGATCGTAACTACAATAAAAAAATATTATGATAAACGTAGATAGAGTATATCAAGAAGTTTTAACCCTTGCAAATAAAGAACAAAGAGGGTATATAACACCTCAAGAATTTAACATTCTTGCTAATCAAGCGCAAATGGATATATTCGAGCAGTATTTCTACGATTTAAACCAGTTTTTAAGAGCACCTGGAAACGACACCGTTCACGCTGATGTAGTTAATATATTAGAAGAAAAAATAGGTGTTTTTGAAACAACTCAAAATTTAGCAACACCAGGTGGAGTTGGCGCTTTAAATAATTTACAAAGATTTTATAGGTTGTCAACCGTTAGAGATGAAAATATTATTTATGAACGTATAACTAAAAGAGAGGCTAGACTTTTTCAAAGAGCTCCTTTAGCAACGCCCACAAATTTAAGACCTGCTTATATAGTAGAGGGCGTTAATAATACTTTAAGATTATTTGGAAGAACGCCAGCTCAGATAAACGTAGATTATATACGGGAGCCTATGCCGGCTAACTGGACTTATATAGTAGTTGAAAGTAAGGCTTTATATAATAACAACGCTGTTGACCGACAACATTTCCAATTACATCCATCAGAAGAAAACGAATTAGTACTTAAAATATTAGCGCTAGCCGGCTTTACAATGAAAGACCCAGAGTTATATCAAATAGCTGCTGGAGAAGACTTAAAGAATATTCAACAAGAAAAACAATAATATATGGCGTTATTAAACCAAACTCAACAAGATTATTATAATGGTAACGATTTTGGTGGTTATCAATTTATATCTTTAGAAACTATTATAAATAATTTCACAGTAGCGTACGTTGGTGAAAATAAAATAATACCAAAAATAAGAAGAACAGATATAGCTTTTCATGCGCAAAGAGGTATGCAAGAGCTTTCTTTTGACACTTTTAAATCTATAAAGTCTCAAGAAATCACACTCCCACCATCAAACACGATGGTACTCCCACAAGATTATGTTAACTATACTAAAGTATGTTGGATAGACGATAATGGAATAGAACGTCCATTGTATCCAACTAGACATACTTCTAATCCAACTCCAATTTTACAGAACTCAGACGGTGAATATAAATTAACGGCGGTTGGTACAACTACTAATGGTAGCAACGAAGTTGTATTAGACGGTGAATACAAAGAGATTCAAGTTGGTATGATAGCTAATGCTCCTGCAAATTTTTCGCCAAATCCTTTCGCTGTTGTACAATCCGTGTCAAACAATGGTGGGATTACAACTATAACGTTAATATTTAATCCTGATCTTACCGGGGGAGTTGTAATAGATTATAACTCTGCTTTTGACACTGGAACAGAATTTACTTTTAACTTTTATAAGACAGACGAATCTTTACTTTTGGAAAAAACTGCTATTGTTTTAGAAAATATCACTTGGACTACCGCAAGTCTCCTTTTGACACAAGATCCTAATACCGACGTGTCAAACGTGGAAGTGGGTATGTTAGTTTCACACACCGCTTTTCCAGTTGGCACAGTGGTCACGCAGGTAAACAATGCTGTTATAGGTATTTCAAACGTACCTCTTGTTGATTCAACGGCTGCTACCAACGAGGTAACGTTTATATCAACACCTGTAAACTCCACAACTTGGAGTAATTATAATTCTGATACTAGTAACAGTACTGGGGATGCTAATGGATATAATCACGACACTGACTTATATGATCTAAATATAGGGCAAAGATATGGAGTGGAACCATCAATAGCTCAAGATAACGGAACGTATTATATAGATAATTTAAAAGGTAAAATACATTTCAGCTCCAACATTGGAGGTAAAAACATTGTGTTACATTATGTGAGTGATGGTTTAGGTACAGATGAGGAGATGTTAGTGCATAAGTTCGCAGAAGAAGCAATGTATAAGTATATAGCTTGTGCTATCTTATCTACTACTATTAGCGGTCAACCCTTAGTTCCAAGATTTAAAAAAGAAAAATATGCTGCAATAAGACAAGCTAAATTAAGGTTGTCAAATATAAAATTAAATGAACTTATTCAAATAATGAGAGGTAAATCTAAATGGATAAAAAGTTAAAATATGCCAGAAATTAAAAACACGTTTCAGAAAGGTGTGATGGATAAAGACCTTGATGAGAGAATAATACCCAACGGACAATATAGAGACGCGATGAATATACAAGTTGCTACTTCTGAGGATTCAGACGTAGGAACGGTACAAAATATATTAGGTAACCAAAGAGTTGAATCTGTTGTTGGAGAGGGGTATTCTTGTGTTGGCGCTGTAGCTGACGAAAAGAACGATGTTTTATATTGGTTTGTTACGGGTCCTGTTGATGCTATTATAGAATATCACAACGATGGAACTTGGCAACCTATTGCGGTAGATACTAATAAAAGTTTTTTAAATTTTAGTTCAACAGAATTAATTACTGGAATAAATATAATCGACAATCTATTGTTCTGGACAGACAACGTTAATGAACCTAAAAAAATAAACATAGATTCTTTTAAATTAAACAATCATACTAATTTAAATTATAATAGTCAAACTTATATTAATGGAGCTCCAATTGGATCAGCAACCGTAGATCATATAACCGTGATACGTAAAAGACCACAAAAAGCACCTACAATAGTTTTCACGGAATCTTCTATTCAACCATCTTTTATTTTTCCAGCTGGTGGAGAAGACGGTACACTTGGTTCTGGAGACGATATGAATCTATTAAACAAAACTGAAGGTAGTGTTAAAGTCAATGTTTTTTTACAAACAGATGTGACTGTAGACCCTTTTGAAATAGGTGACAAACTGTTTATTAGTGAAATAGATGCCGTTGGTAATTTACCTCAAAATTATCAAGCTAAAATAGAAATAATATTTAGACACGGTCCAACTGCAGCGCTTAATGGTTTTACGTACAATATTAAAATATTAGAGATAGTAATATCTTCTATATCAAATATATTTGCAGATGGGGTTGCTCGTACTTTTAATGCGGTTAAAGATTTTGATGATAAAACTATATTTGAAAAAGAACTTATAAGATTTGCAACTAGATGGAAATATGCAGACGGTGAATATTCTGCGTTTTCACCTTTTACTCAACCTGTGTTTTTAGCAGGTAGATTTGGGTTCCATCCGACAAAAGATCCTTATAACATAGGTATGGAAAATAATATTATAAGTTTAAGTCTTCAAGGTTTAGTTCCGTATTCCATTCCTAAAGATGTTGTACAGATAGATGTTTTATTTAAAAAAGAAAGATCAACTACTATTTATTCTATTGATAGTATAAAACCAGACGATCCTAGTGGTAGTAATTTTTGGGATAAGAATGATTATAATGAGTTAACTATATTATCTTCATCTTTTGATTCTACTGCTAATGATGAAACAAACACCGCTCATGTGAGTCATATATATTACGGATCTGGACAATACGATGTAACAACTGAAAACATCTACGCTGCTTTACCAGAAAATCAAATATTAAGACCTTGGGATAACGTTCCAAGAAAAGCATTGGCTCAAGAAATAACGGGTAATAGAATTATTTATGGTAATTATTTACAAAATTATTCTATGATAGATGAAGATGATGATAATGTTAAACCAAAAATAATTGTAGATAAAGAAAATAGAACTGTAGTAAATGAACAACCTGATTTTGACGAATATATAGGAAAAAAATCTATAAAATCTTTAAGAACTTATTATTTAGGAATCGTATATGGTGATGAGTACGGAAGAGAAACACCTGTTTTTACTAGTAAAGACGCTTCTATATCTATAGATTACGAAGACGTAGTTAATAACGCAGTTTTTTTTAACGCAGAAAAATCACTAAGATTAACAGCTAG
>Ga0098059_1001772_pt1 | contig 10614 bp, 18 predicted proteins | sample 20_taG_FD_92580 | JGI IMG/M metagenome (GOLD analysis project Ga0098059, IMG submission 92580) | Marine viral communities from the Subarctic Pacific Ocean - 20_ETSP_OMZ_AT15318 metaG | ecosystem: Environmental > Aquatic > Marine > Oceanic | place: Subarctic Pacific Ocean | collected 2015-01-19
AGCCTTCTTAACATCTTTTGTTATTTCAACTAGACTAGCTAATGATGGCATTACTGATTCAAATGGATTACTGCCTTCTTCTTCTTCATCATCTCCTTCTTCTTCAGTTTCTGATTCTTCTTCATCAGCTTGTTCATTATCTTCTTCTTCAGTTTCTTTTTGTTCATCTCCCTCTTCTTCTTCAGTTTCCATTGCTTTTTTATATGTTTCGATATCAACAACGTTTCCTGAAACTAGTAAATGTTCTATTTGTTTATAATCAAATGGTTCCATTTCCCCATTTGGTAACATACCATAACCTATTAATGGATTTTCAACATCATCTGGTTGTGTAATCATTAAGTATTCGCCATTAACAAATACCTTTAAAGGCACTCCTGTCATGGCATATTGACCTACTGTAACGTTATCAAAATATTCTGGTGCTTCTGGCATAATTTTACTTCTTTTTAATGTTTGCTATTTTCTTCCATTTAGCTAAATCAATTGATTCGCCATATGGCTCTTTATAATTTATTGCTCCTCTAGAGAGTGCTTTGTTAACTCCATCTTGTCCACCAACCGCTCCAGAATGACTTGCCTGAGGCATTATCTTCCTAGGAAAGTCTCCTTTCATTTTAACGATAACTGCATGAGATTCTCCTGCTTCATTTGCAATTTCGGCTGCAGATGATAATTCTCCTTGAGTATATTTATCATACAATTCTATTTCTTTTTCTCCGATGTTCTTATCTACATATTCAACAACCTCATCTGTAGATGTTGCCATTAAATCTTTTCCTTCAAAATCTTTAGTACGTACTGCACCTGCTTTAGCTGCAATTGCCATTTGCATTATCTTCAATGCATCCTCTGGTGTACCTGCTCCTAATTGCATAATATCACATGCCATTTTAGCATCACGGTTAATCATAAAACATAAAGACCATCTATGATGTCCATCTAAAATATATGTTTTACCTCCTACGCTAGCACATAGAATAGGAGTTCTTTCGCCGGGTGCTGGCATTAATACCGGAGATGAATATGCAGATTCTATTGCTCCATATTTATCATTACATAAATCATCTAAACTATTCCCAAATCCTATTTCTGCTTGAGTTGGATACATATCTGTACATGCTACATTTGCAGTCTTGAATGGAATCTGCTCGTCTTTAATATCACCATCTTGAGCACCATGTTGTAGTACTCTTAAAAAATCTTTATCAGTTGCTAATTTCTGTAATAGACTTACTGTTTGTGATAAATCACCTTTAGCGACTCTGCTAATGTCATCCTCCGGAGCTTCTGTTATTAATTTCTTTAAACTTATCATATCAAATCCTAGTATTATTTTTTATATAAATATGCTTTACATTTTATTTCCAGAAGATTTGAACGGCTACTAATATAGTCGCTAAACCTAATGAAATTATGGTTTTCATATTCATACCTTCATTCATTATAAAATATGTTAATATCGCAAATGATATCATACCTAATCCAAATCCTATAAATCTACCAGGCCATATTAATCCATTAAAATACTCTGCTGAATATTTTGTTCCTATAAGAAATAAATAAGTAGTAGGACCGCTTATCACCAATGCCATGAACCATGGATGATCCGCTGCCCATTTGTTAAGAAATTGCGCATTGGTTATAAACCAAACTATAACCTGCCCAAGGAAATAACATAAAATTGCTAGTACTAACTTGTTCATGATAACTTATCAATCAACTGTTTTACTTCTGTACATTTTTCGTATTCCTCTGTTGATATAAAATATGTCAATGTATTATCTAAATTAGATAACCATTCTTCTTTTGGAATAGCCATAATAGAATCGCCATTTAGGAATGCAACAACTACATTATCTTCATCTTTATTAAATGATTCATCTATCCCGTACAATGTGTTGTTATGAATTATATCAGCATGTTCTTCCATTTGCTGCCTGAACTCTATCTCACTTTCAAAATCTATGTTAATTATCTTATGCATATTTTTTTGCTTTATTTAATTTAATTTCTGCTAGGTCAAATACTTGCTGGAAAAAGTGTAATGGAGTTTGATGGCCATGATCGCCTATGAAACAATTACCTCTAAAGAAACAATTAGCGTTATCATCTAAATAATCTAATGTCTTTGTATAATCAATAACATCATCTTTAACACCAACACCTAGGAACACTAACGGATCTTCATCTATCCATGCACCAAATTTATTAGTAACTTTTGGTTCTATACTTCTACTATGTAAAGCTGGATTCAATAATAGAACTGGAATATCAAACATCTTACCTAATTCATAAGCAAAATAACCACCCATACTACTACCGATGATCAAATCAAAATCATCTTCATATGCACAATGATCTGCAATTGATACAAAATTTCCACCAACATCCCAACACATATCTGGAGTATGCACTTCATGTCCTAAGCTTTCTAAATATTCAACCTTGGGTCCACCAATGCTACTTTCCAATCCATGTAAATATAATATCTTCATATCTCTCAATCTTATACTTAAATATAAGGAGAATATTTCAAAGATCCTAATTTTTTACCAGAAATGTTTTAGAATTTATCTAGATATAGCTCATCCACTGCTTCTTGGAGTTCTTTGGTTGTAACATCCAACTCAAGCATGATATTGCCTTTGTATTTTTTTTCAACATATCCGCTTTTAAAAACGAGTAATGTTGGATAGGATGTTATTCTGTATTTCTTTTTTAGACTTGGACTACCTACTACACACACCTTATAATAGTTGCAATGTTCTAGCTCTTTGTAATCTTTGAAGCTGTTTTTAACGTTGAAGGGAGCATTAAACTCCACAACAACAACACCTTTAGCAATAGCTTTTTTGAATGTGCTTTCTGTCAATTTAGTTTGACTAAAACTCACAAAACTCAGTGTCACTAATAACAATGTAAACAGTGTTTTCATTACTTTACTTTCTTAAATAATCATCAATCTTATCAATTTTCTCTTTTATCTCTTCAACATCTTCTTGAGTGTTCATGATTGTTTCGCGAATCAATTGATCCTTCAAATCATACTCATCTCGCGATATGTTAGGCTCAGGTAGTTTCTTTGCGGCCTCTATATCATTTCTCATCACATCTAAATCACCTTGAAAGGCAAACCAAAAGCTAACTATCGTCGTTATGCCAACTGCTATTGCTATAAGTGTTTTTATACTAATCTTAAAGCCACTATCTTCATTTAATTCTTTTGCCATTATCTTTTACCTCCAAAATAAGCAACGCCGTGACCTTCATTAATTAACATTTGTTGAACTGACTCTTTGTTAGAATCAACAAATAATTCTCCCAGGCATCTTCCGTATTTTCCAACGCCATGAGATTTCAATATAAACTTATTATCATTTGCTTTTAGTATTTCTATTAATCTATCTTTTGCTGCGAGCCCTCTTTTCTTTTCTTCAAGGTCTCTTGTTCTGCTTTCCGGAGCATCAATTCCATGGAATCTTATCCGGATCTTTTTCCATGTATCGAATCCTAAATCAATAGTCGCATCGACTGTATCACCATCTATTACTCTATCTACTATTGCGTTATATTCAAACATTATTTAAATTGATAATTCATTCCTACTTTACCAGAATAAACTTGTCTATCCCAATATCTTAAATAATCTCCTTCGAGAAATACTCCAAATCCTTTTCCTATCTTTGCACCAACCATCAATCCTCCATTGAAATCAACCCATTGAGTTTTACCTAATGTTGCTGGATTTCTGGAAACGAACTCACCATAACTAAACCTATGGTCTCCTAATATATGTTTATGTACTGGCATTACATTTGTCCATGCATGACACCAAAATCTTTCATTCTGTGAATAATAATAAAAATCCATGCCTATCACTGCAGATAATGTAAATAAGCCACCAACCTCTGATAATTTTTGTGATTGAAAGTCGTTAACAATGTCTCCATAATGGTATCTTCTAAACTCCTCATCAGTGCTAGCAATATCATTCCCATCAGGATCTTGCCAAGACCAATCCATAGTTGTGTCTGGAGAACACGGGTTTGGGCATTGTGGATTATGGGGGCATACCATATCCACATAATCAATTATCTGGTAAGCTTGATCTTCATATCCATATTGATATGCTAAAGTCCACCATGCATTATCTTGAAGATATATTGCTATTGGATTGTATCCATAAGGGCCATGACTTCTAACTACTGCACCTGCAGTAAAATTAAAATGCTTTCCAATTGCTAATCTTCCTCTTGCATCAGCTTGAGCATATTTTAAATCAGCAACTCCAAACTCATTAAACTTCACAGAAGCTACCCAATGCTTACCTAAGTATCTTAAAAAATAGCTTTGGTTTCTATATTGATCTCCCCATTGCCTAACCCAATCATATGCAAATAGATATTCAAAACCTTCTACAGCACCAACATTGGATTTCCAACCAACATTTTCCTCTGACCCGTCATAAAATACATTAGGCTTGATTTCATAATCAAACCTAGCAATTTTCCTAATTCCTACTGATATTGTGTAATCGAATGGATAGACCTCTGTTACATCTGTTAATCGATTATCTTGAGCAACATACCACTCCTTGTTAGTTTCTTGTAGTGGTTGACCCACCCTACCAGATGCATATACTGTAGAATACTTGAAGAAGTTCTTAGCAAACTTAAAAGGAGTCTTTTTTCTTTTTTGAGTGTTAAATTTATGAACAGTTCCAGTCGTTCTATCTTGCGTTTGATAATGCACAGAGTCTTGTGCATAGCTTTGGTTTAATATTGATATACTAATTAGTATTAATATTATTCTCATCATAATAATTTTCCTTTTTATTATAATAAATATTCAACTATTTTGGAATTCCAGCCATAATCTTTGTAGTTGTTTTACCACCTATTTTTCTTGTGTACCAACCATTACCTTTCATAGCTGGTGAAGTAGGATGTGCTCCATGCCATACGGTCTGATCTGATCGGCGTTGTCCTAATATTGCACGTACAAGATCTTCATCATCTATAGTAGGAACACCTCCTCTACCTACAAATGATTTGAATGCACCACCTGATAATTCTACATAATTACCTGATGATTTAAGTTCTTTGGTTTTACGTATCAATAAATTTTTAATATTTGATTTATCCCCGTCATGTCCTATACCTGTATGTTTGATACCAAATGGAGTTTTCTTACCAAAATATACAACATCAAGTTCTGGATCAGCATCTATATCAGCTGCTACCCAATATTTGAGGTCTGGATCTTTTACATCGCTAGGAGATTTGAATTTTAAATGACCTCCGATTGATGCATATGCTGTTTGAATTAAATTGAAAAGTTCTTCTTTAGTTGCATCTACATCAGATGTTCCTAATTTTGTATACTTACCTTTTGGTAGTTCCAATTCATTTAATATGTTCTTTAGTTTGATCATTTTACTAACTTAGTTTTAATTTTCACGTTAGGGTATTTTCTTTTTAATGCATCTACCGCTCTAATATTCTTTGCCGAATCATCTGCAAAATAGATAGTTGTATATCCTTTTTTAATATGTTTCTCAATCCAATTAGATTTCTTTTTTGGATCTGCGGATGCAACTCCTACAACATAAGGACTGATACCATGTTGTTTTTTGAAATAATATCGTAATGGAAATGCAAGTTGTCTTGCTGTTAATACAGTTACTTTGTTTTGTCTATTAGATAATGCCTTTTTAAGGTCTCTCATATTATCTTTTATAGCAACTGGATTACGTAACATTTTATTGAAATCTCTAAAATCAAATTCATCTCCAGGCTCTTCTTTGTATACAGCATACTCAGCCGGATCTAATGTTAGTTCAGAACCATTTCGTTTCTTAACATAGATATATGCTTCTGACCTAGCTAGAGTATCATCAAAGTCAAATACATATAATGACCTACCTTCAGATAATATGTTTTTTAATTTGATCATACATTTGTATCCGGATGCCAATCATCCCATTCATCTGGTTCATTATTTTTCATCTTCTGGCTTTGCATGATATTTCAATACTACCTTCTTAACTGATTTACCTTTTGATGTACCATCTGCTATTAATTCCGATGGAACTGCTTTACTAGGATCTTCATACCAGTAGTATAATTCATACCCTTTACCATCAGTCCATTTAACAACCAATCCTCTAGTATCTTCAGCATCCGCTTGAAGTACTATTTCCTTTCCAGCTGGTAACACTAGGTCTGCAGGTCTTCGGCCGCCTTTTTCTGTTTGTCCATCTTCTGGAGTAAACCATTTTTTAGGGATTTCTTCCATCCCTGATCCTTTAAGTAGGTCTGCTAATTTTATTTTCTTTTCTGCCATTTTATTTCCTAGCTTCGTTTAACGTTCCACCGAGGTGTTCAATCATTTCTTTACGAAATTCTAAAAGCTCATCATCATCTAATCCACGATAAGTTTTCGATCTTAACTGTGTAATTAATTTTCTAGCTTCTGAATATCCTTTACCTTCGTTAATCATACCTTCCTTTACTTTTTTAGGTAAGCCTTTGTGTTTGGTCGAAGCATATTTATCAACATCTTTCTTTGTCATATCTTTAGCTACTTTACCGGCTTCACCTTTTTTAGGCATATCACCTTTCTGCATAGCTTTAACTACTCCAAAGAATTTTTGTTGTTGTTTACTCTTCGATGGCATCTTTCTTACTTCCAAATATTTTAGTTGCACCATCTATACCAAAACTTCCTAATGTAATCCATAAGAAAGAATTATATATAAATTCATTAACATGTAAAGGATTGCCCACCCATCCTGTAATTATATCTGCAACTGCAAATAATACCATTACAGCAAATGCTGCAAATCCAACAACGTTTTTCTCGTTAATGTCATTTTCATCTTTAAACATATCTCTAAAAGCCATCCACTTTCTCCGTATATATGTATGTAACTTCTTCATGACAATAACCCTTGTTTTATTTTACTTATGCTAATAGCATTTCAAATATAAATATGCAATTGAGATTACTTATTACCTTTTAACTCGGTACCTTCTTCTTTGCTCTGCTTCTTCTTTTTCTTTTTGAATTTTTGTTCTGTAGGCTCATCTTCGAATTGCTGAAGATTTTTAATATCTATTCGTCCCATTATGCAGGAATCCTTACTTTTAATTTTGAAATTTTATCTAGAAATTTTTCAACTGATATACCTTTTCCTTGATCAGTTATTATAGTAAAATGGTTGATTATATCATGGCCTTCATTTACGGCCTTATCTAATACTTTGAATCCTTGATTTGCCCAGAATACGCCAAAGCCATTATCTTCACCTAATTGATTAAGATCATTAATAACCGATTCTTCTGTATCTCCGGGATATAAAATATAATAACGCATTTGGTATAAATATTATCCAGAAGTACTTTTAAGCTTCTGTATCATAGTTTATAACTGCACGACCTACCATACTTTCCCAATCTTTTTCAGGTCGCACTTCACAATTAGTTTTCCATGCTCCTTTTAATGTATTCATATCAATATCATGTTTATCTCCTAATGATATCATTGCTTGTATATCTTTTGGAAAGCATGAACCGCCAAATCCATTTCTGCCATCTGGTCCTGGAACGTCTAAATGGCTATGCCCTATACGGCCATCTCTAACAAATCCTTCAATAGCAGTTTCCCAATCTACATTACATTTATCCGCGATTAATTTCATTTCATTTAGAAATGACACTTTAGTTGCGAAAAAACAATTGTTCATATATTTGATTAATTCTGCAGTTTCAAAGTTAGTTTCGATGCATGGTACTGAACTACCAAATCTCCATTTATAAAGATCGGCTACCCTTTTAGTATTTTCAGGTTCTCCACCTAAAATGAATCTAGATTGATTTATAAAATCAAATTTTGCAGATCTTTCAGTTAAAAATTCTGGATTAAATACTATTGGTAATTTATTAAATTTTTCTTGTAAGGTTCTAGTAGTTCCAGGTGTTATAGTTGACCTTATTAATATAATTGCGTTACTATCATATACATTATTAATATCATTTAATGCGGATTCTAATATTCCTAAATGCATACTACCATCCGGATTCGATGGAGTTGGTACTGAAATAAATACGATTTCTGATTTATTAATTGTTTCTTCAAGTGTATTAATACTTTTTGTAGGGTCTTTATCATATGACCTTATTTCTGCATTGCAACCTGTCTGTGCAGAAAATCCATATTCTACTGCCGATCCTACAAATCCTCTTCCTATTATACCAATTTTTTTCATATTCCTAAATCTTTTTTATATTTTTTAATCCATGTTGGTAAATTACCTTTTGGTGCCCAGTCTAATATCAATCTTGCTTTTGAATTATCCGCCAATGTTTCAAATGGTTCAAATCTTTTTTCGCCATATGTTTTTTCTCCTCCGAGCATATCCGCTACTTCATTAACTGAGTAATTATTTCCATTACCAATATTAAATGATTCCCCATTTAATTTTTCTGTATGAATAGCAGCTAACCAATTGGCTTCTACTACATCACCTACATATGTAAAATCTCTACGTTGATTACCATCATTTGTTATAGTTAATGGATTACCTTCCAACATTTGATTTGCGAATATTCCTAATACTAATTTATATGCTCCTTCTAATGCCATACGTTCACCGTATACATTGAAATATCTTAAAGAACATGTATCTAATCCATATACTTCTGAAAACATTTTGCAATATTGCTCTCCGATATATTTTTGTAATCCATAAGGAGATAAAGGATTAGTAGGATATTCTTCTGGTGTAGGAAGTGTATTAGCATTGCCATAACAAGAACTACTACCAGAATATACAACTCGTTTTACTCCTGCTTTATGACATGCAAATAATAATCTCAATGTACCGTCGACATTATGTTTGTTGAATGTCAATGGATCTTCAATCGATGGCTGTACTCTAGCTAATGCAGCAAAATGAAATACTACGTCAATATCTCGTCCGATAAAAATATTCTCATCCAAATCGATCAACGACATTTCATAAAATGTTGCCTTGGGATTGATATTTTCATATTTACCAGTCGATAAATTATCTATGACTATTACTTCTACACCTTCAGCTATTAGCCGATCTACCATATTGGAGCCAATAAAACCAGCTCCTCCTGTTACTACTGCTCTTTGCATACTATTAAATCCTTTTCATATGTTTGTAAATTATTAACTGTAACCTTTATGTCTCCTAAACCAAATGTACCAGTTTCTAGTTGTTCATCATTTGCTAATATCTCTGATAGATATTGAATATGCCTGAACGATTCATTACTAAATCTATTACCATCTATCTCAACTATTATATCATTTGCTCCTTGGGTATATTGACTATCTAAATCTTTTATTCTTTCATATAAATTAAATGATGTATCTTCCATTTCAACATAATCAGATACTCTACCAACCATAAACTGTTCATCACAATAAAATGTACTACACCATGGCTCTAACGCTTCTAATAATTGTAAATTACAATTTTTAACTATAAAACCTATATCATATTTAGGTGGTACAATTGGTTTCATGAATTTATCATGTTGACAATAATGCCCCCATTTACGTAAAAATTCTCTAGTCGACTTTTGATTCTGTTTTAACCATTCATCTGTCTCTCTATTCTTCATGAACACTTCACCATTTGGATTTCGTTCTGCACCATCTGCAAATCTTGAGCCTCTACAAGTCATATGATAAACAAACCCTTCCCATGTCTGAATGAACTTGATTCCATTTAAATGAAAGCGATTGAATATATCCGTATCTTCTTTTGATTGAGGAGCAAATATAGCATCATGACCTCCTATCTCTTGAAAGTCTTTTTTCCAAAATGCCCAAGGTGCAAATATACCTTCTGTAGTACCAGGATCATTTTCATGTAACACTTTTAATTCTTGTACTTCATTTAATAATCCTTCTTCATTAAACTCTTCAGGTTCGATTCCAAAATCTCTCAATACTTTTTCTGGGCCATCTGGATGTAATGGTGGTTCAATTCTAGTAAGTGATACAATTGTTTTTTCATTTTTCCATCGTTGTCCATTATCACCAGCATCAACTACGGTATACATATGATCATTAATAGCATCTAAAGCACCGGGACATAAATACATATCTGCATGATAAATCATACACATATCATGAGTGGCTACTTCATTAACTAATGTATCATACAATATAGTATGACCTAAACGAGTCGGTCCTTCATTTCTAATTGCTTTGAAATGAGGATCTTTTTTCATCATCTCCTGACACCAATCCCATGTACCGTCTTTATCGCTAAAATCATCTGCTACACAGATTTCAACTTCATGATCACCTTGATTCTTTCTGATAGAATCATAAGACCATTTAAGATACTTTAAATTGTTCCTGGAAGGTTGTATTAAACTTATCTTCATGATATAATTCCTTATAATTATTTTTTGCTTTATTACTACAATATAAATAAAATTCTTCGTTGTTCCTAAGCTTTTCTGCTATTTTTCTTGCTTGTGCTACATCGCCATCCGGTACTGATAAATCTGGATGTAAATATTTTTGAGTATTAAGATTGTCATATCCTATACATGGAATGCC
>Ga0098059_1001776_pt1 | contig 10590 bp, 9 predicted proteins | sample 20_taG_FD_92580 | JGI IMG/M metagenome (GOLD analysis project Ga0098059, IMG submission 92580) | Marine viral communities from the Subarctic Pacific Ocean - 20_ETSP_OMZ_AT15318 metaG | ecosystem: Environmental > Aquatic > Marine > Oceanic | place: Subarctic Pacific Ocean | collected 2015-01-19
ACAAGCTATAAATTCCAAGCCCTTGAGCGACAACTCTATTAGCTGGGTCCGTTTGAACTACAGAAAATCCATCAGCCCACTTTGGGCGAGCGTCTACGCCTTTAAACGCAGCCCCTTGGGAAAAATAATCTAGCCCAAACCCGGGGGGTGAATAGTCATACTGATTAGATCCAGGGCCTATTCCCGTGGGGTTATCTGTATCGCACTTTGATGTAACCAAGTACTTTATATCATTTGTTGTGTCATTTTGAGAAACAGGGCTAAAAGAGTCTGTCGGATCACTTCCTCCGTCACGATAATCGTATAAATAACCAGCGCCAGCTAAGGGCTCTTTTGGAACAGCGTCTACCACATCAAAAACCTCGTGAGTAAAATCGACAGCACCTGTAGTTCCTGGCGCACCAGCTCCACTTCCCGTATCTGTACCAGAGTTAGCGCATCTAACGGCCCCTTTATAGGATGAGTTTTTAGTATCTGTACTTATCGAGTCTCTTCTGTTTGGAAACTCAAAATTCTCTGCACCAGTAATCTCTTTAGCAAAAGAAGCGTTATTGTTTTCGTCAAACAAAACCACTCCAAAGCCTGTTTTCTCTCCCCTCATGTTTGCCTTATACATCGCTGCATTATACACATGCTTATGTCCTGGTCGGCCCATGTTCTCTATAGTAGGCGCTATAAATGGAGCCGAACCGTTAAAGGTTAAAGATGAGCCTATGTCTTTTGAATCGTACCCAATATTCATTAAGTATAATCTTTCGTTAAAATACCTAACCGATTTAGCTCTTTTTATTGAAGAATAAGTGTTTGTTTGCTCTTCTAAGTCTAATATTTCAGAATCAGCATACGATGCTTCAGCTCTATCCATCACATCTAATACAGCCATCCCTGTTCCTATAGCAATTCTAGCGATTATCTCTGATACGGGTGGCGACCCAATTGGAGCTCCAGAATTCCAAGAGTCCCTTCTTAGCTCTAAAAAGGTAAAACCATTTGGATTGTCGTATCTAAGCTTTAAGTGATTACCATATATTGTTGATGATGTTATATCAGGAACACTAGAAAATGTTCTTGAATGAGGGAATTGTGGCTGAAACTGATTACTATTGTTTCTAACCACGGGTATTAGTTCGGTGATTGGTGAAAACCCCGTTCTTTCTCCTGCTTCATCAACGAGTCTATACGAATAAGAATAACTTCCAACACAGAGTCCTGATGTACCTATAACAGCATCATACCCAGACGAAGACACTGTTTGAGCCACAAATGCTGGCTTATAAAGAGTAGCAGCTGGAGGAACTTCATAGTTTTCCATTGTAAAATCAGCAAAATACTTGGGTGTACAAGCGCCTGTTTCTGATCCATAATTCATGCCTCCATTAAGCATTATATCCTTGAGAGAGAACACCATTGGAGGGGTATTGTTATTTGTTATGTAAATCTCTCCTCCCACACAGTTTTCATTCTTATCATACTGTAATGGATGAGCAACATCAATTGGAAAGTCAGAGCTATACAAAACAATCTTTCCATCAACCCTCATAAACGGTTCTTTTGGAGAACCCGCTGTAGACGCCCATATCTCTACAATATGATCGTTTATTTCTTGAGCCATCATACACTCGTATGTTGCGTCTAGTGTTATAGCTGGACTGGTTAAGCATCTATTGTCAACCAATGGGAAATGAGAAGATTCGCCTTTTATTTTCTTTTTTGCAAAGTTATCGCCATCCATAGGAATGCTTCGCATGTTTAACGCATCAACATGTTCACCTTTTTCGGAGCTACCTAGGAACTCTTTGTTTTGGTCCGCGTTTATCCCTTTTTGATATGTCTTAGCGTCTTGCTTATGGCTTTTTCTCATCTTTATTGTTGTATGGCAGCTTTTTGTTTAAATAATCTTGTCTATCCCCGCACCCACAATCATCACCCAACACAAATTTAGCAATTTTATCTATTGTCGTAGCTTTAAGTATTCTAGCCAATGTGTCGCCTGCTCCCTTGTCCTTCATTAGTGCTCATGTGTCTTTGTTTACCCTCTTAGCGATAGCCATATTTCAAAGTCGCCCTATTTGTTTTTGGGTCATATTCATAATCTTCTGGATCCCTTCCTGATCTTTTAGACGCTCTATCTATTGCTCTTTCAGCGGGAGTCATTTTTTCTCTCTCGAGACCCTTTTTTGTCAGCTCTAAAGAATCTTGCTTCATTGACCCTTGCTTTCTCAAGAAAAGTATTGCAGAGTTTCTTGGATCCTTGTTCCCTTGAGTCTTAAGTTGACTTGTAAGTCTGTCTAATAATTCTCCCATTACTTGTGATACATTGAACTAATATACTCATTCATAGACTCTTTCTCCTGAGAGTCCATCGCTTTTATTCTTTTTTTAGCCTTATTCCAACTACCGCTTCTTAGGTCATTCAACCTGTTAAAAGAGTCATTCCATAAGCCTCTAAATGTTCTTGGATCTCTTGACTTCATAGCATTGTAAAATCTTTCCTCCACATAGTCTACAACAGCTCTCTCGAAAAATCTAGGTATTATAGGCATGTCTCCGTTCTCAACACCCATTCCATTATAAACGACCCTTACATTTGCATATCCCTTACAGCTCTCACTAAGCATTAGAAGCCCATTCATTACATTGTAATAATACTTGGGCCCATAAAAGCCATTCGTGTTTCGATTGTACGCTCTTTGATTAGGCTGGAACAAATCACCAGGATTGCTGCCATCATCTTTCACTTTTGCAGTGTAACCTCCTCCGCTATTTGTGTTATTAAAAAGCCTCTTCCAATAGACAACTTGACTGCCTTTTGGTTCGCATATAGCGCCGTTGTATAGGTAAATTTCTCTTATGTTAAAAACGTTGTTAGGCATTTTTATTTGACAGCTTTCGGGGATCTCATTGTCGTGCTGTACCTTAAGCCAAAACGTATCAAAAGAAAGCTCCTGCATAGCGTCCTGTATTCTAGAAACATACCATCCTTTAGGAAATCCCCTCTTGTATTCCTTGTCGTTTACGGTTGCCGTTACATCTGCTAATATATGATCTATTGATACAAAGTCGTTTGCTGTCATTTCTATTGCTGTTGTTGGTTACTTTTTGGTAATTTTACCGCCCTATTGGCGTAAAGAGATGCATCAGGCTCAGTTGAGTCGGCTCCATCATTCGTGGTCTCCTCTGGCACCATCATAATAAATTTTCCAAGCTGAAGAACTCCCGTTATCAAATCTTGAACTAATTCATCTGGAAGAGAGATGTCTGCATCTAAATCACATATCTGTCTCGGATCTATGCTTGACTTAACGGCAAGCTCCACATTCTTTACAGGAACACCCTCAACGCCTAATAAGTAAAGCCGATTAACATCAACATTGTCAGCTCTATGGCCAACTCTGTAAAAGTATGGATTACTAGATGACGGCTTGGTGTATTCGTCCATGTATAGGTTTTGGACAGAACCAACGCTTGTTCCTTGAAACCAAACCTGAGCAAATGTCGGACCAGCGCAGTTACAGGTTTCCTCGTTATAAGTTATGTATATTACCCCAGCGTTATTTGGTAAATCCATGACCTGGACAGGCAGGTCTATGTACTTTCTGTTCTTTGTATCTTCGCTAACGCTAATAGAGGAAAATGTTGAAGTAAATAGGTCAGAATTTGTAGATAGTTGGTGTTGGACTCTTAGCTTGTTTGCAAAAACGGAAACCCAATACAAAACTTGATTTATTGTAAAGTCAGCATCATCATAAGATGCGTATAGATTTTTTTGTATGTCGTATGCAATATATCTGTATGTCATTATAGTACCGTTATTAATTGTTGAATATCAGCAGAAGTAACTCCATATATTGTCGTTTGATCTCCCTGCTTGTAGGCGATATAGTTCAGGGCCTTGTCGAAAAGAAGCTGAAACACACTGTTTGGAAAATCTATCTGATCCGAAAGAGCCGTTATTTCGTCTGGCTTTTTTGCCCAAAAAACAGTAACCTTACCATTTTTCACAGCGGGTCTAACTTCTATTTCTTGAGAGGTTTCTCCCCTTGATACGGCTCTGTAGTTTAAGGGCTGCAAATACGAGTAAAGCTTAAGTTCGTCACATATTTGATTCCCATCATATCCCGCTTCTGTTGGGTTGAATAAGCCATCCGTCCAAGCCTCTATGCTAACCCTTTTGCATGCGTTTTGAGAAGACACATGGATCAGGTCACTTAAATGATAACTTCTTTTAGTGTCTGGCGTAGCTGGAGGAGCGCCTCCATTTGACTCTGTAGTAGGAAGAGCCATTACCGCTAATACCGTCCAAACCTCCGTAGGGAAGACGTCCAGGGATACCCTAGAGGTGTTACTTGTAAGAAACACCCCTGAGTATGATATCTCTCTGAAAAATTCCTCGCCAATCTTATTTTGACCAAAAGCGGAGTTAACAACAGCAGTTAACCACTTCATGGAAGCGTTTATTGCTGGTATATAATCTAGGTCGTCCCGGTAGTGATCCGAGTTTTCTGCATCTAATGCAAATGCTAATTGATCTCTTAAAGATTGTGCGGTGAAACTCATTATGATATTTTTCCTTCTGTTACACTTCTGCCTTTTCCATCAACAACAGAGTCTCTTAACCTTTGGTTTAAGATTCTCTCGTGCTGATCTTGGGCTTTTTTTGCTAAAATCTCTGAAAGCTCCCTTCTCATTCGTTCTGGGCTTTGGCTTACAGATAATCCTTCTTGTTTTGCTCTGGCTACTATTTGCATGTCAGACAATCTAGAAAGAGACCTTTGAGCTTCTACCATCTTGTGAGCCCAAGAAGAGTCTACATTCATTGCGTTTTCCATGTTTTCATAAAAGTAAATACCGAACAAACTATGACCCCTTAGATAGTCAACAACCTTCTTAGATTGAATACTTACAGAAGACACAGAAACCACCTCAACTTCCTTTCCTCTACCTGGCCTTTTATGTCTGATCAGGGGTTTGAATTTTATTGGCTCACCAAATGGAGGTAAAACCTCTTGACCCTTTCTTCTGTCGCTATGTATTGAATACCTCATTGAAAAGGCGAAAAACGTAATTGGAACATCCAACCAGTCGTCTTCCAGTCCTTCAACATATTCAACGTCCTCATCTAACTCGGACTTAGCCTTATGAAGCTTTAATTTGTCAATTTGGTTTCTAAACTTGTTTGAAAGCTTTTCTTCCATTTCGTGCATCAGTTTTTGAACTAATGATACGGGCATGCTTTCCTCTTTTTCAGGAATAGCATTTGATGCGCTAGTCGCCTCAGTTTTTGTTTCTTGAGGAGTAGCGTCTTGTTCTTTTATTTTTTTTTCTATTGCCATTTTATTTTGTTTTTTAAAAAGGGGAGGCGAACCTCCCCTCTCTTCATGTATTTAACCTAACTCAATTAAATCAAATCTAACCAAGCACAAGCTAGTGGGTTGTGAAACTTGATACCCATGTTGCAATCAACATAAACATCAGCGTAACGCTTAGGAATTCCATCAGACAATGCCAATGTGTCTCCAGAACGCTCAGCCCAAAGTTGTGTTCTCTTGATGTTTTTCATGTCAAGGATTGTGATCTTGTTAGCCCAAGAAGCTGGGAAAGATGCTGAATCTTCAAATCTCTTGAATGGTACAAGTACAATTCTAGAAGAACCAAGATTAACTTCTTTCAAGTTCAATAGCGCGATCTCATCATTTGGAGCATATCGAGTCAACTCTTCTTTGTACGCTAAAGACAATTGTCTGTGTACAGTTGGAGTCATGAATGCCATACGAGCTTGCCCGTAATCTCCATACTCAGAAGAAAGAACCATATCTTCAAATGCATCAACTAAAGTCGCTGTAGTTGCAGTTGTATTAGGAGCCCCAGCGTCAACCATAGCAGTGTAAACACCACCTGTAGTTTTAGCAACGGTTCCGTTTGCAGTCACAACTTGTCCTTTTTGACCTGCCCAGAAAGCATTTGATAAGTCAATTCTGTGTTGGTTGAACATTGCGTTTCTTTCCATTTCTAGGAAGTTATCAGTTGTTCCTAAGTTTCTCAACTTGTGAAGCTCAACTTCTGAGTAACGAATAGCGCTGTTAAACAACTGAACGTAGTTGTTACGCTCAATAACTGAAGCACGGAAATACTGAGCAAAACCTTCAGAACCGTCATAATCAACAGTTGAAACGTTAGCAAGTACATCGTTTATAGCTACAGCTGGTACAGAGTCACCAGAGTAAGGAGCTACAGTAATTTGTGACAAAGCAGAATCAACAGCAACAACGTTTCCTTTAGATCCATCAGGATAAGAAATGATTGTGTTTGTTGAGATGTTTGCTACAGAAGAAACTGTAATTGTTTGTTGAGCAGGAGCTGTAGCTGCAGCCGCAATAGCAGTAGCAGTTAGAGGCTCACGCTGATATCCCATTTCCTGGTAGAAGAACTCGTCAGAGTTAACTTGCTCCGCAGGAACCATGTTCATCAACTTAAGATCCATGAACTGCTGAGGTGCAGCGTCAAAAATCGCTCGGTTTGTTAATTTTTGTACTAACAACGAAATGTCGTGTCCATACGTTGCAGCATATTCTGAACCAATAGAGTTCATGTTTTGGTTTGTGAAACCTTCATTGGGCGGATTATAGAGTGCCATATCTTTCTTTTATTTTAAGTTTAAAAAATTTACTAAGCGTAAGGGTCCTTTTTAAACGCAGGAGCTAAATGACTGACAGCATCCATATTCATTCCTCTTTTTTGGTCTGAAGATTTTTGTCGTCTTACATTTTTAGGGCTCGAATCTACGGTTTTCAAATTAGCCTTACTTTCTCCTTGTCTTTCGGCTTTATTCCTAGCTGATTCCATAAGCTTTTTACCATACATAGCGTAAGCTAATAGCTCCGCGGCATCTTCCTTATAGGATCCATCAGAATTTACAAAAATATTATCAACACTCCCATCGACCAAGACTCTCTTTATCTTTGTTATTTCAGAGCGGCTGAAGTCGGGATAAGCCTTACCTAGGTTTTCAACGGAAAGGATTGCGCTTTCTTTAAGAGCCTTACTTTCTGCTCTTTGTTTTTCCACAAATTCCTCACGCTCAGTTTCTAGTGCTTGTGCGTCTTGATTAAACATTCTCTTGGTTGTTCTAGCCAAAAGGTTAACTCTATCTTCAAAATCAGAGTCGCTTAGCTTGTCTTCGTTGTATTTATCAACAAGCCCGTTGTACTCGTCCTCGAGATAGTGCTGAACAAGGTTCTCTGGGTCTTGATCTTTAAATGATCCAGAAAAGTCCAGTCTTTGGTTTGTATTGAAAGCATTGGCATAATCATCGCCATTTGCCCACATCTGTATAGCTTGTTTTATTTCAACAGGCATTGACTGTAGGTCAGAAGAAAGAGCCTCGTATTCTTTAGATGCGTCTGCACCCTCCTGAGCCTGTGTCCTCCACTTGTCTACAGAACTAAAAAACTTAGACGGGTCATCAACACCAAATTTAGAAGATATAAGACTTGCCATCTCGTCTGGAATATCAAAGTCTACAGAAAAGTCCTTTTTCTTCTTCTTCGATTTTGAAATACCGAACACATCGTTCTGATCATCGCTTTGATCGTCCGAGTCAACAGCATCGTCCTCTTGCTCCTCTTCTTTTTCTTCTTCTTTGTTGTCTTTTTTATTGCCTAAGACTTCTTCTTTTGACTTCTCAATTGAAGACATTAGGTCTTTATACTCATCTGTGTTAGCAAAATCAGGGTCCATCTTAACTAAAGATTCCAGTTGTCTGGTCTGCTCCTTCATTTCTGGTGAAACATCCCCCGCGTCATTGGCTTGATCGCTCTTACCTTCAGACACTTGTCCTGATGCTAACTCTACTTCTTTATCGAAATTTTCGTCACTCATTTTATCTACTTATTTATTCAAATTTACAAAAATATAATACTACTGATTTTTTAATTGCTCTCTTTCCGTTTTTGCGTCCTCTTTAAGGGCTATCTTTTCAAGTTCTCTAAGGTGGTCGTCTTCTTTTACCCTAGATTGTCCTTCCATTTCCTGTTGTTGCGCCATAGCCATAGACTCTACCATAGCATCTTGCTGAGACGGGCCCTGCCCAATCCCTTCGTTTTTCGCTCTGTCTGCTTTTGATTGAGCCATAGCTTTATCTGCTTGGTACTCTCTTAATGCCTTTGCTACAGAGTCAGGGGTAGCTCTATTGTATAGATTAGAAAAAACAAGCTGATCTATCATGCCCGCCTGAAGAAGCGTAAACAACAATTGATTCGCAGCTAAAGAACTTTTCTCTGGGTTTTCAGATCTTTGGATGAATATCCTATAATCCTGCATTAAATGGTCTTCGTTTATCATTATATCTTGAAGCCCTTTATCTCCGATCATCATTGAAAGTTTTCTTGGATTGTCATGATATATAGCCTTTCCAACCGTAACCATGTTTTCGCAAGCCTGCTTAAGAATTGAGGTCAGCGCCCAATAAAATGGTTCTTGAATAAGGGACCCTCTTTGTATTTGAGCCTCAACAACACCAACTAAAACATCATTACCACCCTGAGTCCCGGTCATCGCTTCGTTCACCCCGGTTACGTCTTGTATTGATTGTTGTACAGACTGTATTACTTGAAACATTTGAAGCGTTCCAGGCCCTATGTTTGTTCCGTATGTTCCTATAGCGTTTTGTACGGAGCCAACTCTGTCTGTATCTACAAAAATTGGTTTAGAGGAATTTATATTCCTAACAACATCCGACTCTGCGTCTCTATCGTCAACAGCGGACTTAGATATAACGGTTCCGCTACCTCTCATGTTTGCCATTTGAGATTCTATAACGGAAATGGTTCTGTTTAAAAATCTTTGAGGATCTATCACATCATCTAACGGGGTTAGTATCTCGCCTCTATCGTAAACCCAAGTGTAGCACTTGTATGGGAACTTTACGTTAGCTGGGTCGTATAGATTTTTCTCCTGATACGGCATTATTCCATAATCTAAAACAATGTCCTTTCCTCCTGTTCCTATCTCTTCTTGAGGTATAAGAATGCAAAACCTCATTACGTCTACATATATCTTCTCCTTCTTTTTCCCCTTCATCCTCTCCTTGTGCTCTTTGGTTTGAGGCTCTATAAGGTCTTTGTCCGTGTAATTAGAATCAGGATCGTTAACCATGGTGTAGTATGGGTATCCGTACTCGTCCATAACCCATCCATATTCTTTTCTTTCGATATCCTTCCAATAGACTTCATATACTGGGATTTTCGAACCAGGAATAGTATAAACATTGTTCATCATCTTGTGTGATGTGTTTTGACTATTGTCCCTAGAGTAGTTTTCTATGAGCTCTCTTTCTTTTTTGGTTAAGGATTGATACCTTTCTAGTATACTTGGGCTATCCATGTAGTACCATTCAAACATATACTCTGCATCAGAAAGATCTGGCTTGGTTGCAGACATGTCCCATCCATAAAAAAGAGGGTTTACGGAGCTCGCCTTGTAGTTTTCGTTGTCCTCATACCCCTTGTATATCCCAAGACCGCATAGTGACAAGTTTCTCGTTATTTGGACTTTAAGCTCTTCAAATCCAATATCCTCAGAGATGTATCTTAAAAGATTGTTCATGTCCTCTTCGTAGTTTTCGACCCAAACGTTGTTAAACATTTCTTCCGTCTCTATCTCAGAGTCCTCTATTGGTTGCCTTTCTTTTATCATGTCTTCAAAAAACGGGAACTCTTTTGAAAACTCTTCAAATCCTTTTATTTCAGCTAAATCCTTTTCTCTCTTGTTGATTACAAAATCAGAAATACAATTGGCCTTTGCGTCATAAGACAGCCTTATAGCATTACCAACATACTGTTGGACCATTGGCTTTATGACATTCTTTGTCCACTTAAGTCTATTTCTTACATCACCTGACTCGTCTAAGAAGAAAGATTCAACGTCCTCATCAAAAATCCATTGACCATCTCCCCCTTTAAAGAACGACCAGTTAACCAAGCATCTGTTTATATACCTCCTGTATATTTGATTATCTATTGTAGATAGACAGAACTTAGCATAGTTACTGTGATACTGTTTATTTTTATTAGCTCTTAGCTTATTTGGTCTCAGCCTGTTGTTCCCGAACATGTAACTCATACTACTTCAATATGTCATTAATTTTTACAAGAACCTCCCTCTTTTTCTTTCTGTCAACAGATTTTACTCCGTAAGAAGATTCTAACGTTTTAACCATATCTGGAAGCTCGGAATGAATCTTTACAACCAGATCTGTGTATTTTTTCTTCTCATCAACATCCATAGTCGCAAGCGTGGTGCTGTCAATTATGATCATGTCATTAAGAATGTCAAACATATATTGACTCATAAGCTTTGCTCTTAATCTATACTCGGGATTAAAAAGCTCCATTCTTCGTATTCCCTTCACTATACTCTCTGGCATTTCGCCTTCAACTATGTTTTTTAGGTCTACTCTTGATTTGTAGCTTTTCCCGTAGACTAATTCTAAAGCCTTTTCAAGTCTTTTTGCTTTGTCTAGTTTATATATTGGGCTAGTTCTGTTCCCTAAAAACCAACAAAGTCTTACTTCTTTAACTTTTAAGTCTTTAA
>Ga0098059_1001777_pt1 | contig 10583 bp, 5 predicted proteins | sample 20_taG_FD_92580 | JGI IMG/M metagenome (GOLD analysis project Ga0098059, IMG submission 92580) | Marine viral communities from the Subarctic Pacific Ocean - 20_ETSP_OMZ_AT15318 metaG | ecosystem: Environmental > Aquatic > Marine > Oceanic | place: Subarctic Pacific Ocean | collected 2015-01-19
ACTGATCGTCCGTCGTATAATCTTTTGAGAACACAGACTTCATTGTAACGTCTAAAGATCTACCAATAATATCTTTATCTAACAAAGCATCATCTGCTGCTTTACCTGTCATAACGTCAGCTAGTTTTACGTTGTGTTTTAATCTTAAATTTTTATCTAACTCAGTCATAAACATAAAGGATTTTGTCATACTATCTTGGACCCTAACACCAGCGATAGTATTTGCGCCCTCTGTCATTGCTTCAACAACTTTATATACAGGGTTTTCAGGATCTATATTGAATCTCTTTGTACTTCTTTCTACACCACCAGTATATGTTTCTCTTAGTACCTTCTTTAAATCTTTGTGTTGTTCTAAGAAAGCTAGGTAAGCGTCGTGGGTAGTAAACGGATCTAATAAATTTCTTAACTTCTGTCCTATCATTTGTTTTTGTACATTAGCCGCATGAAAATGGCGAGAGGAAGACGGATCGTCTATAACTTTTTTTAGTATCCCTACGCCTAAATGACTTGTAGCATTAAATATATCTGACACCGTGCCTAACGCGGCATAGGCAGAGAAACCAGCTACGTTAATTGCACTGGTTCTAGGTGAAGAAACAAGCAATCGTCGCCATACTTGCTGTGCATATCTTGCTGCTCCCTCTATTTTTGTATTAGTAAAATTTTCTAATCCAAGAGGTTTGTCTTCTAAATCTTTTTTCTTGATTGAACCAGCAGCACTGTTCAGTATATCTTCGCCCCTAAGTATTCCACCATCTAGTGTCTTTCTAACTTGAGACATAACATTAAGAACTTGCCCACCTTTGCTTATTTCGGCGGCAATCAAAGCAGACAATTGTGTACCTGCTCTAGTAGTATCGCCTAATCGTATTCCTGAAGCTACAAGATCTTTATTTATATCATTCAGTGCTTTTGATGGCATAAACTGGACAAGGTTAGTCATTACGTCAGATACAGTAGTTCTCTTACTTAACTTCATTCCTGCTTCTGCAAAGATGTGAGCTAATCCATCTTTACCACCCTTACCATCCTCACCTAAAAATAAATGTTTAATAAAATCTACAGCAGTAAGATCACTTCCGTCTTCAACTTTGTTACCCTGTTTCGATAATTTTTGTCCTTCTTCAACTTTTTCTTTCCACCTTTTAGATGATTTTTTTATTTGTCGAACAGCTAACTTCTGGTCTGCTTTGCTTAGAATAGCTTCAGTCTTAGCCCTAGCTTCTAATCGTTGCGCGGATTCTTCTGCATTTAATCTAAACTCTCCGTACCCACTAGCACCTTTTCCTTTTCTTCCTAAGAACTGAAAGCCACCACCAACAACACCAGCTAAAGAACCGAAAGCAGTCTGATAGGCACTATACTCATCTTGTGCGTTTATAGGTAGCATGATGTTATTTTGAATGTGATAGTCGTGCATAGCCCCTACAACACCATCTAATGCCATAGTTTGATATATAGACTTTTTAATGCCCCCTCCTAATAAATCGTCCCCTAAATTTAATTCTTTTAACTGTTTTTCTGATAAAAGAGATTTACCTTTTTTAGATTTACTGACTTGTCCCCCTGGAGTAAGCTTAACATTTTTTACACCTTTTTCTTGTGCTTCCGCTACTATTTTAGCTTTTGCGCGTGCTTGTGCTGCACTTAAAAATATTTCTTTTTCTCTTTCTGCGGCTTGTTTTTTTAGTCGTTTTACATTGGGGCTTTCTTTTAAAAATTTAGCAGTATATCCTTTATCTGCTAACTCTTTTATTAGTTTCTCTCCTGCTTCTTTACCTGCTTTGTTTGCTGCCTTCTGAGTAGCACCGTTAGATATAGCTTTTTTTGATGCTTCCATAATAGCTTTTCGTATTAATGCTCTACTACCAGCACCCACGCCCATCGACGCGCCTTTAGCAATACCCCCCGTCAGAAACCCCAGATAGTTACTTGGATCTAATGCGGCAGCAAATATATAATCTTTAACGCCATCAACAGCACCTAACAATCCGTCGTTAACAAATACATTCCCTACACTATCATATAATTTATACGCATTGCCCATTGTTGCTTTAGCTGCATCGTCAGCATTGTGAACATATCTAGCTTCCCCTGCTGTCCAGAAAGAACTACTATTAACGTATCGCATATGATTAAAAAAGTCTTCAACCATAGCATCATTATCTATAGTACCCTGTCGTCTATAGTCTTCACCAAAACGCTCTATCATGTAGTCTCTAAGTTGTTCTGCTTCTGGGCCTTTAGTTAAGTCTGCTTTTGTGCGAGAAGCACCAAAGTCTATATTATAAGTAGAAGCCTCTCGATCATTATAACTTCTACGATTGTCTGCTACTTCCTTAGTAGGCATCGCTCCAAAGTCTATACCTGATGTTGATGCAGAAGGTACATTAGTATCTTTATCTAATATTCCAAAGTCTATACCTGCCATTAGTCGTATATCCCCATTTTAAGAGCTTTAATATATTTTTCTGCTAATGCTTCAACTTCTTCTCGACTAGGTGTACTATCGTCCCTATCCTTTAAGTATCGAGTTATGGCACTTGTAATAGACGTGTTTCTAGTTGTTAAGTTTCGAGAAGTTTTTTTAAGTCTTCCAAAGTTACCGTTACTTTCCCATGTAGATAAACCTATAACATCAGGGTCCCTAGAGAATAGTGCTTTTGCTTGTGCGGCGGCTTTGTCTTCTCCTAATGGAGTAATGGAACTACTTGTATCGGCTTCTCCTGTGTCACCTCCTGTGTCACCTCCTGTGTCACCTCCTGTGTCGCCTCCTGTGTCACCTCCTGTGTCGCCTCCTGTGTCGCCTCCTGTGTTACCTCCTGTGTCCCCTCCTGTGTCCCCTCCTGGAGGTGTTATGGGGCTGGCTGTTGGAAGAGAATTAAGTATCATTGTTGTTAAAGGGTTTAGTGCATTATCACCTACACTTAAATCAATTGTATCGTTTGGATTATCTTGATTCCATTTCCTTGCCCACTTTTGAATTTCGTTACGAACTTTACGATTAGATATTATTCCATTAGTAGTTACGTTGTTTTTATAATCATAAAAATCATTATTACGTGTCGTTATAGTTGACGTTAAATTATATTGCGCCATATGTGCTTTAAGTGCGTCTTGTGCTGCGCTAGAAGCAAGCCCAGTATCCGCAACAGGTACTTCTGCAGCAGGAGGATTTATGCTACCAGTGGATAATAATTGTCTACTAAGATCCCAAGCCATGCCGCGATCACTTAATGCTTTTATAGCCATTTCTCCTGACATACTATTTATTAACTTTTCTTGTCCGTCAACAATTCTAATATGGTCAATAGTAGGCTGACCTTCTATTACTTTTACGTGAAACATATCTCCTAGTTGAGGCCCTGATCCATCAGGTCTTGTTAAATCTCGCGCTACTTCCCATTTGTAATTAGTTTGTGTTCCTCCATCTACAGGTTTAATTCCATACTGTTCTACGTGATCTGACAAGTCTAAGGTTAACGAGGGTCCTTCTTTTGGCTCAGTAACCGACAAACCTAAATCATATAAGTTAGCAAAAGTAGCAGACATTTTATCACCAAACAATTCGTCGCCATACATATTCTCGTACTTATCTACGGAAACTTGTAAATGTCTTCTTAGTTGATTTTCAATATCAGTACGTCTTGTTATTATCTCATTATATAATGTTTTTAAATTTGGATCGCCAGGACTTGTTTCTAAACTATTCATATAATTCGTTTGTTTTTCTGCTAACTTAGCTACCGCTAATTTGGTATCTACATTGTCTCTTAAAAAATCTCTTCTTTTTTCATAAAGGTCTTTTGATATAGTTGCTGCAACTTCATCATTTATGAACTTAGGATTCTTGTAACCTAAATAGGAACCTCCAATTTGACTTTCAAACTCAGGTAGCGCAGCTAATTTATTAACATCAAGGACACTAAGTTCTCCTTGCATAGCTTCTTTATCGAGTTCCATCTTAGCGCGTTCTTCAGCATTTGCACCAAAGAAACGATCTTTCCAACTAGTTTCTTTTGACATTTGGTAATCGCCTAGCTTAGAAGATGTTAAGTTATATGTGTCATATATAAAGTCTTTTAGTGTTATAGAATCATCTGCTAATAAAGGATTACCTTTAAACTCGTCAGGCAAATCTATATAGTCTTGTGCTCTAGTGGGGTTCCAATCCTTGCCCCAAAAGTCTTTAGCTGCGTCTAGCTTTGTACGCAACTTAGCAATACCACCCTGTTCAGATACAGCCAGCTTGATTTGCTCCATAGTTGCGCCGTCATTCTTCAACCCTTTAGCTGCACTAAATACAGCATCCGCAACCCCTTTTCTTTTGTTATATATTCCTATGTTTCTATCCGCAGCAGTTCGTTCTCTTTTTTTAAGATCCTCACCTGCTTCTCGATTTCTATCCATTATTTTTGAGGATTGATTTAAAAACCCTTCAAGAAAATATTGTATTGCGTCAGACATTATATTTCCTCCCGTGCCATCAAGCCTACATTAGATTCTTCCATTGGCATACTTTCTTCTATTGTTTCAGTGGGAGCCTCTCCTTCTGTTGCAGTTTCAGGCGTTACTTCAGCCCCTTCTTTTATAGACCGTAACAACTCAATGCCTGAATCGTCTGCACCACTCTCTAAACCTTTATCTATAGCATCATCAATCAATAGCTGTAATCTCTTACGTTCTTTTCCTTTAGATACTTCATTTGGATCTGCTCCTGTTTCAGGTGCATCTATTCCGTATGTAGCTAAAGCAGTTTTTAAGAAAGAAGATATGACAGGTGCAGCTAACATACCTGCCTCGATTGTATGTATTCCTTTCATTGCCCCAGCTAACCACATTGCCTCAGTAACAGTTCTTAGATCTCCTCCTAAATCAAACAATATAGATATATCATCAATAGTGTCCTGATCTATAAGGCGCATTAAATAATAATCAACAACGTCTTTAACTTCGTTAAGTTCAGAGGGACGTTCCCAAGGTGAATTTTTAGGAGTATCCGTTAGAGATTGACCTGGAATAGGTGCTTGTAGTAAATTGTCCATTTTTAAATATACCTTATTTAGTAAAACCTGCACCAAAGTATAGACCTACAATGGCTGAAACTATATGTGTGTCGAGAGGAGTAATTACAAAACCACGGGCTGCTTTCCATACAACGGCTTCCCCTGGCCCAAATAACCAGTTAAAGAAACCTCCTTGAATTTCGGTGTATCCTACAACTACGCCTATTTCAGGATACCATACGGCTGCTACTTTAGGAAGTACTATGATAGCTCCTACTGCACCTAATGCAATAAGTCTTCGAGTCCACGCAAAGTGTTTATCTTTACTGCCATATTCTCTTGCATCTTTTACTGCCCCTGCTCTAAACTCAGCACGCTGTAAAAGCATTTTGTTTTGTTCTGCTTTAGCCTTTATAGATTGACCCCAGATAGTCATAACCCCACCTAGTATTGTGGAGCCTAACATCGTTATAAGTTCAAGAGGAAAACCCATTTAGTATAGTCCTTGTAAATTAATTTTTTGTTTTTGTGCATCTAAATTTTCCATCACTAAACTTAGATTTACGTTTGGTCCTAGTTCCGCTTGTAACTTTGCAAAGTCTTCTTTTCTTTGTGCTGCTAACGCAATTATAGTTGCAACATCGCTTACCATTTTTACTGTGTCTTCTCCAAAAACGGTATTAAGTAAAGTTTCTTTAGCCAACTCTAAATTAAGACCTTCCTTCTGACTCCATATAACATATCCGTCATCCGTTAAAAAAGTAGCTCCCGATGTATCTTTACCTCCAATGTACTTACCTGTAACAGGATCTAAGTCGTCGGACAAAGGGGGTAAGTCCCCTAGTTCTATACGTTGTTGCATACTTAGTCCATAAGGAACTTTTGAATTATAGCCATAGTATTTAGCTGTTTCTTTTATAAAACTTTCGCTGCCTAATAATGCATTTATTCTTTGCGTCCTACGTTTATCAGACTGCAAAGAGTCATATGGTATTCCGTCTGTACCATATTTAATTCCTGTTCTATCAGGAGGTACTGTTAAACCCAGTTCTTCATCTATTGTTTCATTGCGTCGAGCATCACTTCGTAAGGCATACAAATTAGACAGTACGTCTAAATCTTTATTAAAAACTCCTTTGCTTTCTTCTTTGGCTATTAGTTTATCATAATAATTTGAATTTTTCATTGGTGTTTGTAACATTTCAAACTGTTGTATATCAATAGGTACATTTTTAGGAATTGGGGTAAAGTTTGCTGCTACATTTTCGGGGTTTATAAATTCAAAAAAACTATCCCAGTTAGTTGAAATAGGTTTTGATATTAAGTCTCCTGAAGACACAAGCGGAGTTTCCCCAGAAAAATAGTTAGGGTAAACCGATATGTCAGGAAAAGCTTCATCTAAAACTTCGTCTATATTTTTATCTTTATTTATAGGTCTATACGTAAATATATTTTTTATTTGTTCAAAAGCGTTTTTAAATTTAAAGTCTCCTGGTTCTCTGCCTATCTCTTTATAAACTATATCTACTAAAGGATTAATAGGAAAAGGCATATACTCGTTTGCTACTTCAGAAACATTATCTTTAGTTTCTATAGTATCTCCCACAGAAGAATCAATTCCTTCTTTAGCTCTTTCTAAAATAAATTTTCCTACGTTTTTTAAAAACCCAACAGGATCTAAATCTTGAGTTGCAATATCTGCTGCAGAGGGTACTGTAACTTCTATAGGAGCAGAGTCATCAACATAAGTGTTATATTCTCTAGGCCTTGAACCTAAACCTCCTGCTGAACCAAACTCCCCTAGATCATCAGAACCAAATCCTCTATTTGTAGTATCTACTTCGGGACGTTTTGGAGGACCTTTAGGTGTGGGCCGCATCAAGGGTCTGTCTTGTATTGTTGCGGCATCGTCATCTGTTTCTGAAGAATCATCAATACTGGTAGTAGGGTTCCAACTATATTGATTTTCTTCTAAGGTAATAGGAGTTCCACCAAACTCACCTTCATACTCAAAAGTAAAACCTCTACTGTTCGTTTCTAGTACCATATTATTCTGTACTCCCACCTATTTTCTTACCAAAACTATTTAGTAAGTTAGATACAATTTCGGGATCAACGCTGTCTAAACCTGATGCTCTATTTATTACATATCCTGCAGGATAATATTGTTGTATATGAGCAGCAGTAAAAACCGTAACATTTAAAGTACCACTAGTATCACGATTTGGAGATCTTTGATTTCCTCCTAACACTACTACAGAACCATCATTATATCTATGTACTAAAACGCCTAAATGCCCCTTAGTATTTTTTTCAAAAGAAGCGTCAGGATCTGTTCGACTGCCTCGATTAAGAATAATAATGTCTCCAGCCTGTGCTGTTTCCGTAGTGTCGCTATTTACAGCCTCGCCGTTTTTAAATACGGTGCTAAGTATTCTTTTACCTGCCTTTTGCCAATGGCGACTTCCTGTTTCATAAGGATTTAAACCTTCCATTGGCCTTCCTGGTAAATCAAATACCCCAGGATTTTGTATATTATAACTTGACTGTTTTAATACTTCTGCAACTACTGCAGCGCACCAAGGTTGCCTAGACGGGTCAAACCCTATAGCATTACTTAAAACTTTATGCACCACAGAATTTTTATTAGGACTTTCATCTATTCCTGCATAGTTTAACATACTTGTTACAAGATCTTGATTTGGTCTAGTTTTTTTAAATGAATAAAAATCAGCTTTTTCAAATGTTTTAGGGTCTGTCCTAATAGCCGCAACAATTTGTTCTTCAAATGTTTTTTTATTTATATTATTATTTGTTAAATACTTTGACCACGCTGCTTGTGTATTAGGCCCCCATCTACCATCTGCTTTTGCTCCTATTACTTTTTGTATTTGTGTTACGTGTTTATAATTTTCTTTAGAGGGAATAAAATCAAAACGATCTTGAGGTGTTTTTAATTTATTTAATTCATACAAATTAACAGCTATTTTTTTTGGTGTAGTATTTGCGTTTGCAGCATTTAATAGGCGTGCTGTATCTTCATCTATCCAATTTCTTTTAGTTAAATTGTTTTGTGCTTGATAAGCGTGAAGACTCGCATATGTATTAGGACCTAACAACCCATCAACTACTAAAGGTGTTGTACTTGTTTGTACTTTATTTAAAGTTTTTTGTAATAATTTAACATTAGAGGCTTTCTGATCCTCGTAAGTATTATATACAACAGGTTGTTTTTTTACAACAGGAGTTACTTTTTCTTTTTTGGTTACTTCTTCTACTACTACTTCTTGTTCAGTGTCGTCGGGGGTATTACTTTCTAAGGGTACAGTAATTCCAGGGACACGCGACATTAACCCAACAAAGTTTTGTGCGTTCTCTAATACGTCCATTTAAAACTCCTAATTACCTTGCTATAACAGAAGCAGCTACAGTTCCTAATGCGCCCCATAGACCTTTGCTCTTTGCTGCTTTTGCACTTGCTTCCGTTGCCTCTTTTTCTAACTTAGCTTCCGCTAAACTAGTTGCTCGATCTGCATCATTATTAGCTGTCTGCCACGCATAGCTCATTAAGTCTCTTACTTCTTGCATATAAGCACCAAAACCCAACGCTGACATACTGTTGGCCTGTGCTGCCGCATCTCTGTTAGATTGATTAATTGCTGCGTTATCAGTAGTAGCAATACTTTGAAACCATTGTGCATTTGCTTGCTCTATTAACAAACTATTCTGTGCATTAAACTGCTCTCTTTGTGCTACTTGAGTAGCATTAAACTGCTCAACTGTATTGGCTTCTCCTGCATTAAACCTATTAATTGCATTTCTTTGTTCTGCATTAAATTCAGAAACTTGTGTTTGTAAATTAGCAAAGAATTGATTAGTTTGATTTTCACTAGATGCGTTAAACTGAGCAGCAGCATTAGCTGCAGCAGCATCTGTTAACAAAGAATTAGCAACAACTTGAGATTTAAACATAGCTGTTTGTTGAGCATTAGTTAAGTTTGCCATATCCATGTCTAAAAAAGATTTAGCGTTTTGCACTTGTGCCTGTTGTCTGTTGTTTAGATTAGTTAAATCTAATTGCGATAAGGCTGCCGCATCAGATAAAACTTTTGCACTAGATGTATTTAAGTTAGCTAAATCTACTGAGGCTACTATTCGAGCATTTTCTAATGCTACCTGTTGATCCGCAGTAAAATTAGTATTAGCAATTTCACTTACTCGTGCTGCATTAGCTACTCTAGTTTGAAACCCTTGATTAAACTCTAGTCCTAAAAATTCAGCCCGTTTTTCTGCTGCAAACATTGCGGCCTGTTGTCTATTACTTAGACTTAACTCATCAAAACGTGCATATGTTGCCGCGTCTATCTGGGCAATAGGTAAAGCAGACTCCATAGCAGCTTGTATAACAGCCTGACCAGCCATACTAGACGCACCTAGTCCCCTTTGAGCCATCAACGCTGTTGCTTGCCGCATAGCACCTGCAGCCCACGCAGGAGGTTCTGTGCCTTCAAAGTCAGACATTAACTGTGTTAACTGTCCTTGAACTGTAGCTTCTGTTGAGGGAGATCCTGTAGCAGCAGAAAAATTAGTTTCAGCTTTTACTTCTTCCATATCTACAGTAGATCCAGCTATTGTTTCTCCTGCTTGAAGAACTCTATCTTGTGTTGCTGCTATCTGATTTGCTTGAGCTATTTGAGCAGGGGTAAGACCTAACTGAGCTAATTCTTGTGGCGTTTTTTGTGCTGCAGTTATAGAGGCCCCAGGAGCAAAAGTTCCTTGAGCAGCAGCACTGTCAGCAGCTAAAGTTCGTATGTCTGTAGACGCGCCAGTAAGAGCCGCTTGAGAAGCTGCAGTAGTCGCTGGAGCTATTGTATCTGTTGAAGCTGCCGCCGTATCTGTATCTGCCCTAGTTGTAGTAGCAGCTTGACCTATCCCTGGAGTCATTAAGCCTGTTGCAGCTTGATCTGCTCCTGTAGTTTTAGTTGATGCTTGTGTTATAAGAGATAGGGGATCTACAGTGCTTTGTTGAACTAATTCTGCAGGAGTTGGCATAGACGTTTGTTTAAACTGCGCGGTAGCTTGTTGTACTGCTTCGTTAGACTGTGCCACTCTTGAGTCTGCTGCTGTAAGAGCAGTTACCAAACTTTCATTACTGGGGTCTGCAGCTAAAGCATCTCGTGCTGTTTGTTGTGCCGCTAAAGAGTCAGAATAGTTTTGTTGTGCGGTGTTTAAAAATGTTTTTGCTGGATCATCTACTGCTGTAGGAGTGGGTACTGCACCTGCTTGTGGAGGACGATATGCTACAGCACCCCCTTCTTGAAATCTTCTTGTGTCTTCTTGCGGAAGAGGAAAAGTGTTTTGTAATTTATTTACGGCTGCCATTTGCTGTTCAATGTTTTCCGCATACTCAGGATTGTCTTTTTGATTTAATCTATTAACATTTCCTCTAGCATCTTTACGCGGAAAAACAAAGCCGCCGTTAGCCATAGGACGCGCCTCTGCTGTAACTCCAGGTGCTAATCTCATGGCAGTTTCATATGCTTTATTATAGGCAGAGTTGTATTTTGGGTCAGA
>Ga0098059_1001778_pt1 | contig 10582 bp, 1 predicted proteins | sample 20_taG_FD_92580 | JGI IMG/M metagenome (GOLD analysis project Ga0098059, IMG submission 92580) | Marine viral communities from the Subarctic Pacific Ocean - 20_ETSP_OMZ_AT15318 metaG | ecosystem: Environmental > Aquatic > Marine > Oceanic | place: Subarctic Pacific Ocean | collected 2015-01-19
GAAAGGGATCTCCAGACATTACGGAACTAATAGATCTATTCTCTTCGGCGGCGTCGGCCTGGAGTAACGACGAACGGACAGCATCAAATCCGGATCCGTATGCGCCTTGGTTTTCGGCGGTAGCTACCACAAGCATAGACTTCAACTGGTTGGGGATATTAGACGCTACGCCCTCTAAAATTTCTCGGGCGTTCTGTTCCGTCAAGGACATATTAGAAGCCACGTTGGACAGAGAATTAAAATCATCGTTATGGTAATTAGATTTATCTAGTTGAGGATTTATTTCTAGCTCTCCCAATATTCCAAACATCAGTTTAACAGGACCGTCTTCCTTGAGTTCTTTTTTGTCGTCCGCAGGGTTGGATTTCTGGTCATACTCTACTATTTTAGCTCGCTTTTCGCTCTCTTCAAGAAAAACGGCATCGCCCGAGCCCATCACCGTCGAAAAGAGCCCTTTGGAAGATTTCTCGGAGTTCTTTTTCTCACCCGACTGGGACTGAGAATTTGGGTCGATAAGCTCTGGATCGTAAGGAGGGAACTCTATTCCTTTTGAAGTATACATTACGCAACTATAATCTTCGAGAGATGTTGCTAGGCTATTCTCTAGTTTAATGTTTTGGCGATCTTCCCCTTGACGAGCTTGGATATATCCGTAGGGATTCGTAAGAAAATGTGTTCTTCTCTTTATAGTTATAAGGTCGGCAAACAACTCGGCATACCGATCTATATCATATTTATTAACATTAGATTGGGAATTTTTATATTCTGTCTGCACAACAGGGTCCTTGCCATAGGAACGAATTACCTTGGGAGTCAAAAAAGCGTAAGAAGAATTAGCGTAAGAAGTCTTTCTTGGGTTGGCTTCAGAATCCTGATCTTGAATATAAAAATCAAAGTATTTATTAAATTCCTCTCTAACCCGAGTATCCAATGCTTCTCGGGGAATAACCGGCAGTCCGCCCTCAGTATATATTGTGTCCCCAGAGTCGGCATCAAAGATGTAATCGTAGCCGGTTCCATGTTGGACCCCATAATCAAACATTTCTCGGAAATATGTTTTCTCTTCAAGAAGCAAAAGCTTGCCCTTCTTCATGTAAATCTTAGACGGCTCTATACTTCCTACATTAAATGTATCTCCCGGCAACACACTACTCAATAGCTGATTGACCACCGAACATAAAAATCCGATTACCCTAGAAACCTCCAGAATTCCCCCTGGATTTTTAGAATTGGCCAAAGATACCAATCCCGCTGTCATCGAATCTCGATCCACAGAACCAGGGGGAGACAAAATCAACAAAAAGGAAGTGTATTTTTCTACTTCACTTAATATTATATCCTCGTAAGAACTTCCGGCGGCTTGGATACCTGACAACGGTGTCGTAACTTTATTAGTCCTAGGATCATACAAGCCAACTCCGTTAGAAATTTGACCGGCGGTGGCAGCTTCGCCGCTCGACAAAGGGGTAGAATTTATAATAGATTCATACAATTCCCGGACTTTGTTTTGCGCCGATTCCAGGATCAAGGAAGACCTTTTTAGAAACTCGTAAGAAGGGTCATAAACCACCGTCTTAAGCCCATACTGAAATCTCACTATGTCTCCTGCTTTGAAGTGGTCACTATAAGAATCATAACCTTCAAACAATTCTATCCCTATAGAATTGTTTTGTAGAAATATTTCCCCAGCAGAAGATAGCCCTGGATCTGCAATAATTTCTTCGGGTGTTCGGAACGTGTCCGGCGTAAGAATATTTTTTCCCAAGGTTAGATGCCCCGGTAGCCCTATTGAACCCTCGAATTCTATTCTTCTCTTTAGCATTTTCATGCACAAAAGATCCACAGCCTCGTCGGGGCCCAGAACATAGCCCCCTTCTAACAGTTCTTTAGCTGTAGAGGGATTTCTATACAGCATAGGAAAAACACTGTATTGCTCAAGGAACGATCTTTTGTCAAAGGCAAAACAGTATCTGGCACTATCGGTGTTATCTTTTGAAAGCCATAAAGGGGATAAATAATGAACATCCTTAATGGTTTTTACAGTAGATTTCTCAAGCCCTAGATTGTCCAATAGGTTTGTTGTGGTTTCATAGATAGATGTATCCACCGGAGGAGCCTGTAAAGCTGTAGTCTGGCGCAGATCTTGCAGAATATCGCCATTTTTGGCCGGCACTTCAGTAAATCCTGAAGAATTTTGTGGTTTCTCTCCCTGTGTTTGTAAGGAAAATTTAGCCTGAGTTCCAATAAAAACGCCAGGGTTCAAAAAGCCGAGGCCGGCACTTAACCCCGTAGAATCCATCTCAACATTACTGGGCTCTAGATCAAGATTTTCTAAAAACAGATCGTAGTCAAAATAAATATATGCATACATACTCAGTTGATTGCCAAGATAGTAGTCTTGAGCCGGAGTGGACTCTTGTCCTCGTGGGACGGGGGAATCGGGGCCGATGCGAATAACCACTGGAGCTAAAAAGCTTTTTTCCATGAGATAGGTTCGTTCGCTCGTGGTGCTCTCAGGTTGACTTCGTTGGGGCAACACTTGCGTAGTCATTTGCCTCACAGGGCGTCCATAGTTGGGATTAGTCTCCACTGAGCCTTCCGTGTCCATCACCATAAGGCTAGATATAGGCTTATCGTAAACTACTACATTGTGAACTCCGTTTTCATTTTCGATATCCGACACCGAAGGGAAAAAATAAGTGCTACTATTACTTGATTTCAGTGTTCGAGTAAAATTTTGAGTGTCCAGAGGCCCCATAGGGGACAACATACTGTTCACATGTGCTCCCAAAGTTTGGTTCGCTCTTCTCCCGTTCTCAAATTCTTTCCCATATGAGGCATTTTTGAAATCCTCTAAAAATTCGCTAGCGCCCGTTGGACCATTTGTGTTCATTAGTTTCGCAGAATATTCATTAAACCGCTGACTGGCAAAGTCAAACGCACGAGAGAAGGGTTGTCCAAAGCAGCCAATAACTCGCAACCGAAGGTATTGAGAATAATTAGCGTCGTCATACCAACGAGCCGCTTCTTCCCCTATCACCCCCTCTATAAAACTTAAATTAAGAACAAGATCAACTGTTTCCCTGATTTCTCCAGTTTCCGGGTCTTCGTCTACTGCTATCGTCTCTATGGCCAACCCCTCATAAGATACTGACGGGATGATGTTTGAGATGAGACCAGCGCCCTGGGCGAGAGCTAAATTCTCGTCCCCTTCAGCAGGATTTATTTGACATGGATTCTCTTCAGACATACTTTTTTCTCCTTATCAAATATCTCAAGTGGGGCGGCAAATATCGTCGGGGAAGTTTATTCTTCCTGCTTTATAAAGGTTTTCTCCGGGTCGTGCAACCACATCTTCTATTTCTTGGTCCACCCTGATTGAAAGAAAATACTCCACATAGGAAGAATCCAGCTTGGGAAAATTTCCCTGAATGGTTGCTTCATCTCCTGACAAGGTACTATCAAAAATTTCCGGAGTTTGCTGCGATGCCAAAAACTCCCCGGCGTCAGTAGAAGTATCGATGAACCCAAGTTGCTGTAAGGATTGTAAATTGCCGTCCTTTTCCCGGAAAACTTCAATATCATAATTTCCATTAGCTTTAAATATAGTGTTAAGCTCCAGCACGTCGATTAATAGCCTATCATCTTTTATCAACTCGTAATGAATATATTCCTCTTGTTCTCCTTCGTCTTCGCCAGGAGAACCCACGGCCACTACATGATCCCGCACATACACTAGGTCCAAGGACCCTGTCAAGGTAGGAATAGCAAGATTGGTGGCATAAGTTGCGGACCCGGAAAAATTAACACTACCTTGAAGGGTGGTGATATTCCAACTCGGAACATAATCCGAGAAGGGACTACTGGTGCCAATAGGTTGCATAAATTTCAAATTAGCTTCTGATATGTTTATGAACTCTGCCTGTCCCACGTTTGTTGTCGATCTGGTGTTCCCCACACTAGAGGTGTAGTTAGCCTGAACTGAAAGTCTTGGGGTATCTTTAATTCTGTCAACGATAGAATTTTGCTCTTCTTGTTGTTCTGATCTCGTTATTCCATAGTGGCTGTCATACAGAATGTCGTCGTCGTAGAAGGCATAATAAGAAGGCTTCAAGAGCCCCTTGGAAAACATATGTTTACCGTAAGGTGTCAACTCTATCTGAATGACTTCTTCTTTTCTGTTAATGAACTTACTCATGTTTTAATTATCTTTTATCCTCAATATTTTTTTCGTCTAATGTTAAACATATTAGAAGATTGTTTCATCCCTTTGAATTTACGCCTCTTAATTGAAACGGTGTTCAACTTCTGTTGGGATATATTTCTCTTGAGTTGAAAAAGTTGCTTACGATTATTATTAGGAGAAGGCTTGGACTTCACGGTGTAGTTAAGATTGACTACCGGAGTAGGATTAAATATCTGCTTAGAACTGGGGGCTTTAATAGGCTGAGGTGGTGTAGGTTTAACTAAAGGTGTTTTAAGTGGCTGGGGCGGTTTCACTATTTGAGGAATCACCAATTGAGGGGCATTTAATTGGGGGGCAAGCTGGAGACCTTGGCCTTGCATAACAGAAGGCATCGCTTGGGGCAAAGACATGGGCGAAGAGCCAATTCTTCCCGCAAGCCCCATCATATTATCTAAAGAAAGGTTGTTTGTTCTTCCGCCAAGGACCGGACCAATATAAGGAGGAGGTCCTGTCGGAGGATCTTGCGGCTCGCCTAGATCTAAATCCGGTCGGAAGGTTGTCTTTGTAGATATTTGAGCCAACTCAATTAATGAACAATAATCATAGGGCCAGTTATAAGTATTCCTGGCGGCTCCTAGCACCTCAGAATTGTAGAGAGATTTTGTATAGGTGTTTTTGTTTCTTTCTAGTGCTTGCCGGGCTCCCGGAGGAAGATCCTCGGCCAAATACCCAAACATAGTATTGAAGTTTTCGGTAGATTTTCCGTCATTTATTTCTTGCATAATCATTGATGTATAGGTGGTGGGTCCTCGCTGCTTAACTCGGAATACCATCCATTTTATCTCGGGCACAAATCCATTCCAATCCTTTATTACGGTGGTGTCCAAAAGATCTACCCTGGGAACTCCTGTTTGCGGAAGACCTAGATCTAATTGTTTTTCTAAAATCTCTGGGAAAACAGCCGTAGAGTTTTCAGACCGCATCCCAGGCATATAGTGATCTATAGAACTCACTGTAATATCCATCTTGGTAGACAAATCGGGCATTATACCCTGCCAAATATCCCCCAAGTCTTGTCTAGAGAGCCCAGTTGTGTGTTCCATAAGATAAACAACTGGCACCGAAAAAATGTTTGCTGGGGATAAAACCTCGTCATAATCATCTCCGCCAAAAGGATTGATAAAATCGGGAACTGAGGGATAATCGGGGGGCAGCAGCGCAGTTATTTCTTTTCTCAGGGCTGGGGGGAGAGAATATTTGGTAAAAGCTCGACGAAACTCTTTAATTTTGGGACCCAAAGCTACGGAAGAGGCCCGAAGAGTCATAGCCCGAATAGCGCCGTTTGCAGGGTCTAGGTAGTAGGGCATGGCCACGATAGCTTCGGAGATTGTTTTCTCTCCATCCGGAGCAAGGCGACCCACCTGTTTTGCTCGCTCGGGTATCCACTGATTAGGTGGCATAATTTCTTCTTTTTTAAAGCCCACCAAATTAGCCAAAGATCCAACACTACGGCTCGATTCCACGACATAAAGGGGAACTTTTCTCACACTCTCAACTAAGCCACCCCCTGCCCCGGTGTCTAACCCACACAGTCGGAACTCAGAAGATTTGGCATTTATGTCAGCTACAAACAAATGTAACCCTTCTCCTTCGGCTGGCATGGTTCCATACTGATGCCACATTCCCTGAGTCCAATTCGGCTGACCGGCATTATTAATAAAAGCGCCGGTAACAGATGACGAGAAGTTGTAGGGAGTGGTGTAGGTTACATAGACAGGGGCGAGATATCCACCAACATCTTTTCCTGGGTTAATCGCCGAGCCCGTGAAAACAACTGGTTGTTTAACCGTAGGTATCACAGTCAAAGGATTGTTGAAAGTTTCCACCTCTAAAATAGGAAGGTCTCCATTCAGCCGGGCATCATTAAGACTTATGGCAGTGGCTCGGGCAAAGTCCAAAGTGTTATCAGTGGCATCGGACAACCCGATGACGTGCCTATTAGAATTTGCAATTGTTGTGTTACTATCAACAGTAGCTTCGTATATCGCATTGGATAATTCTAAGCGCAAGATGGCACCTGACAAATCGGCAGGGGTGAAAACCGACCCGTCCGGACTATAAGGAGTCTCTAATTGTGTCCCATCCCTCGGGAAATCCAATACAGGACATTCCCACTTGGGCATAACCACCCACTTGTTCGAATCAAATGGTTTTATTTTGCCCCCCATTTCGGTCGGGAACATGTTATCGATAACCACGGAAGCGTCCAGGTCCATACGATTTATCCATGCTCTGTTCCACATGTAATTGGGCGTGCCTTCGCCTCGAATAACCACAGAGGAACTAAGGGAGGCAAACGATCCTGACGAAAAATCGTAATATCTCCCGTCCGAATTTACGAAATCTACAAAAATTTCATCGCTATTTAAAATCTGGGTAAGAGTGACATCTTTATCCTGTCGAGGCATATAAGTAATTCGGGCCAAACTTGGACCGTAATAGTAAGGAGGAGTAAATGGAGCAAACTCTGCTCGGTGAAGAGGCCACGGCTTTCCTTCTGGGTATTGACCCCTGGAAGCCGTCGTGGCTATCGGTGTCCCAAGCCAGTTATCGGACCCCGTGGCAGTAGATGGTCCGAAAGCATAAGGATTACTATACATATTGAACTTTTCCGACTTTTGAAGCCCTATCTCCATCAAATAGGCGGTATTGGAGGATACGCTCACAGTCCGTGGCTCGGTTTGCGGAGCAGCGGCAACGCCGAGGGGATCCGTGGTGGAGTTTTTCTGTGGGATATTGGCCACAAACTTAGTCATATACCCGCCTTCTGGCTTTTCGGATAGGAAAAACTCCGGAACGGACGCTAAAAAGTTGGAAATAGCTGACCTATAAAGGACATCATTTATGGTTCCGGACGTCAGGGCAGATGCCGAGAGGTGAATCATCATGGTAGAGTTAAAATCACTGGACATTAGGGGCGGCTTTAAATCTGATATTTCCTCCATAGGTTTCAACAGAGCCTCGAAAGGAACCCTGTCGGACCAGAAAAACCCAGCCACAGCCTCAGATGTAAAATCGAAATCAGTGTCGCCACCGACTTCTCTTCTCCTTCGTCCTCCAGGAATTTCACCAAACTCGATACCGGGGGCACCGACCGTCCAACTAGCACTTAAAGGCCCCTTCAGGGGATCAAATTCGGACCCGGTAGCATTCCAGGCTACTGTCTGCCCAGATCGGCGGACTGGATAATCTACCGCTATGCCTGATTTTATAGAATTAAACAAAATCCCTGGGGAGAAAAAGGGATCCAAAATGGGCCTAAATCTTTCAGGACGATTGGCGTGACCGGTGGGGACCCCAGCCGGATTTCCATTAGGTCCACTATAACTTATATGGGAAGAATAGGACTGAGAAAACAGTGTAGCGATCTCTAGTGTTCGAACCTGAGGATAGAACCCCTCATAAGGCAACAACTTCATCGTCGCCTTGGATGTCATTTCAAACTGCCTAGGTTGCTTATTAAATTGGAGATCTTTTGTTCCATAGCCCATAAATGACTGCAAATATTCGTGGAAATCTGTTGTAGTATAGCGATTAAAGAATTCTGGCTGGGCAGAACTTGTTAGACCCTGAGATGCCCCTGTCAAAGAAAGGGTCCCCGAGAATGCAACCATTACATTACCCTGGGCGGCATAAGATTCCATATGCTCACTTATTCTAAACTCGGGGACAATAGTAGAAGCCTTCGATTTGACTCGTATGTCCTCAGCAAAGTCTTCATAGGATTTATAGAAAGGATACCGTGTCCCAATAAAAATAGGCTCATTTTCTCCAGGGTTTATGTTTTTTCGTTTTCTTCCCGTATCCCAAGTTGGTCGAGTCGGTAAACCACCAAAGCGGAATGGGTCTACTTCGGGCGTCCCAGCAGCATCACCGAGTCGGAACTCAGTCGGAACTGAATAGACATATTGTGCGGCCACAATACTGGAAGTTCCATAAAATGCGCTTCCTGTAGGGCTGCCAGTGGGTCCGCCATATCCCCGCTCATCAACTACATGTCCATATTTTGTAGTCATCAGTTCACCACACGCCATGGCAGCGGCAGCAGCGGAATGTAAATCAATGGCTGTTCCTACGCCCCCACTAAATCCCACAGCAGTAGAAAACCTAGAAACCAACTCCGAATACATAAAGGAGTCCATAGGCCATACCGAACCCGATCCGGGATAATTAATATCCGCTAGGGATACTATATCGCTCGTCCTATACCAAGGCCACTGCTCTACGTTTCGAAGAACATATCCCTGAGAACTTGTGAAGGGACTCTTTAAGCGATTTAAAGTGAATACATTTCGATCAACCACTGCTGCTTCATATAAATTAGTGACTTTGCTAATCAGGGTGCTACTTGCGTCTATATTTGTGGGATGATCAGGTCTCCAGAACCTGGCGTTTGTAAAAGCCTGACGGGCTCTGGTTCCCGAAAGATAAGTATAAATTTCTTTAGGATAAATTGTTTCGGAGTAAGCCATTCCTTCTATTTTGTCTACTCCTGTTACCCCTCGGGAAACCTCGGAAAGGTATTGGTTACGCAACACCTCGTAAGGTCTCTTTATTTTACCTTCACTATAGGTAGTAGGATTACCCAGACCATAAGTCAACGATCTGTTGGCAAATGCTTGAAGGTCATTTCCGTAAGAGTATTCCATCCCCACCGTCATTTTTTGTTTATATTGAGTCTCGGCGGGGGTTCCTCGGTAAGTTTTGATAGTATGAACCAGAGGCTTATAACGAGAAGTAATCGGAGGCTCTACTATCTGCTCTCGAAAATCAGACGTTACACTAACCCCGGCACGGTTCTCTAGAGAACTGGTAATAGTCAATTTGGAGAAACGTTTAGTAGTTTTATCTATGCTAACTACCGACGGATTCATCTGAAACAGATTGTTTCTCCTTAAATATTTTGCCTGCCAATAGTCTCCGGCTTGAAGCTGGGTTGCGGGATAAAAACCGGCCTCGTTATCCCAAATATAATTAATAGACCCGTTGGTTCCTGTTACAACTGAGCCTACAAAATTCCTCTGGGTGGGTCCTGCGCTGGCGTCCGCACCATCGGCAAAAGAAGTAAAAGACCCCACTGCTGTTCCGCTAGCCCAATCCCCACCAATGGTAGTGTTGCCCGCCGCTCCGTTGACCAACTGTAGCAAAATAATATCGGGACTTAGGTCACTAAAAGCTATCGGCAGTGAATCGCCGGCTGGTGCCGGCGTTGAGGCCATGGTCAGAGCGTTGCCAATGGTGGCAATTATGTCCGCTATACTGGTAGCACTGGCGACGCCAAAAGAATAATCCCTAGCCCCATTACGAGCAAATACATTTAAAGCCTCGGCGGACAGGGCTTGAAAGGTATACGACAAGCCTGCCGTATCGACCAACTCAAATTCTTTAAGATTCCAATGTGCGTCGTTGTAAGAGGTTATAGTAAGCCGCCCTACCCCTGGTGCCGCAGGAATTGCATTATTCTCCCCCAGGGTTCCCGATAGGGAAGATGTTATTGCGGTCATTGAAACTGGATATCTAGATCCTGACAAGATATAGTTATTATAGTTTTCTATGCCTGAGGCGTCAGCGCCAGACAGCGCCAAGAACCACTGAGATCTGTCTGCCTGTGGGATTGGGCGGGTAATTAGAGCATTGTCAGTTGTGCTCCCCGTAGCTAGAATCAAGTAACCCTGCTCAACTATACGATTGGTTGTATTTCTTTGAGTTTTATGGAAAGGAGAAGCCATACCTGCTTGGCTAGGTCCCGCAATAATATTAGCCTCGCCTGACCCCCCGTTAATAGTAGTCCAAGTGCTTGGGGTATTACCCGCATTAAATATTGTATCTAAAGAGTTGGGTCCAAAAGTGGGCAACATGCCCGTTGTGCGAATATCATACACAAAACCCCCCCAATTAGAAGTATTGGTAAGGAAACCGTTTAGTCCCCCTCCTGCGGAAAAACCACCACCCAGTGTCCCACGTTTCCTGACTCGCATATTACGGAAAGGAAGGGCATTATTAGGAGAAACCTGATCGGAAGGAATATCTCGGAACTGCTGTTTAGAATCTTCCTTACTCCCTGGTGCCGAGAACTGCTGAACTATAATGGATTGGTTTGTTCTTACAGAGCCAGTTTGACGTGGAGAAAGGTAATCTACCGACCCAGTGCGGCCCAGGGCTCGGCGAGCAGGCGTTGTCAAAAATGCGGTCGGTATTGAACCTGTATAATAGTTGCTATTATTAAACACGAAATCCATATTTGTAAGTGAGCGATCATTACTTTGAAAAATTTCATATGTTTGGCGGTAGTTGCCAATGGGCATCACACCGCTAAAAGGACCTATGGACCCGGTA
>Ga0098059_1001781_pt1 | contig 10572 bp, 6 predicted proteins | sample 20_taG_FD_92580 | JGI IMG/M metagenome (GOLD analysis project Ga0098059, IMG submission 92580) | Marine viral communities from the Subarctic Pacific Ocean - 20_ETSP_OMZ_AT15318 metaG | ecosystem: Environmental > Aquatic > Marine > Oceanic | place: Subarctic Pacific Ocean | collected 2015-01-19
TCAGGACAATATAGAAAAGGCAGATTTGCTGTAAACTATTTAGCTCCTGGTACACAGGTTTCTAAACCTGCATCAAATGTTCCTTATCAGATTTTCCAACAGATAGACAGAATAGAAAGACAGCTTAGAGTTGGTGGAGCATATCCAGTAACTGATGATTCTCAATCTCCACTTAGCTTTGCTACTGGTAGAGGTTTAGAAGAACTAGGTGCATCTATGTCATTAATGATTAGAGAATATCATACCATTATGGCTGATGCTATAGAGCAGACAGATGCTAAAAGACTTGAGTGGGATGAGATGATGTACCCAGGTAAGAAGAAACAATTATCTGGATATAAAGATAATAAATTCTTTTCAGAAACTTATGAACCTCTTAGAGATATTTCAAAGAACTATAAGACTAGAAGAGTCTATGGTGCTATGGCTGGTTATGATGAACCACAGAAGATAGTTACAGGGCTGCAACTTCTTAATGCTGGTATTATTGATAGTCAAACTCTACAAGAAAACCTTGATGGTTTAGATAACATTGTTAGAGTTAATGAAAGAATTGCTAGAGAGAAAGCAGATAAGATTTTATTTGAAACTCTCTTAACACAGGCACAACAAGGTGACCCTAAAGCAACAATGGCTGTAATTCAGATAAGAAAGAATCCAGGAGATATGCAAAATATTTTAGATAAGTTTTATACAGCTGAAGAGCCAGAGGTCACTGTTGAAGAACAAGCTATTCTAGGTGCTGAGCAACCCTTGCCACCACAAGGAGCTCCACCTAGCATAGCTCAAGTACTACAAGGAACAGTGTGATAATGGAGTTCAATAAGAAGTTTGCAGAGATAGTTCATAATTCGTTGTTTGATGTTGATGAGAATGGTGATGATATATTGTTAGAGGCTACTTTTAATGAGCCTAAGATTTATACAGACCAACTACCTCCAATGGTTTTTCCTTTTGGTTATATGATTATTAGTTCAACATTTGCTTTCTATGATGAGGAAGAAGAATGAGTAGGTTTACTGGAAAAACAGGTCCAGAAGTAAAAAAGACAGAACTTAATGTTCCTCCTGCAGGTCGTAATTATGTAGCACAATCTGATGCTCAATATTTTCCTTATAGTCAAAAACAACGAATGGAAAATTTTATAGAAGAAACACCAGTAGTTAAAAATGAAATAGTTACTGAAGGTGTTTCTAAAATTGTAGACCCTCAAGCACAAAAGCAATTAGACTTAAACCCTTTTGCTCCTACTAATAGAGAGTTTGAACCAGTAACAATGGGGTTAGGTGGAAAGCCAAAACAGATGGACACTACACGAGAATTAATCGTAGAGATGTACGCATTAACAGGTGATATAAACTTAGCTAGATTATTGAGATAATGTCATATTCAATATTTGATAGTGACATTGTTGAAGATGAAACAACTAAGAAACTCCAAGATAAAGCTAATATGCCTCCTATTGCTACAAAAGAGATGGCAGAACAAGCAGCAGCTATTGCTAATAAATATCCTACATTACCTCCAGGTGCAGTAGTAGGAGCTGCTCGTTTAAACATCTCACCTGATGACCCAAGACTACAACAGATTGTTATTCAAGATTCAATTATTAAAGAAGAAGAAGGATATGGTGCTTTAAAGACAGCTGGTAAATTTGCTAAAGAAAAAACTAAAGCAGGTTTTAGAGGATTGTTTTTAGGTTTTCAATCAGCTTGGGAAGAAGGACTACCAGAAAAAGTTAGATACTTAGAAGCTAGACAACAAGGTATGAGTCACGAAGAAGCTACAGCTGCTTCTGAAACAGAATTGTTTATACCTGCACTTAAAGGTGGTGACATAGGTACTGGAGTATTTTTAGGAAGTACAGACCCAACAACAACAGATGAATATAAAAACTTAGTTGAGTCTGGAGTAAGTCCAACAGATGCTAGACAGTTTGTTATAGATAATATTCTTGGTCCTCAGATTTATGAAGAGCAAAGAAAGAAAGCTGAAACAGGAGTACAGTTTCAAGGAGAGAGAAGAGCAAAGTTTGAAGCAGCAGGTGTTGCTCCTACAGTTACTATTGGTCGTTGGTTGTTTAAACCATTTGATGAAATAGTAGAACCAGGAACTAAAGCATACAGTTACATAACTGGAACTATAGATGCACTTGCTCAAATATTTGCTGACCCTACAGCGTGGTTTACGGCTGGTTTTTCAAAATTGGCAAAAGCTAAAAAAGTATTTACTTCATTAGAGCAAATGGCAAAATTTCAAAACAGTGGTTTAATTAATGCAGCTAGAAAAACAATCAGTGGTCCTACAACAAAAGCATTTCTTGCTGGTGATAAAGGTACAGTGTTTAAACAATTTTTATGGGAAAACGCAGAAGATGCAGATGTAATTATTAGATTATCTAAAGAACAAATAACAGATAAAGAATTTTTTATTGAGTTAAGAAAACTTAAACAAAATAATTCTAAAAAATCTTTTGATGAAATAAATAAAGAACTTACAACTTTTGTTGATGGTTATTTAAATAAACAACTTATTACAAATGGAACTTTACCAACAATAGTTAAAAAAGGAAATCGTTTAACTAAGTTAATGGATAAAACATATGGACCTATTATGGTAACTGCTGATGTTGATGGCTCTTTAATTCAAATGACTAGAATGTTAAGATTAGCAACTGACCAATTAGATGAAACAGCTGCAAGAGAAATAAGTAGAAAGTATATTAATAAAACTTTAGATGCTTTAGATTCAGATGATGCTCCAACAGCAATAGTAAATTCTTTAGTTGAGTTTTTTCAAAAAGACTTTAGACCAGCTGTAGTAAAAAATCTTGGTGGAAAAATAAACAGAAAGACTGGTGAGATAGAAGGATTAACAGATTTTCAAAAATTGTTAGTTGAAAGAGGAACAAGTGTTATGGGTAAATTTTATGCCGAAGGAGAGAAAGCTGTAACTGCAGGTAGAAAATATTCTAATTTAGATTTACCTTTTACTGGATTGCTACGAAAAATATTAAAGAAAAAAGGACAGCCAGTTGGTGCAGAGGAAACTTTAATGAACCCATTAACTGTATCTCAGTTAGCAGATGAAATATATTTACCTAACCCTACAGATTTACTTAGAGTATCAAAAGCGTTAGATACTAAATTAGGTCCTATAGGACAGCAAATATTTACTGGTGAAAGTGTAGATAATATGAGAAGATTTATGGATTGGTATTATGGTGGAGTGTTTAAACCTTTAGTTCTTTTAAGACCAGCTTGGACATTAAGAGTTGTATTAGAAGAACAAGTAAGGTTATTAGCTTCAGGTGTTACAAGTATTACAACACATCCATTTGAAACTCTTGCAAGAATGTTTAATAACCCAAGAGAAGTTCAAGTTGGTTTATTAAATTCTTTTGAAAATAATGCCTGGCATTTACAAGCTATGACTGAATCAGCAGGAACATTATCTTCTATCAGAAGAAGATATGCAGGAGCAGGAACTTGGGGAACAGTGACTAAAGGAAAAGATTTTAATACTTGGAAAAATTCTACATTCAGAAATGTTATGCAAGTTTACTTTGACCCTTTGTCTAAAGAGTTAGCTTTAATTCAAAGGTTACCTGCTGCTCAAAGAGCTGCTGCTTTAAGAAAGTTAAAAAAAGTAGCTAACACACAAAATAGTTGGTTAAACAAACATATTAGAAAAGTTACTGGTGCAAAAACTCACGCATTAAATGGAGCAGGTAAAAATTCTCAAAGAGGAAGAGATTTAACAAGCGAGTTTATTAATTATGTTAATGCTAACCTTGCTGAAGTTGCAGGTGGAGTAGTTAAAACAACAACAGCTAAAGGTGCTACTGCTGCATCAAGTAGATGGATTCAAGAAGTTGGTAATTCAGATTTACTAGAGTTTATTGCTAGAACAGATGTAGATGATATGACTGGATTGAAGAGTGTAGATTTTGTAAAATATTGGAAGGGTCAATTAACAGATACCGATTATGACAGAATAACTGCCAAACTTAGAAAAAATCAAGAAGGTATTAAAAAAGAATTTTTTGAAAAGTATTTAGATGTTCTTCCTGAAACAGCTAAAGCAGAATTGTTTTCAGATAAAAGAAGTATTAGATTTTTAAATGATACTGTAGATAAAATGTTTGATATGTTGATGTCAGTTCCAACTAATAAATTATCTAGGTCACCTGCGTTTAAAGCTAACTATTGGAGAAAGATAGGAGAAATATCTCAACACGCTAACGCAACAACTTTAAAAAAAATAATTAAACAAGCTAAAGAAGCAGGAATAGATAAAGGTACTAAAGCAGAAAGAAAAGTTTGGAAAAAAATTAATGAATATAAAGGACAGAAAGGTGGAGTTAATGATATAGAAATTATAGACAAGGCTGCATCTTCATATGCTTTAGGTGAAACTAAAAGATTACTTTATGATGTTACAACTAGAACTAGATTAGGTAATTCAACTAGAGCATTGTTTCCATTTGGAGAAGCATTCGTTGAAATCTTTACAACTTGGGGAAAGATAATAAAACAAGAAAGAGGTAGACCTTTAAGAAGAATGCAACAAGTAGTTCAATCAGGTAGAAAAGAAGGTAAACAGTTTGAAGATGATGACCAAAAAGGATTCTTTTATAAAGACCCTATGACTGGACAGGAGATGTTTAACTACCCTGGTTCTGGTCTTGTAAGGAAATGGATGTTTAAAGATTTAGAAGAGAATGGTGTCAGAGTAAATATGCCTGTGTATCTTCAATCAATTAACATAGCAGCTAATGTTATTCCAGGTTTTGGTCCAACTGTTACAGTACCTGCAGCTTTCTTAAATGAAAAGTTCCAGGTGTTTAAACCTGAAGGTGTTGCACAGTTCTTATTGTTTGGAGAGTTTTCACCACCAAGAGCAGGTACACCAGGAGAGATAGGAAGTGCTTTAGTTCCATTTCCTAGTTATGCAAAGAAATTCTTTACAGCATTTACACAGAACACAGATGAAACAAAGAGAATGTTTAACAACACGACTATAGAAGTGTACAAAGCATTGTTACTTGCAGGAGAAATATCAGATGAATCACCTGCACAAGCACAGAAGGGTTTAGATTTAGCTGCAGACTATGCACAGAATATAATTATGTTTAGAGCTTTTGCTCAGTTTATGGGTCCAGCTGGTCCTTCATCACCTAAGTATGAGATTTCAGATAAGACAGGACAGTTCTTTTTATTTGAAACCTTAGCTCAGGAATGGAGAGATATATCAAATGCTGCTCCAGATATAGATGCAGCTATGACAGAGTTTACAACTAGATTTGGATTTGACCCTATTGCAATAGCTACAGCTAAAACAGAAACAATAAAGAAAAGACCTATCACAGTTGATGGTGCTGAATGGGAGAGAAAGAATAAAGACTTAGTAGAAAAATTTGATTTAACATATGGATTCTTAATTGATGAAACAGATGCAGAGTTTTCTTATGATGCTTATTGGAATCAGATAGTAGAAGGTGAAAGAGCACCAAGAACACCTGAACAATGGCAAAGAGCTAAGAACATTCTTAAAGGTAACTTAGAGTTTGAGGCTTGGTTAATAAGAAATGATTTAGTTAATAAGACAGGTAAGGTAGCTACAGCTGCTAAAAGAAACAAGAAAGCAGAGTTAGCTTCTGTGTATTATGGATATGGAATGTCTATTCCAGGTTCTATAAAGAAACCAGAGTTAGATGAAATGATTATGGAACTATATACTTGGTTTAATCCAGTTACTTATGAATTAATACCTGAGTTAAAAGCCGAACCTGTAGCACAAGCACTGGTAGAATATATTAAAGAAAGAGATAAAGTTATTGAAGTTACGACTAAGATGCCTGGAGAAAATTATTTAGCCACATCTTTTAGAACTTCAACTAAACTTGTTCCTTTCAGAAAGCATTTAAGAAATGTGAAGAGCCAAATTGTGGTTAAATATCCAGAAGCTAAGGCTCTGATGGAAGAAGTTTTTGAAAGAGAACTTAGAAAAGAATACGAGGATGAAGCGTTACTAGAGGCTATGAACAAATAATGGAAACACAAATATTTATAGATAGGATTATAGAGATAATTGCTTATTTTAATAGCACAAAACAAGCTGGTGAAAATAAGATAACTTTACAACCTGAAGAGTTTGCCACTATTAACGCAACACAAGATATTAACACTGCACAACAATACTTATTAGCATATAATGTTCCTTCTTATATGGTAAGTATGGCTTTAGATGAAAACTTTTCTTTAGAAGAAATAGGAACATATGATGCGAGTATGGCTCAAGCTGTCGCTGAGTTTGGTATGGAGCAGGAAGGTCCTAGTTATCTTGGTGTAACAAGTGATTATGTAAGTCCTAGAGGAGAAGCAGCAACAGATTACTATACATCAAATGAATTAATTACATTGTTTGCTGGAAAAAATGAAGAAGAGATAGCAGGTATTCAAGCTCAGTTAATAAATGCAGGTATTTTAGAAATAGATGAAAAGTTTTTAGCAGGTGATTGGGGAGATACAACACAAAGAGCTATGTCTTATGTACTTGGTACAGTAAATAGAAGAGGTGTAACGGAAGCAGAAAAGCTAGATGGGTCTGAATGGAGATTAGCATTAGCTGAATATGAATTAAATCCTATAGATAAGTACCCAGAAGAAGGAGCTTACTTACCACCAGACTATCAAAGCGTAGCTAATACTGTAACTGGTTGGTTTAAAAGAGGATTAAATCGTGACCCTCAACCATATGAAATGAAACTATTAGCTAATACTATATACTCTGAATCACAACAAGCATATCAACAAAATGTAGATTTAAAACAATTTGCTGAACAAGAAGAAGTAAGTGCTGGTGGTTTATTAGCTGGAGAATATGGAAACTATTCAAAAGAGAATGTACAATCTAAGATAGATGAAGAAGGTTTAACACAGATTGACCCAGTAGCTGCAGGTCAGTTTCAATTTAATAAACTAATAGAAGATGAGAAAGGAAGGCTAGGAGAAAATCTTGATACTCGTAAAACTAGGGCTAGTATTTTCGCTTCTCTTAACCAACGCCCAAATTAATATGGAAGATAATAACGAACTATTTGCATTTATGGCTGCTATCAGACAGCAAGAAAACGCTGGTGGTGACTATCTTAAAGAACATAAACCAACTTATACAAATACAAGTGAAGGTTTAAAGTTAGTACAAGCAAGAGGTGCCTATGGAGTATTGGATATTAACTGGGATGCTTGGGCTAAACAAGCTGGATATGAAGGAGCAGATTGGAGAATACCAGTAATACAAGATATTGTTGCAGCAAATAAACTAACAGAATATTTTAATACTTATGGCTCTTGGGATTTAGTAGCTGTTGCTTGGTATGGTGGAGAAGGAGCAGCAGATGATGCAGTAGCAGGTGGTATGGAAGCTGTTGCAGATATAGGAAACATAGAAGAGTTTGGTCCTGATATACAAACTTATACCAATTCAGTTATGGATATGTATTCAAAAGAATTAGAAAAGCCACAGCCTAATGTAAATGTACAAACATATGCAGAGATGAGGAACAAAGATAAGTTCTTTAGTAATGCTTATAATCCTAAAGGTGAAATACTAGATGCTCCAAATAACAATGTTATGAAACTTAGTTCACCAGATTACACATTACTTAATAGAGAAGTTGTACCTGCTGATGATACAATCGCAAAGTATGGTGCAGAGATAATATCAGAGCTTACTCCTAATAGAAAAGATATAGCATTTGAAGTACCAGAAGGAGCAGAGTAATGGCTAAAAAATATGTAGTACAAGGAAGTCCAGGTAAGTATGAAGTTAAGGAAGCTAAGACTCAAGAAGAAATTAGAAGTGGAATGACTTATGCTGCAGCTTTACAAACAGCAAAGAGTTTAAACGCTAAAGCAGACAAGGAGAAAAAAGGAGAGGCTTCTAGTCCTCCTACTAAGTATGGTGTAGACCAACCACCACTTGTTAAATCTTCTGATATTTCTCAAGTTATAAAAAATGTATATATAAAAAATGGGTGGTCAAAAAAAGATATTGATTCATATTTTCAAGGTAAACCTTGGCAAGTTTCCACAGCTTGGCTTTTAAAAGATATTAAAGATGGAACAATTAAAATGCCTTCATCATTACCAGCAGAAAAAGATGCGTTTGCTAATTTACAAGAAAACTTAGCTGAGGCAAGAAGTAAAGGAGAAAGTAAATATCTAAATCAATATAATCTTTCTTTACCTAAACGACCAGAACTACCAGCAAAAGAAGAAGAAGAAACAAAAAAAGATGTTGGAACTGTTGAAGATAAAAAGTCAATCAGCAAACAAAAATCTGATGTTATAAATCAACAAATAGCAGATGCTCTTGGTAGTAACTGGGGTACTGATGGATTAAATGAAGTTATAAGAAAAATTAATCTTGAAATGAAGGACACATCTTCTGTTGAATATATGACCGAAAGACCTGAAGATATAGCAAGGTATATAAAAGATACTCGTGAAGATAGAGGTATTAAATCTTTAAATGTTCCAATAGAGAATCTTGAAGGAGATGAAACTGGTTTTGTATTAAGAATAGATAAAGATGGAAAGCTAGAAGGTTTTGATGAGAGAACAGGTAATACATTTAATCCAAGAACTTTAGAAGTAATTGATAATGATTATTTCAAAGAGCCAATTTTAAAACCATCAGATAAAACATTCAAAGCATCAGAAGGTGATGGGAAAAAAGTACCAAAAGAAGGTGATACAAAAATAGATGAAAATGGTATTACTTGGATTTATAAGAATGGTGAATGGGTTCTTTATGAAACACCAGCTAGTGATGAAGGACCAAAAGAAGGAGATACTAAAATAGAAAATGGTATCACTTATATATTTGAAAATGGTGAGTGGGTTGTATTGCCAACTGGTGCAGAAGGTGGTCGTCAAGAAGGTGGTGGAACAGCAGGACAACCAGGTTCAACAACAATGAACCAGTTTAATAATATACCTGAAGGTGCAGTATTAGTTGAATCAGATGAAGATAGATTATATCTAATGTACACAGTTCCAGGAGCTGGAACAATGTATAAAGGTTTACCAATAAGAATGTTCTATGAAGTAAGACATAATGATTTATATAAAGCAGGTATCTTAACTAAGGATTCTCCTTATGAAATAAATTATTATATGACTGAAGAAGAGATTGATGACTTTATTGTTGCAGGTACTACATCTGAGTTACCAGGTAATGACCCTAACACAGGAGAAGCTCCACATCCTTTCTTAACTTTTGTAGATAATCTAACTACACAAGCACAGGTTGCTCCTTGGTTATTAGATAAACAATCTATTTCTTTATTAGCTGAAGCAGCTTTAGAAGGTAGAGAAGTTACTGAAGCTGAATGGAGAGTTACTGACTGGTATCAAACACATAATGAAACAGAAAGAGAATGGTTAAGATTATATTATGCTGACCCAGCAACAGCAACAGCAGCTAAAGATGATTATAAGATTCAAGTAAGTAGAGCATTACAAGCAGCAGGAGTGACTGGTGGATATGATTCATCAACTGGTCAAGAGAAAGCTGCACCTGATGCTTTAGTTAGTTGGATTGCAGACAAATGGGTAAGTGGTCAATGGTCAGAATCTTACACATCAGAACAGTTAGCTTTATTTGCAGACCCATTTAGGTCTGGTGTTAGAGATGCAGACTTTACTAAGTATGTTACATCAGCAGGTGTTGAAGGATTAGAAAGAACTGCAGAGAAAGAAGATAGAGTTAAACAACTTTATAATCAATGGCTTGGTCCAGTCTTTGGAAAACTTACAGATGCTGAAGTATCAGAACGAGCAGGTAGATTAAGAAATGACCCTGACTATGAAGCATCATTAATAGAACAGTTAAAGAATAATAGATTAGGATTGTTTCCTCAATATACAAATTCAGAACTATCTTATGAAGATATAGTTACACCTTGGAGAAACTTAACTACAAGTGTATGGGGTGAAGCTGCAGATGAAACAGAATCTTGGTGGCAAGATATGGTAGCAACAAATGATTTCACTACAGGTACAGCTACATTAAGAGCTAAAGGTTTAGAAAATAATAATCAACAAGTAACAATAGAAGCAACTCAAGCATTAGAATCTGCATTAGGAGAAGGTTCTGTTTATCAAAACTTAGGAGCTAATCAATAATGGAAGAGTACTTAGTATTAGCAAGAGCAAAATATCCTAACATTCCAGATGATATACTTAATGCTATTGCTACACAGTGGGCAGAAACAGGTGACCCAAAAATTGCAATAGCTAATGTTAGACAGACACAACTTTATAAAGATACATTTCCAGGTAACACATTACCTAATGGTCAAGTTAGATACAATGAAGTTACATACCAGGGATTAAAAGAATCTTATATAGGAACACTTGCTGAGTTTGGTTTACCTAGAGCTACATCAACAGAATTACTTTCTAGTAGGTTTGTAGATTTAATAGAAGGTGAAGTATCAGCTAGAGAATTTGAACAAAGAATAACTGCAGTATATAGAGGTATCAAAGAAAACATAACAGA
>Ga0098059_1001784_pt1 | contig 10566 bp, 3 predicted proteins | sample 20_taG_FD_92580 | JGI IMG/M metagenome (GOLD analysis project Ga0098059, IMG submission 92580) | Marine viral communities from the Subarctic Pacific Ocean - 20_ETSP_OMZ_AT15318 metaG | ecosystem: Environmental > Aquatic > Marine > Oceanic | place: Subarctic Pacific Ocean | collected 2015-01-19
TTCACCAATTTCAGGCCATTTTTCAGAAGATATTTTTTTAGTTTCTTTACCTTTTCTAGCATATACAAAGTTTTTACTAAAAGCAACAGTTTCGTCAAAATCAAAAACACTAGCACCTCTTGCATCTTTATCTCTTTTTCGGCCTAATTTAACAGCTTCGTTCCCTATTTTCATACTAGCTAATACCTCATTAGGTTTTGCTTTTTTACCTATAGGTATTCCTGCTTTTTTAACCACTGTTAAATTGCTAGCATTAACTCGTTGTTGTTGTTTTTGAAACTTTTTAACTTGTGAAGAGGTAAATATTCCGTCTTTAACAACTCTCTCCATAATTACCTCAAATAAATTTTTCTTAACACTAGGGTCAATAGACTTAAAGTTCATTAAAATCTCTGGATGTAACATTGCCATTCTATATAAACCAGCGTTATTAAGTTTTCCACCATGAAAGTCAATAACATCTAACATTGATTTTGGAGCAGTTAATCCAATAAAATCTGCTACAGCATCTTTCCCCATTTCTTTAAATTTTCCAGAAGCAACTAAATTAGCTGTTTCAATTGCTTGATCAGCCATAGCCTTAACGTGCTCTAATTTTATTCTGTCTCCAGCTGGTAATTTACCCTCATAATACCATTTAGTTGGTACTGTTTGTCTAACGCCTTGAATTAAGTAGCTATTAGCTTTAGCCACAGAGTACATCCAATCCATTCTTGATAAAAACTCCTTTTTAGTTTTGGCCTCATATATATAATCTTGCTTCATTGATTCTAAAGCATTATACATGTCTTCTCTAGATCTGTTTTGAAGATGTGAAAAAATCTCGTCTTTTAAAGCGTCTTTTTTAGGCCCTTGCTCCATTTTAGATAACTTAGCATTACCATCTCTCATTTGCTTTTCACTTTTAAAAAGTATTTCTAAACCTTTAATAGTTTGACTTGTGTTTAGTCCAATTTTCTTCAACACTCTTTCATAAGCGGTTGTAAATGGTTGTTCACCTATATAATTTCCACTTTCGTCTTTAATCACTTTTTTTAACTCACCACCACTAATTTCCCAACCTTTATCTAAGTAATTTTCACTTATCTCATGCCATTTCTTGTATTTGAACTTTTTTGTTTCTCCAGTTTTTTTGTTTTTTACAACAATATCTTCAAATATCGCGTCTCTAAATTCATTTAAAAAACTAGTTCTTTGATGAAGACCAAGAATGTGTTGTAAAAACCCTTTTGCTTGACCAGGGGTCATTCCTCCAGCTTCTAACCGCTGTAAGAAGTCTTTTGGTAATTTCTCAGCAAATTTTATAGAGTTTTCAACTCTTCTATTAGTTACGTCAGTTCTAACAAATACATTACCACCTTTTATATAAAAATTAGCCTTTAAATCTACATAGTCTTTAACGTCTTTAGCTGTTACAACCTCACCGCTTGGAAGAGTGTAATCTTCAAACTCTAGTTTATCATAACTTCGCTTAAATATACCAGCCTTAAGCTTACCTTCTCTACCTAAAGTTTCTATAGCGGCCCATTTAACAGCGTGGTCTTTATTTGTAAAATCTCCTTGTTTGAAACTATCTATCCAATTGTGGTATTTTTTATTTATAGCTTTTCTATCACCTAAGGCATGGTCTACAAATATACCTCTAACATCTTCGTATTTATTTTCAAACTGAGGAAACTTACTCATAAATGTGTCTAAAGTTTCACTTGCAAGTCCTTCGCTAGCACCAGCTTTTAACTGTCTTTCCCATTGTTGGGCTAGTTTGTCAAATTTAAAATCAGGATGTGCTTTCATTGCAGATCTTACAGATTGATTCCAAATAGCATAACCAGTTTGAGACATTAAGGCTTTGTACATTTGTGATGCGTTAGGGTTATCTAACGAAAACAAATCTAAAAAGTCTTGTTCATATTTTTCTTTATAAGCGGTATCGCTTGTTCTTTTATATTTTAATAAAGCTTCAGCTTGCATATAAGGTGCAAGTCCGGCTGAAGTTTTTGCTCTTTCTGGTATTTTATCATATAAAGGTGTTTTTTGCAAAACAGTTTGAACGCCCGCCGCTTTACCTCTAACAACTTCTGGCGCTACGTCTATTAAATCAACTGGATCAAGAACTGTTTGTGCTCCTTTAGAAAAAGTTTTAATTATAGTAGGTAAATACTTGTAACTACCATCTTCTTTTTTAGTTTCAAGAACTTTCCTTATAGCTTCTAAATCTGGCTTGTTTAATTGTTGGGCCATAGCTGTTTTTAAAGCTTGTCCTTCTTTACCAACTAAAGACATTTTATTATACATAGCCTCACTAACATTAAAGAATTTAGTTACAATATGTTTTTCAATACTTTTTCTATATTGATTTATAGTGTTTTTATGACTAACAACTCTTTTGTTAAATTCTTTCTTTGACTCACCCGGTTGGATTGGAGAAAAATCTAAATCTTTAAGAGTACTTTTTGCTAAATCAATAACATTACCTTCACCAACAGTCATTTTATCAATACCAAGTTCTTTAGCTACCTCAAGTAATTCTTTTACTTCTACATACGACTCAGCTGTTTCTTCTGTTAAACCTCTATCTTCTAACCATTTTTTTCTTTTTAATTGAGCAGCAATAGATAAATCTTGAGTTTCAAACTCTTCCATTCTAGTATCTTTATACTCAATATCTTTTGCGCCCTCTATATCTTTACTTTGTTCAAACTTTTGTTTACCAAATTTTTCTACAGAAGCTTGAAATCTAACATCAAATTTACCACCTATAAACGGACCTAAAGGAAACGTTTTAGGATTAATCTCTCCACTTCGTACCTTGTTGTTATACGATGTTACTAAACCTTTAATACCAGTATTACTAGTTAAAAAATCTTTTACAATATCTTCCATATATGGCCAACTAGCAGTATTAAAACGTCTGTTCATAGCGTTTATTAATCTTCCAGTTCCAGCGTTACTACTAACAGCCGGGTCGTACATCTGAATAATATCATATAAATTACTAGGAGTTTCTAGTTTTTCAATATTTTCTTTTAGTTGTTTTTGTGCTTTTTCAAAAGCTTCATCGCTTGGATACTTTTCTCTCTTAAGTTCAAGATTTTTTAATACTTTTAGTTTTTCAACATTTTTTGGGTCAACTGGCTTAACGGCTTTCTTTTGCAATAAATCATTAAAACTTTGCTCTTGCTTTTCTGTTACTTTAACATCTATAGGAACACCGTTTTCATTCACCAATATTTGAGAAGATAAGGTCTTGCCATCAAATTGACCTGTTTTATTTAAATTATCAAAATAGGCGTCTATATCAATTTCTCTTATTACAGTGCCTTTGACATCGCCTAGTAATTTTGTCGCCCCTGCTTCACCTGGTTGACTTGTTGGCATATCTTTGCTTCGTGGCGACCATGTATCTATTAAATCTGTTAATTTTTTAAAATGTGCTAAAGTTGGTCCTGGACCACCAAGGTTATTGTTGTATTCTCCGTACCAGTTTATAATATCATTTTTTGTCCTTGTTTGAAAGTCCAGTTTAGTTTCTTTACCTAAAGATGTGTCTATCCAGTTTTTTAATTTACCCCAAGCATTAGTTTTATTTAAATTTTTTAAAGAAGCCCCATCTCTTAAAACTTGAGAAATATAAGAGTGTAATTCAGACTCTTGTACTTTTGCTAAATCCATATCTTCAAGAGAAGCAATTCCTTTCTTTTTTATTAAATCATATAGCGTTGTTTTGCTTGTTACTTGAATTTCTTTAGCAATTTGTAAAAGTTTTCTAATTGTAGCTTTTTTTGTTCTACCATCTTTCATTGCAAGCTTAAACAATGGGTGATGTACCTCATGACCAACTAACCCAGGCGTTAAATGAGCAGGATCTAATTCTATTTCTATTTTTTTAGTCTTTTTGTTTTCTCTAAAACCACCACGTCTGCCCTTCCCCATTTGTCCTTCTGATCTCCAAATAACCTCAACACCATTAAGATTATTATTTTTTAACACATCTACTATATCAGGATCTTTCATTATACCCTCAACTTCTTTTTTAGCTAAAGAAGGTGCTAATAAAGGGTTCATATAGTCTGCAAGATTTTCATATTCAAGAAGACGCTTTTGAGCTTCGTGAAAAAGATCTTTCCAATTTTCAAACTCTTTTTCTTTTCCCTTTTTTACTTCCCATGTTCCATCTTCTTTTACTACAGTATTCTCATTTACTTTGTCTGCAAAATCCCTTCTGTGCTCTTTAATTTTTTCATAATTCATTCTATCAAAACCACCTTGACCAAATATCTTAGCGTGACCTAAGCTTAAGGCAGATCCAAGCGCGTAATCTACTATTATACTATTCGTTATAGCGTCTGGATCACCGTAGTTTTCTTTTGCAAAGGTTTTCCATTCTTGGGTACCAACAACGTCTTTAATTAGAGCGTTAAACGCTTCACCAGCTTTGTTACCACCAACCATTCTAATACCCATTGAATTAGCATCATATAAAAACTTAAATTGCGAATACTTCTTTTTTGTTGCTGCAGAAAGTTGTTTAAAACCAGGAACAAGACTACCAGCTAAATTAAAAGCAATACCTTTTGGCATACCTTCTATATCCATCTCAACTAACGAGAAAGTTGTACCCTCACTAACGGCTGAAATAGCTTTTACCTTAGCCTGGTTTAGCGTAGAAGGTTTAATTATATTATATATTAACTTATCACCTTTCATGTTTGCCTTAGAAGCTATAAAAGCACCTATAGTAGCATCGTCAATTTTATCACCTGTTTTTCTTAAACCTTCTGTTTTAGACCAATCGCTAGTTTTTCTTCTTATAGTTTTGTCAGATATTATTTTATTACCTTTTTTATACCTAAGTTTACTTAATCTTTGAACAAATTTATTAATACCTGTAATATATTTAAGTCCATTAACAACTTGACCAGCTAACATAAACTCACCAACTACAATAGGTAATCCACCGACCCCTTCAGCAAGCATATCTGCTAAATTAGTTTTAGAGTGTTTTAATGCGGCGTCACTAAGGGGAATACCTAAATCTTCATACATCTCTTTTGCTGCTACAACTACTTGGGCTTCTGTTATACCAAGTTTAGTAATAGCAGTATTTGGGTCGCCATTTGGTAACGCATGTACAAATGATCTTTTAACTTGCTGCCAAAGTCCACGTGCATCAGACTTTTCTATAGTAGGTAATCTTTCATTAAGAAGATATATTCTTTTAAGAGCTTCCACCTTACCGATTAAATCTGCTTTTTGATCTATTAAAGTTTTATAATCATCTGGTTTGATAAATTGCTGTTTGCTAGTTTGCCAATCTCCAGTAGGGATTTTAGCTTTTTTATCACGCTCTAATATTTTATCGTTTATTTCTTTTAAGGCTAAAGAGTTTCTTAGAAACTCGATCTTTAAATCTTTCCTAGAAAAACCATCATAGTTAGACATGTATTCTTGTACTTTATCCTTAAGATTTATTACTGCGTCAGTTTTAGGATCTACAATTCCAGTTGCAAATTCACCCGTTTCAGTATTAAATAAAATATCGTATTTAACACCACCTTGATCTTTATATAATTTAACAAGACTATTTAACTCTATATTTAAACTTTCTTTTTCACCTTCTGAAGCTCTGTCTATTTCTATTAGTTTATTTTTTATGTTATTTTCTATAACAGAAAAGTCGTGAGAATGGCGGTGGTGCAATATATCTTCTATATCTTCACTTGTAAAATCTTGTTCTCTTAATTCACCAAGTTCTTTGTTAGCTAATTTATCATATAACTTATCCCACTCTTGGTCTACATGCGAGTTTACTACACTGTGTAATATTTCATCTATTTCTACATTTGTAAGATTATCAAAGTTTTCTCTAGCTTCGCTAAACATACCTCCTAAAGCGTTTAAATCTCCTAAAATAGTTTGAACTACTTTTTCTTTATTTTTTGCAGTAGCTACTTTACTAAAATCTATAGGACCTTCCATGTTGCGAAGTATATCATTTAGTTTAATTGGATTTTTTAGATACTCTTCATTAACAACTTTTTTGATTTCTTCAATATCTTTTTTATAAGCTGGATCATCTTCAAAACTTTTGTTTTGTGTAGTTAACCATCTTTTTAACACACCACTATCTTGGTTTTTTCCTAATTTCGTAGAACCACCGACAAAAATATCAATAGAAGTATTATTTGATTTGTTAATAACAGTAAATTCGTTCCCAAGAGTACCTGAAGGAAATACGCTATAACCACGCCCAAGTAGTTTTCCTAATTCATCGGACATTAAGTCTTCAGCATCCCACTTGTATGAATGATCCTCCCATATTTTATCTATATCTTTTTGTGTTTCTTCTGGAAGAAGTATATTTATGTCCTTCTTTGCATTTATATATTTGTCCATTTCAAACACCATTCTATTAAGCCCTTGATCTTCACTAGGTATTTGAAACGGTCTAGGAGTTTTTTGCCCAGGAAGTTTAACAGTGATAATGCCTTTACCGTCACCTACTGGCAAATTATGTCTTTCAAACTCTACATTAGGATATTCTTTAGCTAATTTTTCAAGATTTTCATCGCTTCCAACACCACCACGTTGTATACCTTGCCATTCATCTGGAATTAAACCCTCTTCTACTCTCCACCAACTAGTTTCGCTTTCAATATCTTTTTTTGTTAAAAGAGATTTAATAGGCAAACCATTATTAAGCTCTACTTCAGGATCATCTTTGGTAACCGAAAACTTACCTCTACCCTCATCTGTCTGAAGATAATCCTCTATAGATAGTCCTTTTTTTCTAGCAGCCTCTCCAGTTAGTGAGAGAAAATTAGATTCGTCTACTTCGTTATTTTCAAAATAATATTTAGGCATATTTTATATTATTTGTATTTTTTATTTATTTTTTTCAAGTATTTTGCCGTTGCTAGTTTCCAAGGGTCACTTTTACCACCAGTGCTAAAGCCTGTTTTTGTATACCATTGTCCATTTCTTTTTTTAACCATTATATCTCTGTTCCAAAATGTTATCGTACCTTGTTGCTCGTCATCTAACTCTTGTAGCTCTATAACCGCGGGTGGTGGATTTGTTCTATCGTTGGGGGGATTGGTGGTGCTACCTGTAACGTAGTTAAATAAACCATCCATTTTAGCGACTTCACCCGCGCTGGTAAATTCAATATCCCCCATTTTCTTTTTTCCATTTATAGTCCACTTTCCATCTTCATATTTAGCTATATACCCCTTTGGACTTTGCATTTCCTGGCCTTCTTGAGGATTTTTTAAGAAATTTATATATGGCATATAATCTTTCTGGAAAGTAGCATTAGGTATCATTTGACCAGCTATAGTGTGCGTACCACTACCACCTCCAGAATTATCAAAACGCCACATTGCTTTACCAACTCTTTCAACTTCATCCAAATATATGCTTTGAGTGGTAGCAAAATTATAATTATCACTCTTTCTATTTAAAATAGCATCTTTTAATATACCAAAATTTTTCAAACCTTGAGCACCTGCTGTAAAATCTTCTCTTGAAAAACCTTTTGCCCCAATATCTTTAACGCCCATCTTTTTAAGATTTTCAGAACCTAAGCTTGTCCAAACAGAGGCAGATAATTCACTTGGCATGTTAAATTTTTCAATAAAAGTAAATTTATCTGAACCTAATGGTTTTTGCATCCAACCAAACAAGCTTTTTTCATCAAGAACATACTCTCTCATTTTATTCCTAGTTCCAGTGCCTGCAAAAAATTTACTTTTTGACTTTAATAAAGGATCAAATATATTTTTATTAACCTCTTTAACAGTTGCTTTGTCTATAGTAGGAATTAAAATATTTTCTACTTCAGGACCAGTTATTTTATAAGCTTTTTCCCCATCTGTTGTTACTTTACCACTAACAGGATCTACACCAGTTACACTTTTTCCACTTGGATCTACAAAACTAAAAAATAGATCGTTATTGTTATCCATGTTTAAAATAGCTTTATAACCTTTAAACGGACCTTCTTTTACTACTCCAGATGGAGTTGTGTAAGCTTGCAAGGCGTTTATAGTAAACATACCTAATGCTCCTGTTGCTTGTGGGTCGTAGTTTCCGCTTGATAATAACTCATTGTTAAAATTTTCTGAATTACCCAACCACTCTATTTGAGAATATATTTTTTCTTTTTCTGCTTTAAGTTCGTTTTTTCTTGCCATACTTTTAGCATCAAATTTAAATAACAAACTAGATCTTTCTTTTCTAATATTTTTTAATAATTGACCAATATTGGCTGGCGCTTCCGCTTGTGTGGTTTCTAATTCTTTGGCTTTTTCTTTTGCCTTTTTTAAAGCAGCTTGTGTTTTAGGACCATCAAATCCATCAACTTTTCCCGGGTCAAACCCTGCGGCTTTTAAATCATTTTGAAGATCTTCTATTGAACCTTTATATTCTGTCTTTTCATCATTGTCTATAGCAGACCAGAGTTTACTACCCTTAAGTGTTTCGTGTTCTTTTGTAAGTGGTTTATTAATATTAATTCCTTTACCAGCAAGTCCTAGACGGATATTTTTTACAGCCGATTTAACAACAGGCACCGCTACTTTTCCAACTACTAACGCGGCTTCGCTATATGCTTTACCAACAAGTTCCATTGTTTTACCATAGTTTTCAGCCATAGCTTCAAAAGTTCCACTAAGATCTTGAGGCACATTAGCCATTGCTGCGTTTTGAGCCGCTTGCACTAAAGTTGTGTCTGCACCTGGATTTAAACTCGTTCCTTTTGCCATATTTATATTTGTTTATTTATTGTTTATCTATTAGTTCCAAGGCATTTTGCCACCACCAGTGATACCTTGAGCAGCACCACCGTATATTTGACCCCACATACTAACTTGTGAATTAAGCATACTTGCTTGAGCGCCAAATGAAGACATTTGATTTGCATAAGCTGATTGTACACCGGCATTAGCGCCAGCCATACCACCATATTCAATACCTAACAAAGTAGATTGTCTCCCCATTTCAGCTGATTGAACCATAGCTTCACCACCTCTTTCTGTCATATCTATTTGCCCAGCCATTCTTGCTGCAAAAATATTATTTTGTCGTTCTTGTTGGCTTATACCTGCCGCCATTGCTTGTGATTGTAATTGGCCCTGATTAGCTAGTGACTGCGCTAGCCCAGCAATTCCACTACCACCAGCGGCACCTCTCAATGTCGCCATTATATTTGCTCTTTGTTGCATTGATTGTTCAGCTTGAAACTGAGCAGCCCTCATGTCTATAGTTAAATCCTCCATAGGATTTTCCATATCAGCATAAGGATTTTTAAATTGGAAAGTTCTATATTTTGCTTTTTGTTTTTCTAACAATTCACGTTGAACAATTTGTTCTTCGTTATATCTTTCTAACTGCTTTTCAGTAGCCTTAAACATATCTTCGCTTAATTGAGCTTGTTTATTTTTAGCACTTTTACCCATAATTTTCGTCTATTTTTTTTAAATTGTTTGTCAAATATTTAAATGCCTCGTGTTTTGCGGGTGACATATCCCACCCTAAATCACGGTGGATATTTGACATGTGTGTATCACCACAAACGGTGAATAATTGTAAAACACCATATTTTTCAGCTTCATTTTCAACATTCTTAACTAGTGTTTCTATTAAATATCTTCTATCTTTTTCTTTATACTCCGGATTTGATACCAAATAAGTTGTCCATGCAACAGCGGGAATATCATATGATAGTATCAAAAACGTACTAGCAACCGGTATACCATCTTTTTCTATAATGTAACATCTTTCATCTTTAGGTAAAAAACCTCTTCTTATTGGTTCCGCGTTATGTGGGCTCCACCAAAACTTCCACCACTCACAACACGTTTCGTAATCGCCTTCTTTAAAACTTCTAAAGACTATATTATTATTTATCTCCATTTAATTGAATTTATACCTAATATAGTCACAGTTTTCGCTGTTTTTTTACTTTAAGTAATAGATAGTAGTTTTTCTATATCAACCCTTAAAGTAGCGCTTGATGATCCAGATTCTATAATTTGTATATTACCACTTATGGTTGCGGTTGTATTAGATCCAGAAAACGTCAGTGTTGCTCCACTTTCTAATGTTTGTGCCGCGCTTAAAACGACAGTTGCTCCACCATCAGTTGAATCAGCTCCACTACTAACTGTAGGCGCTCCACTACTTGAGTCAATACCTATACCAGAAACAGTTGTACCATTCAATATACCACCAGCGTCTGCAATTGGAACATTGACGCTATTGCTAACCAAAGATGTTGTTGTTGTGCTTACACCTGCTAGTTCAACTTTCAAATCAGTCAACACAATATTATATCCGGTTTGAAACTGTATATGTTCCGTACCATAACCGGCAGCACGAATGCTATCACCAGCAAGAGCTAATACTTGTTGATGACTTAAAATTATATTACCAGCTTGGGCAGTTACACGTCCATTAGTTACAGTTGGTGTTCCAGTTGGCACAACACCCGGCGAACTATATTTTATATCACCAATATCATCTGGGTTGGCCTGAGCATGAAGCACTGTATAAGGAGATACAAAA
>Ga0098059_1001786_pt1 | contig 10550 bp, 8 predicted proteins | sample 20_taG_FD_92580 | JGI IMG/M metagenome (GOLD analysis project Ga0098059, IMG submission 92580) | Marine viral communities from the Subarctic Pacific Ocean - 20_ETSP_OMZ_AT15318 metaG | ecosystem: Environmental > Aquatic > Marine > Oceanic | place: Subarctic Pacific Ocean | collected 2015-01-19
ATATTGGTGCGACCCTCATTAAAGAGGCAGCTCAGAAGACAGTTAAAGAAGCAGGTGATGGTACTACAACTAGTACCGTCCTTGCTCACTCCTTATTAAAAGAATATTGGGGCAGCAAGGTGGATGACGTAAGACTTATAAAGGAAGGCATAAATAGTGCTACGAAAAAAGTAATAGAGTATTTAGATAAGATCACCGTAAAGGTTGAGGGGGAGATGTTAGATCATGTAGCGTGGATCTCTACAAACAATGATCAGGCTCTTGGAACTCTAATAGCTGATTCTTATAATAAAGTAGGCGAAAATGGAGTTGTGTTAATGGAAGAATCTGAAACAGATGAAACATATACTGAAATTGTAGATGGTGTACAATTTGATTCCGGTTTAAAATCTCAATATTTAGTTACTGATAAAGAAAAAAATAAAGTAGAGCTTGATAACCCATTAATTTTGCTTATAGATTCAGGAATAGATTCTATTAGAAAAATTCAAGAGGTATTAGAATATGCTATAAAAAATAAAAGAGCAATATTAATAGTAGGTAATTTAGAACACCAACCCTTATCTGCTCTTGTAATGAATAAAGTTAAAGGCAACATAAAAGTAAATGTAATTGATCCGCCAGGGTTTAGTTCTATAAAAAAAGAAATATTACAAGATTTAGCAATTGTAACAGGTGCTAAAGTAATAAATGAAGAACTCGGTGATGATCTAGACCTTATAGACCCTAGTTGTTTAGGGGAGGCTATAAAAGCTGTAACAGATGAAAATAATACTGTTATTACAATAGGGGAACAAACAAAAGCTGTAAAGGAAAGGATTAATACTATTGAATCCCAATTAAAAGAAGAAAAAAATCCATACTTAGTTAAAAAGTTAGAAGAAAGAAGAGCAATGCTCTCTGGTTCTGTAGCGATTATATATGTTGGGGCAAATAGTAAAGTTGAATTAAAAGAAAAAAAAGATCGTGTCGAAGATTCTATATACGCTGTTAAAGCTGCCATTCGCGAAGGCATTGTTCCCGGTGCTGGTATTGCTTTGCATAATGCATCTGATAACTTTGAAACTACAAATATTGGGGAGGAGATTTTATTTAAAGCAATTAAAGCCCCTTATAAAACGATATTAGAAAATGCTAGTATAAAGTATGGTCCTTACCATAATGAAGGACAAGGAATAAATGTGGTTACAGGAAAATCCTGTAATTTAGTTAAAGAAGGAATAATCGATCCTGTCCTTGTTACAAAAACAGCTTTAAAAAATGCTGTTAGTGTTGCTACAACAATTATGTCCGCTAATTGTGTAATATCAAATATAAGAGAACAATGAAAGCGGTCAATAAATATATAATAATTGAATTAATTAAAGAAGAAGCCCAACCAAGCGAATCCGGTCTTATTCTTACAGATAAACATCAAAATGATATACGGTATAAAAAAGCTAAAGTTTATTCTATTGGTAATTATGTTGAAGGACTTAGCAAAGGAGATGAAATTTATTTTGACAAACATGCTGGATACGGTATAGAATATAATAATAAATATTTCCAAGTCATAAAAGAAAACGACGTAGTTGTTGTATTATGAGATTAGAAGCAAACGATCTAAGGGAAATGCAACTATTTAAATATTATAGGCTTGTTAGAAAGTGGGCTTGTAAAACTAATAATTTAAAAGATGCAGATTTAGAATTATTAATACACTTTGATTGTTTAGGAAAATTTACTAGGGATGATTATATAAAAGGAACATATATTTATTCCTGGGATAAGAATAGGTGGGAAAGATTAAGGAAAGAAGGCTGGATAGAAGTGTATGCACATAGGAATAGAACTACAATAAAATATACTGTGTTTAAAGTTTCTGTAAAATGCAAATACTTAATAAGTAGAATATATAGAATATTATTAGGCAAAGAAGATTTACCCATGTCTTATAGAAATATTTTTAACAAAGGAGAAGACTATACCAGCAAGGTATTTAAAAAGTCAATTACAGATATGTATAAGGATCCAACCAGATGAAAAAACGTAAAGTAAGTAGAAAAGTTATAAAAAAAAAATTACCAAAAGGTATTAATGCTATGACTATGAAAACTGGGACTATTTATATAGATCCTAGATTATCCCCAGTACAACAAAAGATAGCTAAAAAGCATGAACAAACTCACAGACAACAAATTGCAGATGGTAAATTGTGGTATGACTCAAAGTTTGTTTATTGGAATGGGAAAAAATTTGATAGAAAGGTAATGGAGGATGGATCTAAAACAAATCCGTGGGAAAAACCCGCATATAAAAATCAAAAAAATGCATAACTATGGGAAAGCAAGGTAAACCAGTAATACCAATTACTAAAAAAGCAAGTGATGAGCTAGGAGCAGAATCACATGAAACTATTACTGACAAGATTAATGAAGGGGCAATAGAAAGAGGTGGAAGAGAGTGGAAAGATTAAATTTATGATTTCAGAACACGTAAGTCTCAAAGAGGCAATCAAATCAAATACGGCTACAAGGCTAGGGATAGATAATATGCCTGATAATGAAACTTTAATTACTATTCAAATAACTGCAAAGAAAATATTTGAACCTTTGAGGTCGTTTACTAACGAACCTATTTATATTTCTTCATTCTACCGTTCTCCAGAACTTAACACAGCGATTGGGGGAAGTAAAAATTCACAACATTGTAAAGGCGAAGCAATTGATATTGACGACGTTTATGGAAAAAAATTTAAGAATAGAGATTACTTTAATTATATAAAAAATCATTTATTATTTGATCAATTAATTTGGGAATTTGGAGATGATCCAAATGATCCTGAGGGAAACCCTGATTGGGTCCACGTAAGTTACAAGCTAGAAGATACTAAAAATAGATTAAGAATTCTACAAGCTTACAGGGAAAATGGAAAAACTAAATATAAAATAATTTAAATCATAACTATGGATACAATAGCAATTATACTAGCTAGTTTATTATTTGGTGCGGTTATAACAATTATAGCCACTAAACTTGGAGCATTTAAAGATACTGACAAAGATGCAATACCGGATAAAGTTGAAGAAAAATTAGCTGAATTTCAGAAAAAAGTTGAGAAAATAATTGGAAAATTATAATGCCTGATAAAAAAAAATTTAAGGACACTGGCGTTGGAAAATTTTTGTTAAATAAAATTCCATCCGTCGTAGGGGCAATTGCTGGTGATACCCCGGTGGGTTCTGTTATAAAGGCAATTATTGGTGGTAGCGATATGTCTGAGGGGGATAAAGCTATAGCCCTTAAAAAATTAGAAATAGAAAGAGCCGAAATCGATGGCACAACAAAACGTTGGGTGGCAGATGCTAGATCAGGAAGTTGGCTTGCTTCCAATGTTCGGCCTCTCGTACTCGTTTTTTTAACAATAAGTTATGTGGCTGGTTGGTATATGGGCTATCCACTTGACTCAATTACTGGTCTTCTTACTATCGTAATCGGAGGATATTTCGGTTCGCGTGGTGTGGAAAAAGTATTTGGGAATAATAAACATAAATAAAAATGGCAAGAATACAAACTTATACTCAAGATGCAGATTTAAACCTGCAAGATAAAGTTATCGGATCCAACTCTGGCGATAATGTAACAAAAAACTATACAATACAAAGTTTATTAGATCTTGCTAATAATGAAAACTTTATTAATCAGTTTGATGGTATTGTATACAAAGCATCAGATTATAATGTGGATTCAGGCCAGTTTGGTATTATTACAACAGGTACCGGTACCTATTCATCTACTAATTTCTCAGATATACAAACTATATATTTAAGTGATAAAAATTTGCAAAAAAATGATGTATCAAATTATATAGATGTATTAGGCGGATATGATGTTAGGATAACAAAAAAAGGAGATACTAATAATTTTGGTATATATAGAGTTGATGCAGTTGCTGATTCAACCTCTGGTACTTATAAAATATTAACTGTTTCAAATCAAGACGCAAGCGGAAAACTAACAAAAGATTCAGAATATTATATTTCAACTCTAGGTAATAATCTTAAAAATCTAAATTCTTTTTCTGTAACTGAGTTAAATGATGTAACATCAGCAGGTTCAGGTGCTATAATAACAGCAGCGGAAAGAGTGGATGTTGCAACTATTAATAGCAGAATATTATACACAGATATTGTAAATGATCTAACAACAGGTGGTACTGGAAAACCATTATCTGCAGAACAAGGTAAAACATTAAAAGGATTAATTAATACAATAAATACACTATTAGCTTCAGACAATGTAGATTTAGATTCTTTACAAGAAGTTGTTGATTTTATAGAGGCAAATAAATCTACACTTGATAGTTTAGCTATATCTAATATAGCTGGTTTACAAACAGCATTAGACGGTAAAGTTGCTATAGTATCTGGTAAGGCATTATCAGCAAATGATTTTACAGATGCATTGCTAGCAAAATTAAATGGTATTGCAGCAAGTGCCGAGGTTAATGTACAAGCTAATTGGAATGAATCCGGTAGTTCGTCTGACGCGTTTATACAAAATAAACCTACAGACTTAACTGTACTTAGTAACCATGATGTTACAGATCTTGCTGATGTAACAAGTGCTGGATCAGGAGCTATAATTACTGGGGCTGAAAGAACAAAGCTTACAAATATAGCTGCTAACGCAGAACAAAATGTACAAGCTGATTGGACTCAAACAACTACAAATGATGATTCATATATAAAGAATAAGCCAACCATACTTGATCAAAACACTACAATAACTGTTTCGGGAACTGCAAACGAAATAGAGACGTCACCTTCTTCGGCGCAAAATTTAACCACAAATAGAACTTTCACAATTGGTCTTCCAAATGATGTAATAATAAGTAATAACTTAACCGTTGCTAATGATTTAACAGTCACAGCAGATGCTTCTGCTGATAATATGACAGTAGATAATGTATTGACTTTTAATTCGGCTAGTTCAACAACTAATGATAACGCAATATTTCTAAAAGCTAAGGATGCCACAAATGTATTACACTTTAGATATGATGATAAAGAATTATCTATAGATGATGTTACAGAGAATATGCCATCTGGTATTACAAGTGGTGGCACACTTACTAAAGCTAATAACACACAATTTACAATTGCAGCCGGAACTGGTATAGTTAATGATTTAAATAAAGAAGGAGGTTCAGGAGAACCCCACCCGGAAATAAAACATGTGGCTTGGTCCCAACAAACTATAAACTGTTCGGGATTAAACTCAGGCAGTAATAAACAATTAAATACTTGGATATATGTAGATTCAGCTGGGACTGTTAATCAACAAACAACTCCTTTCACAGATGCACAAATTGCTCATAACATTATTATAGGATCAGTAATCCATACAAGTGCGACTATAGATTTTGTAAAAACATTTCCGGTGACTGCATACGGGGCAATTCCTCAATTACAAGAATTCTCAAGAATTTTTGGGCCAATGAAAAAATCCGGTCATAAAGTTACTGCAAATGGTTCTAATTTAAAAATTAATAGAGCAGCAGGGGTTTCATGGGCGTTTGGTAGAAACTATGCTTCAGATCCTAACAATCCTTCACTTATTTCAGATGCAGCAAAAACAGATGCGGTTATACACAAATATTATGCAGATGGTTCTACAGGACATATATTAGATACAAATGATGGTGCTGGTTATACAGCAATCGATCCTACTAAATATGATAACAGTTCAGGAACACCTGCTTCTATGACAGCAACTAAATTTTCTGTACAAAGATTATATTATTTTCCTAATGAAATAAATACTATTGTTGCTTATTATGGTAAAGAAGAATATATTTCACTTACTGTAGCAGAAGAACAATACCAGCTCGAAAGTTTTATAGAGTCAAGTAATACAACAGACCAGGCTATCTATTTAGGTGCTCTTATAGTGAGGGGTAATGCTACAAACTTATCATCTGCAACGGAAGCAAAATTTTTAACAGGTGGAATACACAGGAGTGTTTCTGCACTTAGTATTGGGGGAGCAGCAGCAGCGGCTCAACTTAGCGATTTATCAGACGTTACTGTTTCAAGTGCATCTAATAATCAATTATTAAAATATAATAGTAGTACAGGGGTATTTGAAAATGCAACTATAACAACTGATAATATAGCACAAGGCAGTACTAATAAATACGATCAAACTGTAGCATTTAGTAATGGAGGTAATATGACTATTAGTGGTACATATCCTAACTTTACATTAGCTTCAGCCCATCCAAATATTTCCGCGGCGTCTTCAGCTGATAATTCGGGCCTTACGTATATTCAAGATTTAACCGTAGATGGTAATGGTCATGTAACAGGTATTACATCAACTGGTATAAATACCGGGGCTATAGCTGATGGGGGTACTAATTTAGCAACTGGAGATCAAATACATACTTTTGTAACGGGATTAAACTATATAACTGGTAACCAGAGCATTACGCTCTCAGGTGATGTATCCGGTAGCGGCACAACGAGTATTACTACAACAATAGGTGCTGGTACGGTTCACCACGCAATGTTAAGTGATGATATTATTTCAGGCCAAGCCGCATTAACATCCGGTCTAGCTAGTACTGATGAATTTGCAATAAGTGATGCTGGGGTTGTTAAGAAAATGGCCGTTAGTGTTCTTCAATCATATCTACAAACTAATCTTAGCTTTACAACTAATTCAGATGTTGATGTTAATGTTGCTAACTTGACAGCTAGGTTACCACAAATAACAGAAAGTTTAACGATAGGTGATGCTACAGATGTTACTATAACTACATCAGGTAATTTGACTGTAACAGGTGATTTAACAGTTAGTGGTACTACAACCAGTGTAAATACAGAAACAGTTACTATTAATGATAATATTATATTACTTAATAAGAATGCCTCAACTGGAACAGATGGGGGTATTCATGTTGAAAGAGGAAGTACTGGTACGGATGCATCGCTGATATGGAATGAATCACAAGACAGATGGTATGCTGGTTTAGCTGGAGCAGAAGTAAAAATACTTACAACAGCAGATGAGGGTACGGGTAACGGTATTGACTCTGATACTTTAGATGGCCAAGAAGGTTCATATTATTTAGCTTATGGAAACTTTACAGGCACACCTACAATACCTTCTGCAGCTAATAATGCCACAATAACACTTACAGCGGGCACTGGATTATCAGGTGGTGAGGCGTTTACAACAGACCAAAGTTCAAATGAAACTATATCGTTTGCTTTAGATTTTTCTGAATTAACTGATATGACCGCTGACATTGCTGGTACCACTGAATTTATATTACAAAATGGTACTACGGAATCAAGAAAAGCGGCTAGTGAAATAAAACTTTCAGCATTTAATAATGATAGTGGTTTTACTACTACCTCAGGTACAGTAACTTCAGTTGGTACTAGTACGGGTTTAACGGGGACAGTAACTTCAACGGGTAACATCGGACTTGCAATAAATGATTTATCTGTTGAAACAACTATAGCTGATGCAGATGAAATATTATTCTATGATGCTACAGCAAGCGCTCACAAAACAATTACTAAGGCTAACTTTATTACAGCCACAAATATTATAGCCGGTAAGGGATTAACTCTTACTTCAAATACATTAGATGTGGATGCTGATTGTAGAGCCGATATACAACAAATAGGTTATGATAGTAATAACTATTATGCATCTACATCAACTAAACATCAGTGGGCTCTTGGGGGAACAGTTATAATGGAAATTGATTCAACAAATAAAGATTTATTAGTTGACGGGGATGTAGTAGCATTTTCAACAGGTGTTTCAGATATTTCTCTTAAAGACAACATAGAAACAATACCAAATGCACTTGAAACAGTTAATAAGTTAAGAGGTGTTGAATATGATTGGAATGATGGGAGTAGAAAAGGGAAACACGATTTAGGTGTTGTAGCACAAGAAGTAGAAGAAGTAATACCACATATAGTTTATGAAAAAGAATTATTAGGTGGTAAAAAAGTTAAGACAGTGGATTATGAAAAGTTAAATGCAGTTTTAATTGAAGCTGTAAAAGAACTTACACAAAAAGTTAATAACCTTGAAAAACAGATGAAAGATGCCAATTCCTAATTCCGGTCAAATAAGTTTAAATGATGACGTAAATGCAACATTAACAGGTAGTACTAACGAACAAAATGTATCATTAGAATTAAATAATGTTAAAAAGTTTGCAACACCTGCGGATGGTGATACCGTATCAGGTAGATCTATGTCAGAACTTAGAGGACAAACATTATTTCAAATAAATCCCACCACGGAAGAGACAGGATGGTTGGGGGATTCTTTGCACATGGATGGGGTAACATCCAGCCATAATAGTGTTAAAGTGCTTGAACCAGGCTCTACTACAGCCCCAGCATTCACAAATACAAAAGGTACTTTCAGCTTTTGGATTAAAATACACAAAGCTACTAGTGACAAAAGGTATTTATACACATCGGGTACTTCCTCCTCAAATAGCCTTGTTTCAATACTTTTACATTCTTCTGGTACTAATCATAAATTATATGTTAGGATTGATGGAGTATATTTTACTTCACAAGCCACATTTATAGATAAGGCTGGGTGGTATAATTTTGTTGTTTCTTTAGACAGTAGTATTCTAACGGATGGAGAAAAAATAAAAGCCTATGCGAACGGAATACGGTTAACATGGGAAAGTGTCGGCAATTTAACTGATAATCAAGCTTTTCAGTTTGGTACTAATCAAAGAATTAATGATTGGGCCTTTGGCGATGGTTATGGAGCAGATGCTACATATGGTAATTTTATATTTGTAGATGGAAGTGCACTACTTCCTAATGAATTTGGTGAATTATCTTATGGTATATGGGTACCAAAAACAGTAAATAAACAAAGTTCTGATACTTTAATAACTACTAATCTTATTGCAAATTATCAACTAGAAAACAATGCAAATGATACATCTATAGGTGGTACAACTTATAATGGCACATCAAATAACGTTACTTTTCAACAAAATAATTATAACATTGCAAGTTTTAATGGGACTAGCAGTTATATTGATTTACCATCTACAATAGATGATCCTATTCGTACCGCAAGTGCATTTACTGTTTCTGTTTGGTTTAGAAGAGATGGTAATCAAGTTAATAATTATGGAGGTAGATTGGTTCATCTTTTGGATAACCTTTATATAAATATAAATATAGAAACAAATAATACAGTAAAAGCTTTAGTAGTGCAGCCCGGGTCAGTATATCCTGAAACTCAAACATTAGTTGTAGCTGATAAAGTTTGGAATCATTTAGTATTTACGGGTGATAGTAATGGTATACGTTTATATTTAAATAGTACCCTAGTTGATAGTGACAACTGGAGTGGGGCATTTATGGAATATACTAATACTGACTATAAATTTAACAGACTTGGTTATACCGGTAATGGCGTTGCATATTTGAAAGGGCAAATAGGAGAGGTACAAATTTATACTTCTGCATTTACTGATGCTAATGTATTACAAAATTATAATGCTACAAAACATAAATATTTTTATGGTCTTAATGGTTGGCATTTCAATTTTAATAATACTGATACAGGGTCAGTAATTACACCAGGTTCTAATTTAAAAATACACCTAGATGCGGGAGATTGGGATGCAGACGGTACAGACGAAACAAGTTTTAGCGGAACAACGTGGAGTGATAAAAGTGGAAATAGTAATAACGGAACAATTTCAGGCGCTACATATTCTACTGATAATGGTGGTTGTTTTGATTTTGATGGAAGTAATGATAGAGTAAATTTTGGTAACTTAACTTTATTTAATTCAGGGGATTATACTGCAGAGTTTTGGATGAACAATGAAGGGGGAGGTGATTATCAATATATGGCTAATCAAAGGGTAGGCGCTGATTCAGGATCACCAATTAATGTCTCAATGTATGGTCCTTCTCATGGTTCCTATCCTGGGGATATATATGTTTCGTGTGGGAGTAGCTGGTTTAGGACTGACTCTAATTTATCTATAAATACTTGGTATCATGTTGTTTTTACTGTAATAGCAGGTGGGGCTATGAAAGTTTATGTAAATGGAGTTCATCAAACAGTTGCTGCTGGGACAGCATCAGAAACAACTACAAGACCAACTCCAACAAATCTAAATTTTGCATTGGGTATGAATGCAAATACTCAATCCGGAGTATCAGATTACCCATTTAATGGAAAAATAGCACAATTTAAAGCATATAATAAAGCATTAACAGCACAAGAAGTTATACAAAACTTTAGAGCTACACAAGGACATTATGGTGTTCTTAGTTTAGCAGATATATCTGGTAATGCAAAAGGTGGTATTGCAAATGGTACTAATCTTACTGGTTCAGATCATACAGGGGATAAGTCAGATGTAAGTTATGCTACATTATCGGAAGAGGACAAAAGTACTTCTGTTACATTATCTGATGGGGGGCATGTTTTAACAAATTCAGCATCTGGTTGGAAAGGTGGTATTGCAACAATGGGAGTTAGTA
>Ga0098059_1001788_pt1 | contig 10545 bp, 3 predicted proteins | sample 20_taG_FD_92580 | JGI IMG/M metagenome (GOLD analysis project Ga0098059, IMG submission 92580) | Marine viral communities from the Subarctic Pacific Ocean - 20_ETSP_OMZ_AT15318 metaG | ecosystem: Environmental > Aquatic > Marine > Oceanic | place: Subarctic Pacific Ocean | collected 2015-01-19
AAGAAATGCAGATAGCAGGTATGAAGAGAGATGTTGGTGCGTTACATGACGAACAGATTAATATTGCTGAGGCTGGATTTGAGTCTGCTGAAGATGCGGCTGATGCTAAACTAAAATTATCTATAGAAGCTAAAAGAACTGAATCTACTCTTATAGCTAGTAATCTTGAAAACTTAGGAGGAGGTGGACAAACATCTGATTCTATATTAGCTAACCATAAAAGAGGGGTACTAGGTAGTTTAAATGACATAGAAGATAACTTTCTGAGGGGGGAGAAGAAACGGAAACATGCTTGGGATAACTTAGATAGAGATAAACATAACAGGTGGTACACAGCTAAAAGTAATATAATGGCCCTACCAAGAAGCGGTCAACAATCAGGTGCATCAAGGTTATTTGGTATAACTACTGCCGCAGTAAGCGGCTATGGAACCGGAAAAAGTCTGACTAGAGTACAACCAGCAGACCCTACTAGAACAGCATAGGAGATAGATGGCAAATATAAAACAACTGATGGAAGGACACCAGAGGTTCCAAAAAGAATCTACTTATGTTAAAGGTAACCTAAACCCCACTTCAGTTAAAAATGCAATTGGGAGAGCGGATGTAGGTGGAGGGGCAAACGAAATGTCGCAGTTTCTAGGTGCTTTGTTAAAAGCTGGCCCAAAAGCTCTAGATGCACATAATAGATCAGAGAATGAAAAGAATGAAAAACTAAAGAAAGAGGGGTATTTAGATTATAAAAGTGCTAAACCAAGTTCTCTAAAAGCGTTTCGTGAGAACTCACCGAAATCTGAAAACCCATATTATAAGTGGGGAGTAGATACCGCAGATGCTGAAGTAGTCCTCCAAGAAAAAGGGAGGGATTTTGAAAAAGCCTACGGAGAATGGAAATTTAACCGTCCTAAAGTTGGACATCCTGCTGAAGAAGGGCCACAGACTTACCAACAGTTCGTAGATGGATGGATAAAAGAAAATCAACCTGATATTGGTGATGATGTAAGAAATCCTATTATAATGGGTGAATCTTTTTGGCCCGGAATGGATGCACTTATTGGGGCAAAGGGAAAGGATAATGCACAGCATGAAGCTAAGATATATGAGGATCAAACACAAAGGAAACTACAAGCTAGTATTACTAGTAGTGTAGATGACCCAACAGTAGATGAAGAGATGTTTAAAGGCTTTGCCTCCACAGAAAGTATGTTAGCGTATGAACAATCGGTAGCCGAAACTACAACACTTATAGAACAAATGGCTTTTAACCCAAAAAATGTAGATCCTAGCGAGTTACTTAAAGCTAAAAGTGGTCAAACTGATTTACTACATGAAATTATAGGGAATAAAATAGCAAGTAGCTTTGGTTCGGGACATCAATCACAAGATAACTTAGGTGAAGTTACTAGATCTCAAAGTGACACTATAGCTTTAACTTATGAGACATTAAAATCTACAGGATTTAAAGACGATGCTAAAGGTAAAAGGAAATCTAATAGAAAAACAGATAAAAAACAAAAGAAATCTGAAGTCCCTCCAGCTATTGATGCCCAGAGTCCAGAACAGGAAGTACAAACATGGGGAGTCTTCAGTCACATGAATAAAGAGAAAACCGAAGTGTCATTTACTAAGTTCCAAGAAGTTTGGGATAGCATATTAAACACAGCAATGTCAGAAACTAATTTACCAAAGGAAACAATCGGAAAGTTAGTTTTAAAGCCTTATGTTAATCCTAAAACTGGTAAGAAAGGATCACTGCAAGTTCAATTTGAAATGCCGCCAGAAGCTGTATTAGAACAGTACCCTGAAGCTAGGGAGTTTAATAAGAATCTACTTAAGAGTACAATGGAAAAAGGTGGAGTAACCACCCCACTTTATAATAATGGAATAACAAAAAGTCATGGAACCGAAACCTAAGTTTACAAATAGTCCAGCAGATAGTTTTAGTAAGATTGCTAAGGATATACAAAGTAGATCTAAAGAGGAGCAAGAGAATATTAGAACTAAGCTGAGGACTAAAAGATACTCTTCTATGAAGTTAAGTGGTATAGTTCAGGATCTTAACCTTAAGAACCAAATGTACATGGAACAAGGGTCTAATCCAACCGATGTACTATGGTGGAGTGCTAGTGCTCTTGCTATGAAGGCTAAAGAAACTAACAACTTACGTTACTTAGATTTAATCCCTAAAATTGAAACTAGACATGGTAACTATGGTCAGACAATGAAGGGTAAAAAATTAATCTATGATACCAGAAAAGAAATATTATCTAATTTAAATGCTGAGAATAATAGGGATAGAACTTACTTAGAGGGACAGAGGAAGAAAGATAAACTAGATTTTAGAAAACGCTCTGGTATGGCTTACTACAGATTAAAAATGGCTACTCCAGAAACAGAAGAAGCAGCTAAAGCAGAATGGGAGGTAATTCAAAAAGAGGCTATAGAAGGTGGATACGATGTGGAACTAAAAGCTGTAGTTTCTAATATGGATACAACTCTAACCGTGAAGCCGGGAATGGTTAAGAAGTTACAGGATCACGAGTTATTCGATAAAGCAAATAGTCTACTAGAGGATGACACAGTTTTAACTGTAGAATTAAGTGACAGTCCAGAAAACATTGCACATTCAATCGTAAGCTACTTAATTAGTGAAGAACATTACGACCTGTCAGAGAGTCAACAGACATTAATTAAAAATCATATAGGTACAATCACCAGTAGTAATAAAATTGATTACTTTGTTGAAGCTGAAACTGATGGAGCCGAACTAATTAAGAATTTTTTTAAAGAGGCATCACTACAAAATGGAGTACCAGACCTACTTCAAACATCTGAAGTTATGCAAGTAGAACAAGAGTCAATTAAAGATCTAAATGAAAGGAGAAATAAAATATGGATAGCCTACTTAAATAAAGCTAAAAGAGAAGATGGGGAGTACAAAGGGTACCAAGATTGGGAAAGCGATTTACAAAAAAAGTTCAAAGGAGAAGTACTGGAATTAAATAAATCTATAATATCTGAGTATAGAGGGAGGATATTTGATGCATACGAGAAACATAAAGGTACAGAAACTCCTAAAACAACCCAACAAATGCTTGATAAAGCTTTAGATAATAGATTCTTATTACAACAAGCTATAGCTTGGAATATGGTTCCAGTTGATCCTATTAATGGTAAAGTACTAAAATCAAAAGAAGAGGTAGAAAGAGAGTTAAGTAATATTGAGCACTGGCTTGAAAAGAGACACCCTAGTATTTGGAGTACAGCATTAAAAGATGCGGATGAAATTAAAGAACGAGCAAATAAAGTTTCCATAATTACTCCTACTCCCGATCAAGAAGGAATTGTGGAAGATTTAATGAAAATAGTTGAAGAAGTTTCACCAGAAAAACCTGAAGTACTAAATACAGAAATAAATAAGTATTTGCGAGGTAAACAGAAAACACTGGACTCAGTTTCAACGGCAATGATTAAAGATATTGCTGATACCTTAGTAGACTATAGAGAGATACCTTATCTAAAAAAGTATATGGATCAACTAAGTATGAAAGTATTAGGCGAGTTTCCTAGATGGGTTCTTGGAGCTTTAGATCCACAAATTTTTAAATTACAAACCACAAGAGTTGCTTCTAATATGTCTCAAAAGGAAATAAATAATGTTATAGCATTACAAGATGAGGTGCATAAAGTAATTCAGGAAGAGGCGATAAACCACTCTATTAAGTTTAAAAAGGGGTACAAAGGTTTTAAAACTGTTAAAGATGGGAAACTAGAAGGATCAGAAGTAGACCAGTTTCAAAAAGCTGTTAAAACTAGGATGGATGCAATGATGTCTCCAGACAAAATTAATGCCTTACAAGATGATACAGACGATAAACCTGAAACATCTCCTTTAGAAACTATAGCGATTAGAATGTTTAAATCTAAAAATAAAACTATGGATTATAGTGTATTAAAAAGCCGTACAAAAATGATGAAGTTAGTCGGTAGTTTAGATGAGACTACTCTAAATACTATATTCAAAGACTTAGGATTAAAAATAACAAAAGGCACCCCCGATCAAAAATCAGCTATTGCTACTTATATAGCAAAACAAATGAAATTTTAAATAAATAAAGGTACTAAAATACTATGGCAACATTTGAAGAATTAATGGAAAGGGCACAAGAAGCTGATAAAACGAGAGAAGAAGGTAAGGTGGATTTCATAGGAGATCCGGGATCTGGACTACCTACACCAGAACCTGTCGAGCTTGAACAGAAGCAAGCTCCTCCTGTAACTAAAGAAGATGCTGTCAACACTCTTAAACAGCCACAAAGGTTTACCAACGAACTACCCGAAAAGTACCAACCTCAGAAAGTTTCAGGTCAATCTCTTTCAGATCTCTACCCAGAGGAAACAGATACTATAAGTCAGATATTTGATGATGTAGTGGAAGTACCGGGTAAAGTTTTAATAGGATCGACATACGATTTAAGTAAGAATATAGGAGATCTTACAAGATTCAACCATCTAACTAGAACGATGGATATAAAATTAAATGAGGCTGGAATTGGATCAGACTACGATCTACATGTAAATGGTATAACAACAGAATGGGATGAAACAAAAGACTTTATATTTTTCTCTGAAGCAGATCCCGACAGTATTAGAAATAAAATACTTTCTGGAAGGTGGTTTAAGGATGAGCCTGAGAACCCTGTAAATAAAGTAACAAGACCTATTATATCCTTTGTTACTTCGTTAGCTATTGCTAAACGAGCTATTCCAGCTACACCTTCAAGACCAGTGACATCAGATATTATAGCAGGATTAGCGGCATTTCCATTAGAAGATAAAAGAGCTTTAGAGTATTTAACAGAAGTTATGGAAGGTACTCCAATAGAATCTGATATTGGAAGAGCAGTAAATAACTTAATGCGGGCCGATGAAGATACACCTGAGTTACTACAAGCCTTACAAGTAGCTGTGGACTCTGTGTTTATTGATGCATCATTACGAGGATTCGGAAAAATAGCTCGTGTAACTTATGAAGGCATCTCAAAAATAGGGAGGGCTAGAAGATTAAAGAAAAGAGAAATAGCGGAAAAACTAGCGGAACACACGGCTAATGCTACGTTAGCTGATGTTAAAAAACTAACTGGCCCTATGAGTAATGAAGAAAGAAAAGGAGTAGCACGGGCTATAAAAATTCTACAGACCCAAACAAAGAGGAAGAAAACACGGAAAGCTACTAAAAAGGGTAGGACAATTAAACCTAAAGAGGGAGAAATAATTTTACCTAGTATGGAAGTTCTAAGTAAAGCGTTAGCTTTTGATGAAAAGGATTTACTAGGAGCATTAGAAGCTGTTATATCGGGTGTAACAAAAGAAGGACATAGAATAGATGATTCCTTTAGAGTTTTTAATTTAGATACTGTAAAAGAGTTAGGTATGCACCAGACTGTAGAAATGGTGTCAGCAATCTACAGGAACAAACGACTATTTTCTAGGCAAGCCACTCATGGTGGAATGACACCTAAACAAAGGTTTTTGCAGACCCCTTTTATGAGAAAAGGTCAAAAAACTTTAGTTGATAAAGCTACTAAAATAGCGGGAGATATAAAGGGTGCAGAACACCCACATGAACTACAATACGCCGCAACTTTACATGGCGAGTCTGTTGAAGCCTTAAGAAAACGGATGTCTAATAGGTATGATGCCATTGCTGATATGGAATCAGAACTTTTTGCCTATAGAATTATATTGAGGGACTTAGGTATTGACTTCTCAAGGAAGATTAATATTCCGGGGTCTATAGAAAATCCAATAACTAGACTAGAACTATTAAATGATTTCCAACAATTAAGTGATTTATTTACATTACATAGCCATATTGGAGCTACTATTGGTAGAAGTCTAGCACAATTTGGAATTAAAGTACCACCTGCATTTTTAGATCCTAAAACAAAGAAACTAATTTCTAGAGATAAACTAACTGAAGCAGAAGCCACAGCTAGAGATATATTTATTGACCAGCAATTAAATAAAAATGGATTCGATAAAGATATGGCGGCTATACTACGATACGCCTTTAATGATACTTCCCTACCTATACATAAGAGAATAAAACTAGCGTTAGAAGGTAGTGAAGCATTTAGTAAAAAGATGATGGGCGGAGTACTGGAGGCTTTTAGAGCACAGCTACTATCTTCTTTTAAAGTATTTGAACAAGCAGCTTTTTCTGGGACAATAGAAACAGCCTTTGCTCCTTTATCAGATCTTTTAGGCTCTACCCTAAGAGCAGGAGTTAAAGCTCCATTTACTAGCACGTATAAGGATGATCTTGTAGTCGCCAATAAAGCATTTCACAGATTAATGGGTATATATAAACACTTTATCCCTGCAACATTAAAAGGTTTAAAAGCATTTAAAGAAGGTAAAAATACATTAGATCCTCTAAGAACAGTTATAGATGACTCAGGATTAAAAACAGGTCACTACATAGAGAGTTCATCTAAATGGTTAGGATGGTTAGTTAATTCAACAGGAGCAACCATAAGACTACCCTTACGTGGTTTAGGAGCAATGGACGAAACTTTAAAGCAAGTAAATTATGCATCTTGGGTTTATGGGGAAGTGATGACTAGTATGCCTAAAGAAATAAAAAGAGCAAAGTCATACACAGATACCTCTGGTAAACTAATTAATCCTAAATTAGATTACATAGAAACTCAGATGTCAAAATATTATGATGAGTTTGGTAGAGGTACAAATGAAGCTGGTATAAACTACGCTAGAGAGCGTATTTTCCAAGAATCCCTAGAGGCTGGAACACTCATTTCAAACTTAGATAAAGCAGTTAGAAAATCTAGATTTCTTGAATTCTGGTTGCCTATCAGAAGGACTCCAGCTAATGTGGTTAAACGATTAATTAATAGACATGAAGGATTTGTACCACTAAGAGCTGAAGTAAGAAGACAATGGTTAGAAGGAACACCAGATGAAAAAGCTAAAATACTAGGTGATACTATACTAGCTGGTGGTATGATTACTACAGTATGGAACTATCTTGGAGAAGATCGTATCACTGGAGCAGGGCCACGAGATCCAAAGCGAAGAGAAGCATGGGAAAAAACACACAAACCTTACTCAATTAGAATTGGAGATGAGTGGTATCCTTATGATAGGTATGCACCTGTTACTGGAGCAATGATGATAATGGCTGATATATATGAAAACGCATTTGAATATAATGACCATAAAGAAAGAGTAATGGAATTAGCTATGTTAGGGTTTATGCAGAGTTTAGGCAACATGCATTTTGTTGGAAATTTCTATGATGTGTTTGAGGCAATGCAAGATGCTCACCAAGACCCAGATAGATTAATGTCTCTCATCACTAAACCATTTGAAAAAGCAGGTGTAGTGCCTAAGTATGTAGAACAAAGCTCTCACTTTTTCACAGGTACCCCCGGATTTAAAGAAACACAATATTGGTTAGAGAAGGTTCAAACTTCATTAGCGGGTGCAGCTAAAGTAGTTGACTCATCATTCTGGCATGATTTAGAAGCTGAAGAGTATGATTGGTTAACCGGAGGGTTAGTACAAAGAGTTGGTGATGGAGTGTTTGGGAAGTTTCAAGAAATTAGTGGGATGTTACCAAAGACTATAACAAAGACTAAGTATGATTTAGTTTGGAATGAGTTAGAAAAAATGGGAGCACATTTATCTGCTCCACAAAGACATTGGAAAAACTGGAATGGTAAAACAGTAGGTTTAGATCTAACACCAGAAATGTTTTCTGAGTACAAAAGGCTTATGGGGACTATACTAGTTGATAATCCTGTTGATCCGTCTAAAGGAAAAGCCACATTAATTGAAGTACTTCATTCCACAATATCAGCCCCAAGTTACAAGTGGGATAGTACTGCCTCTTACCCTCCAGTAGAGCAAGGTGTACATGTAGGCAGTAAAGATAGAAGGATAGACCTACTTGAGCAAATAATGACTACGTTTAGAGAAGCTGCTAAAATGAGGTTACCTTTTGTTACAGAGATAGATAAAAAAACAGGAAAAGAAGTTAGGAAGTTTCCGGGTCTCTATGACTTACTCCTACACAGGATGCATGTAATAGCGAATAATAATGTTTTAAGAGATAAAACAGGAGAAACACCTAAAAAAATAGCACCTATAAAACAGTATGGAATAAAGGGTGGCTTTTTTACTGAACTACTTGGAGAACGTATAACAGATACCTTTAGACTATCCGACAAACAGTTGCGAGAGTATCAAAAAAAGTACTCATCAAATACTATAAGTAATTAATGGACATTTACGGATTAAACTTACTAATAATAGATAAATATGGCAACAGAACTAACTCTAACTAGTTACCTACATAACCCTTGGGTTGGTAGCGAGAATCTGATAGTATTTGATTATAGCAACCTATCATTTATCCCATCAGCTAATGATTCCTATAAGTCAACAAGTGGGGATGTGTTTAAGGTGTATGTAGATGGAGTAAGGATATACAGAACATCAGACTCATCTTATGCTGGTGGAATCAGCTTAACAGGATTTCTTGAAGATGGTGATATAGCAGGTTCTAAACTAAATGGACTAACAACAATAGATGGATCTGATGTAACATGGGGTTCCACATCTGATGATGTTTGGACTATTGATACCGCTAGTCAACAAGTAACTGTCAATCGGACTGCTATATTAGCAACCGATCTTTACGGAGAAGATGGTAAAGATATTTCATTTACCTCTGGTACAACTATTATCGAACTGAGACGAGGACTTAATGACGAAAGTGGCCCTTCAGTTGACTTCTCTAACGCTTCTATCTTAACAGAACAAGACCTTGATAACTCAAGTAAAAACGTGTTCCACATGGCTCAACAGGCTGTGGTCACTGCTGAAAAAGGTATAATATTTGATACTGGAGCTGGTGTATGGGATGCCCAACAGGATGCCGCAGATAAGAAAATTAGAGGTGTTGCTTCCCCTGTGTTAGATAATGAAGCAGTCAACAGAGGTTTTGTCACAACAAATTTACCCAATATTAATACTGTGGCTGATATAGCTGGAGATGTAACCACTGTTGCAGGAATAGCTGCGGATGTAACCGCTGTTAAGAATGATGCCACAGATATTGGAAAAGTTGCCGCTGTTGATACTGAGATAGGAAGATTAGGTACTTCAGATATGTCAGTTGGTACAGATGCATATTTAAAGAAACTTGGAGTAGATGCATTCTCTAATCCTTCAAGTGGCTACTTAAAGAAAGTAAGTACTATTGATGCAAATGTAACTAAGGTTGCAGACATAGATGCTAATGTAACTAAAGTTGCCGATGTTGATACAGAAGTAGAAAGACTCGGTGTAGACATTCATACGAACGCTTCCACAGGTAATTTGAAGAGGCTCGGTACCTCAGATATGGCTACTGCAAGTACTGGTCACTTAGCCCTGTTAGGTACTTCTGCGATGGCTAATACTACAGATGGTTACCTGAAGGTACTTGGTAATTCTACAGTTACAGCAGATATGGCTATACTGGGTAGTACAACTATTACTGATGACATGGCTTTACTAGCAGTTCCAGCAGTTATCACCGACATGGACTTATTAGGTGCTGATGGAGTAATAGATGACATGGAAACATGTGCAAACGCAATTGATGCTATAAATGGAGCCGCAGGAAATGCAAGTGCTGCTGCCACTTCTGCAACTAATGCTTCTGCATCTGAGGTAGCCGCTAAGAACAGTGCTGCCGCAGTAGCAAACTCTTTAGATGCGTTTGATGACACTTATCTTGGGGTAATGTCAGACTCTTCCGCTCAAGGTACTAACCCTACCACTAATGGTACTTGGGCTAAGAATTCATCCTCAATTACCGTAGCAAGTGCAAGTAATATAAAAGTAGGTCAGGTAGTTACTGGTACAGGGATGCCCTCTCCACCTCCTAATGTTATTTCAATAGACGGAACCACAGTAGTAGTATCAGAGAATATGGCGGCGGCAGGATCGACAGTAGCTCTAACATTTACTGGATATGGTGTCTATGGTACTTATAATGGCACTAAAGACGGCCCAACGACCGACAATGACAATGGAGCGTTAGCAGATGGTATGCTCTATTTTAATAGCACTGATAACAATATGATGGTCTATAAGACCACAGGAGCCACTTGGATTCCCGCTACAGCTTCAGGTGGTGTTTCATTAGTAATGCATAAGGTTACTGCTAGTGGCAATGAAACTTCTTTTGCCGCTGGTACTTTTACTCCAACATTATCATATGAGGTAAACAACATAGTTGTATTTCTCAACGGTGTCAGGTTGGATGCAACGGATTACACGGCAACTACAGGTACATCAATTACTGGTTTAGCGGCATTAGCGGCCTCAGACGAGCTTACAGTATTAGCATTCAAGACCTTTGAGGTTGCAGATGCAGTCAGTGCGGCTTCAGGAGGAACCTTCAATGGTGCAGTCACCTGTGCGGCAGGATTGACTGCTAATACCGCAGATATAAATGGAGGGACTCTT
>Ga0098059_1001790_pt1 | contig 10539 bp, 26 predicted proteins | sample 20_taG_FD_92580 | JGI IMG/M metagenome (GOLD analysis project Ga0098059, IMG submission 92580) | Marine viral communities from the Subarctic Pacific Ocean - 20_ETSP_OMZ_AT15318 metaG | ecosystem: Environmental > Aquatic > Marine > Oceanic | place: Subarctic Pacific Ocean | collected 2015-01-19
CTGACTCACAGGGAACCGGTTGTCGCCCTCGTAGCCGTCAAGGCTGACACTGCCACCGTGGACAGGACCGATGAGTGAGTAGTTCTCGTTGGTCATCCCGTGATAGTACTCGGTCTGTTGCTCGATGTTTCGGGGCACCTGTACATTGCTGACTTCACCGTCAGGCTTGCGCATCTTGAGGACGTTGCCACGGAAGATCCAAGACTCAACTCCACGCTCAATACCGTGATCAATGTCTTCGTCTTGCTTGCCGATCTCGCTCCAGTTAATGCCTTGAATGAAACCCACTTCGGTGGCGTACTTACGAGTGTTGTAGTCCCACTTTCGGTACTGGACCAAAGCGCCGGGAACAATACCAGACCTCTCAAAGGTCAGGCGAGCAACTCGGTGAGCCAGAGCTTTCATTGCTCGGCAATCACGCTTATGTTTCTCAAGCTTTTCGCACTTGCGACGGTTGTGACCACGCTCACCGCAGAAACCGCAGCGGCGCTTGTTGGTACCGTGCTGCTTGTTCCACCTCTTTTGGGCTTCACGCTCTTCAATCTCTTGCCAGCGATAGGCTTCGTAGTTGCTGACGTATTCGTCCGGGGCTCTGTTAACAGTCTCGTTGTGAGAGGAGAAGCCGTGAGCGTCACGAACTTTGCTGCGCAGGCTGTCCATCCAGTTCCCGACATAGGAACTAGGATCGGCGTCCACTTCGTACTTCTCAAGAAGTGCCTGGATTTTAGCGTGCGCTTCCTTCATATCAGGACAGCTACGACGATTGTGACCATATTGACCACAGGCTTGGCATTGATTAGTACGACCCGTATAACCCATAACACTATCTCCCTTACATCTTATATTAGCACTGATAGGGATGCTGTCAAGTTTTTTTATTCTCTATATGTGGCAAAAGTGATAGTTTTGTGTTTTAGCGGCGACCTATTATTATAATTGAACAAAGTTTCCCCTTATTACGGCGCTTTCTTCTGTCCAATGTACGTTTGCGGACATGATTGGGGGTCCAATGGTGATACTTTTGCCCTACGTCTCGTGTAGCAGGGCACCACAGCATGGGCAGTGGTATGTAAGCCCCTGCTCTAGCTCCACCCTCACCGTACATTTTGTAACGTAATTATTGTTCCTATGTCCGAAAGAGGTACAAATATAAATAGCGGTACTCATGGGACTCCTATTTTACTTTAGGGATGCCGCCGAAGTCGAACATCATATCGTAATACCAGTCATCAAAAGTGGTGGACTTTGTGCGCTTGTGGCGCTTAATGGGTGCCCACTTCATTTGGCGCAGGACTTTTCGCAAAACCCTAGGGTCAGTCCGCTTAAGATAGTTGGTTATTTGATTAGCCCGCCGGTCAACTTGGCGCTTGTCCATATAAGGACGCTTACCGTGAATTGGGGCTGCCAAAGTAGTTGTTAAAAGCATAGCTGCGACGATTTTAATCATAGTTAATCTTCGTAGGGTCAAGGTTGTTGAGTTCTTCCTCGCTCATGTCCTCTGCGATGAGATCATAAATAGAGACTTCATCTTCTCGGGGGCGGTGGCGGCGGCCACTGAAAATGTGGTGGACCATCGATGGGGAGATTTTATAAATGTAATGCGTCTGTTCCTGAAACCATTTGGCGGTTTTACGAACGGATTGTTTCCCCTTTTGGGAGCGGATCATCTCTACGTGCTTTGGCGTTAATTTATAAGTTTTCTTTTTTGCTCGCAGCCTATCCTTGCGAGGCTTCGTTTTCTTTTCTTCTGTCATCTTCTCTGCCTTTCCGTTGCTTATAAAAAGCCATCGTCGCTGACGCAAGGTTACCAATGAAGATGTGTCCACATATAACCATAGTAGCCAGGTGATCGCCGTTCACTATATACATATATAGTCCTGAAATTGCTCCAATACAGAAGAATGTGAACTGAGCCGGCACATTAATGGCGGCTGCCTTGGGGGAGTTCCATATGGTCATCAAGTGAGGGAAATATATAAAAAACACTAAGGATTGCGTAAAAGCATACAGGTAGGTTAAATACTCTTCTAACATCTATCGACTCCGGTAAACGTAAGAGCAGATCCTCATTCCTTCCTCAACTTCTCGGCGAACGTTGGGGTCGTCATGATGCCGGGCTCCTGCGTAGGCAATTGCCATACATAAAATACGAAACTTATTCATCTGCCCATCTCGGGCATCTAGAACGGCTTTGCAACTGTCGTGACACATTGGAGGAACCGATTTCAACTGGGGACTGGCGCAACTAAGCGTCATCACCGCAGAAATCATTAAAGCCCGTAATGCAATCATCATATTCTATACCACACCCTTAACTAATCTTCGGGGGGCATAACACACGAACCCGCCCAGGGTGATGATTTCCGCTACCCCTAAGAACTTATCATATCGCAAAAGCAGTCCCTGTTGCCACTCTTCTTGGGCATCAAAAGTCTTAAAGAGGACGTGCTCTCCTATCATCATTGTCGTCATCTCCCACCAGTTCAAAGTATTTTATGGCTAAAACATATTTAAAAAATAACACGTCTTGACCAATTTGTACTTCGTATCCCTGTGGTTGATCGAGCTTGTTCCTGCTCACTTTGACGATCAATCCCAGTTTTTCTTCTAAACTCTCGTAAGATTTGCCGAATGCCGTAGGAATAGCTGATAGGACTCGTTTCTTATACTCCCTAACCTGTCTTAGTTTCCCCCTTTGCGGATGTTTAAGGACACACAGGCTCCCGTCCCTATGAGAACGGATGGTGATTAATTGCCCTTCCTTATAATTAGGTTCCACCTTCAGTATTCTTGGCTGACAAGAACGATTCAATGAGATTTGCCATGCTGTTAAGCTGGGTGCTCATTTCCTTGGAGAGGATAGAGGTCTCCTCTAAAACAGCAGGGTCAAGCGCATCAGCTAGGGCTCGTTGGTACCCGGCAGTCACAAGATCATCCACCAAACGTTTAGTTTCGTGGTTGAGTTCCGCATAGCGATGAGGATAAGTTAGAAGCTCCTTAGTGACACCTTCAATCTCATCTTCATAAATCTGTTGGAAGTTAATATTCATCAGTACTACTCCTTTTCTATTTTTTATTATAAAGGACAGCGTGCCCTTCGTTTAGTAATAAGTCATTTAAATTAACATCGACGTCTTCTTCAGTAAAGTATATCTCGGCAATGTACCGTCCGTACTTCCCTCGTTTATCTTTTTCAGTCTTTACGAGTATTTTTTCACCGATGGGAATAAGTTCAGCGACCCTAGCTTTGGCTAATTTGCCTTTTGCCTTGTGGGTCCCTCTTGTTTCCCAGGCATTAATGCGAGAGAAGCGGAGGCGCTCTTTGCGGTGAACGCCCATGCCCAAGTCAACCATCACGTCGATCGTATCTCCGTCAACTATCTTCAAAACTTTTGCGTGATATTCAAACATTTTTTTCTCCCATATAAGGTTGAATTTCGTTTGCAAACATCCAATACGTTTTGCCGCCTACAAAGCTTACGAGATATTGCCGAGGTCTTGCGGTGTTGGGAGCGTCTAAAATAATCCCCACAAGCCCAGCATCAAGCCCGGTCTTCTCTGCGCCCCCAGGATAAATAGGGTCATCTATAGGAATGCTTGAAATAGTGCGGGAAGTCTCAACGAGGCAGCCAGGCAGCATGGGCTCCCTCTCCCTAACATTCCTCATTGCTGCCATCCGGAGAAAGGTGGGGGACCTGTAGCCACGTATTGCTCCAGTCAGTACCTTCCGGTATTTGAGAAAATTTAATCTTTTGCCTGTCTGGCAGCAAACGGCTTAATGTCTCAGGAGACATGTCCGACTCCTCGTGTAGTCCCTTGACGATCCCTGCTAGCCGCAGCGCATAAGCAATCCATTCGGAACAGTACCACCGGTTTTGGTGTTTGATATGAAAGGGTACGATTTGTGAAGCTAACATGCCCACCCAATCGTACTGCTGTCCTTTGGTTTTTTCATAGAACTTTTCGATGATGGCAAGTTGTCCAGGGCTCACAGGCACACAAACAAAATCCCATTCTTCCTCGTCTTCATTTTCTATATCAAAGCTTTGACGGTGAATGCCGGTAAGACTAAACGGGAAAATAGTTATCGAGGTGTGATCGGGTAGGATGAGTTCGGCGTGGGAGTAGATGCTATCTGTCCAGCGCCTTACGATGGCGTTATGAAGGCGACCGTCGCCCTTGTACAACCCAATACATATGTTCACCAGTTTACCCCATACTATATAACTATTCCGAAGTTTCAGTAAGTTCAGAAGTTTTATCGTTTAAGATGGCGAAAGCCTTTTTCTGTGCCTGCTGTTTGTCGGCGTCTTCCATCAGCAGTAAAAAAATTTGGCGACGAGTTTGGGGCGGTAGCTCAAACTTGTCTAGGGTCTTCTGAATTTCTTCCTCAAATTTCTCTTGATCGAAGACAGGGAGCATTTCTTTACTCATTCTCCAAAAACCTCCATGGCTAATTCGGTGGATGCTCGATCCAACTCTCTGCCGGCTTTTTCTAGTACTTCTTCCAACAGATGGAGCGTGACCTCTGCCCTGCATCCGGGCTCGAACTCGTGTGCGAGGGCCTTTGCCTTGGTCACCCACACAAGGGTGTCTGCGAGGCGTCCGGTCGCTTCGGTGAACGAAGTAAATGTCTTGTCTAGTAGTTTGCCCGGTCGTGTAACCATTTAGCCCTCCATTTTTCTTAGGGAATTATAGTGTACAACCTCTTCGGTGTCAAATAAAATTTTGACGAATCCTTTGCCGATGCGGGTGGGCACCTGCGTTACAATACCAAGACGCTCGGGGGCATCGCCGGCAGCCAGAGGTAGCTTTTCTTGGACTAAATCACCCACTTTTAAATTTATCATTAAATTATTTCATAAAATAGTAGCACGCAAAAAAGCCACCCAAAAAGAAAAGCGGATGAAGTAGCGTTTGTATTTGAATCCGGCGGTACAAGTGCCCGGTGACAACTATCATCTCTAGGCAGGCGCTGCGTAAAAATGAAACATCTTCCGAAGTCATAAGAGCAAGAAGGTACTGTTCGCCGTGCTGCGTGGTATCTATATCTTTCATCAGTCCCTCAACCAAGATGGGTCCTTGACTTTGGCTGCTCCTTTTCTTATTTTAAGCAAGCGGGCGACGGGTGGTATGTTCATCCACTCTAAGTCATAACACCCTTCGAAGTCGCCCAACTGGGTGGGGGAGCACCCTAGTTTAATTAATTTCTTATTCAAGTAGGTAAATTGTCTTGGACTGTCTCGGGTTACGTACACTCCAATAGTCCCCTCCTTGAAGTTACAATAGAAATGATCCTCTGCGAATTTTCCAATTGCTTTGGCGATGGGTAAAAAATCCCCCGCCTCCTTTAGTCGCAGCCGGTTATTCCGGCAGAACACCTTGAAATTCTCAATATGTTTGGCTTCCGTCATCTTACTTCCTTTCAAGAAATAATATTTTTGTTGTATTGCCGCTTTAAATCGTTGGCGAACCAAGCCAAAGACCTGTTGTTGTATATTAACTCTTTCTCATATACTACGCTAGTGTTAGCCAGCGGCAAATAAAATCGAGTCCACACTTCCCAAACTAGGTTATTAACAGGATCAAGACCACGGCGGCGAAGATCGGCATTAACACTCTCAAAGGTCAAGCCAAGCTTGGCACTCGCCAACAGAATAACGTTGCGGGCATTAAGTTTAGCGTTTCTCATCTCTACCTCGTATACATGTCAGCAATATCTGCCGCCCAGGCTTCAGGCTTAACCAATACGGCGTAGCCCATCCCCTTTATCATCCCCATTATAGCATCAATGGTTATATTACTTAAGGCATCTTTTTTTGGGTTTACATCCGCATGAATTGTTGGGCGTTTGCCTGTTAACTGTAAAATAACAGCCGCCACCTCTAGCGAAACCAATGTTTCGTGAAATAAGCGATCTCGCATCGAAGGAAACACACTGGTTTTACACTTCTGATAAGCAACGATAGCTCCTTTGCCCTTCTCTCTAAAACAAATAGTAGTGATGACCGTAGTATAATCAAGATAGGGTTTAGTGTCAGTACCTACATGAATGGTGTACGGATGCGTATTGTAGTAACCTATGTGCTCTCGAATATCCTCAATAGCATCACCGCTGAGAGTTCTCCAGGGGTGTTCGTCTAGGATATTCACCGGTCCTCGATTAAAGCATTGGCAGTCATCGTAACGGCGATGAGCCCAAGAAACAACAGACCAACTGCGCCGTTCCAGGCAAGTTGAAGACCTTTATCCCACATCGGGAATATTCCAAGCTGGTCCGTGGGGACCTTGTTGCATCTTCCTAGGCAAATTGAGGTGAATTGACCTCTCCAAAAGTTCCAGTGCTTGGTCGGCTACATCCTCTGGGGTTGCAGTGGGGGTGGCACTTGTTTGACACACTAGCCTGATCGCCTCTTCATCTAACAGAAGCGTCATCTTCAGAGTCTTCGACAAGCGGTTATACTCAACATCGTATCCCTCAACCAGTCGTTTTGTGATATTATTCATCTTCCAGTTCCTTCAAAAGCTCTTTGGCTTCTTTAAATCTAATCCACATGTAAACAAAAGCCCCGACATACCCGAAGGTAAAGCCTGTTACGGTATCCATATAAAAATCAAAAACTGTACAAGCGGGCAAAAAAATCAGCCAAAAGTAATAAAAAGAGAGATATTTTAATTGATTTGTATTGAAATTCCACATTGCCTTAACCTCGTTAGTGCTTCCTCTACCTCATCGTAAAGGGCGTTCATGGTGTCCACTTCCTCTTTAGTAAGTATAACATGCTGCTCATCATCTGACAATTTATTATTAGCTACCTGCTCTGTCATAAACCCTAATTGATTAGTGAGGGCGAGAACAGCCAAAGAATAGGCAACAGCGTCCGGGATTTGGTATTCCTCCGTGGGACTTTCAGCTAAGCTACACAAAAAATCAAGATCCTCGCCCACCACTTCAACGCCGGTTAGTAATTCATCTAGCTTCATAGCATATTGTTTCTTCATTTTCTCTTTGCCCAGCTTTTGTGGCGTCTTTTGAATCTTTGTTGGTTAAAATGAACTCGGCGGGCATAAGTAGCAATCTTGTCTATGTTCTTAGACTTCATCCACGCAGGACCCCCGTTATAACAGGCAAAAAGATTTATTCCCCGGCAGGTTTTGTAGAGGCGCATCTCCCGTAAGACCATCACGGCAGCAAGGGTTCCATGCTCTACATTGTCCATGTCTTTTACAAATTGGTGGTAAGATTTGTATTTCCAAACTCTCTTTCCCCAAAATCGCCAGTTAATTTGGAAAATGCCGACATCGCCAGTATGAGACGTCTTTCCCCGCCGGATTTTCGTCTCTTGCCACGCAATAGCCATTAAAATATACGGATCCTCGCCCAACTTATGAGCTTCCTGTATTATTTGTTGACCGATCTGCCTCTGCTCGGCGTCAAAATATACCGGCATATTATGATTAGCCGCAGCTAACGTTAAAACTAGGCTGACGAACTCGATCATTCGAAATCAATGTCCACTTCTATGCTCACTGTCATCTTAGGAACCCGAAGGTGGTTTACTAGCCCATGGCGTTTGGCCTCCTGAGCGTCCATGAACCAATCAGCATGTTTCTTATTAAAGACCTTTTTCTTAAAAAAATCATCTTTCTTCCCACAATTGCGAGCCATCATGGTGAAAATCTTTTCATCGAGGCGCTCGGCTTCGGCGACATCGGCTTTGAGTTCCTCAATCTTTCCTCGACCGCCGCTGCTGACATCATGAATCATAATAGTGGCGTCGGGATCAGCAAACCTCATTCCCGCTTCACCGCACGATAAAAGGACGGCACCACAAGACATTGCCTTACCCTCGACAATAGTAGCGACGGGCAACTCTGCCGAGCGGATACAACCCACCATCGACAACAAGGAATAAACCTGCCCCCCGTAAGAGTCGATCACCACCGGAACAACCTTCTGTCCGGTACTGTGGGCGGCAGCCATCTTGGTATTAAAATCCTGTGCTGACTTTTCATCAAACTTGTTGACCCGAATGATCACGGGCTGACGCTTGAGTTCGAAATCTTTCAGCAAAGATGAAAACTCTGTTTTCCATATCATAATTTTATCCTCTTAGAAGCTGCTTTCCCTTAGTCAAGTATTCTTTGAGGTCCGTAAACCCCCCAATAAACTTTTCTTGCCCCTCTGTAATTTCGACAACTACAGGCACCGTCTTCCAATTATAAGTATTTTGAATTTCGGTCAAAAGCTCGGGCTGGCGGGCGAGGTCATAGCATTCAAACTCTTTTTGATGCTCAGCCAGCATTTTCATCGCAGCATGACAGTAGGGGCAGTCATGCTTGGTGTACAATCTAAACTTCATTTATAATCTCCAATTGAATAGGGTGAATCTCTTCATAAATAGTATCGCCAAAAGATACACGGTAAAGTTCTCTGCCCGAATGAGGTGAAACGTTGCGTGCTCGACCTAGGACAACCCCCACCGGATGAATGGCATCGTGATGCGTGGTGCTCCATTCGTTAAAGTCCGTGAAGATACTAACTAGATCCTCCGCAGGGGGAGTGTGGGCTCTTACAGGACCCGTAAGGTAATTCGCAAGCTCCTGGGAGTGTTTGGTGATACCTTTTTCAGAACAGTAGACCAAGGCTAGTTCATCCATCTTCTGCTTAAATTTATCTACCTTAGGGAAAAACAGACCCCGCCGAGGAGATACTAAAGCGCCAGGCTGGAAAGGGGATTGAGAGGCTAGGAACCCCACATAATCTTCCAGGCTGTGGTGGCGCTGAGCGGTGTTGTTACGCATAATCTTAACAGCTTCACGATACTCAAACACAGACGAAAAAGATGAGATCACCTTGTTGTATTTTCTGAAAAAAGAATTGTTATTGATGAAAATGTTGCTGGGGAGAGCTAAAACATCTTCTTCGGACACCTTGAAAACTTTGCGTCCCTTTTTCAGCGTAAACGACACTTGGCGATAACCCCGGTCATTAGTGCCTTCATAGCGCAAACTCTTACACCACACAAATCGACCATTCCTAAACAGCGTTTTATTAGCCGGGTTCTCAGCCACACGCTGAAGAAAGACTAGTCGGACTTGTCCGCTGGCATGGGAATGAGCATAATTATACCTACGAGCGGCGAACCGTTCAAAGTGAGTGTTAGGTCCCCCGTCAAGCAAAGACTCCTCCCGAGCACAAAAGTGGTCACCGAGGTCATACCAAGTGTGCTGTGTCATCTATTCCTCTAGTAGTCTCGATAATTTTTGGTAAGAAATTGCTACGATCATCTCCGAATTCCTAAAGGAATTCGTATCTAAGATAATTCGAGAAAACTGCTCTTTACCCGTGAAGTTATCCCCCAACATGTTACGGTCGGAAGACGACTCAAAGTAATGAGGGTAGATGGCCACAACATAATCTTTATTAATCATACAATCCCTCCTATCGTAAGCTTTTTTACGTTGCATCTGTGTTTTGCCGGGCTCTTGGGTCGATTCATATCTAACATTGGTTGAGTAGATCTCTTTAAGTCTAAGCACTTGACACCACCTCCAGTGTATCAATAGTCCGGGCTAGCCAAGACGAGCCGCCAAGGTGGACTCGGTGGTAAATAGTTTCCCCGTTCCAATTCGGCTCCAGTATAACTGCCATTCGTGGCTCCTCCAGCCTAATGAACTCTTTTGCCACCGGGCAATCTATTAAGGTAATATTAGACGGGAGGTAGACTAGATCACCCTTCTTCGGGATGAAGTTCATCTTCCTCTCCCTCCTCTTCCTCCTCGTTGAGGCGATCAATAAACTCTCCAAAACGATTTAGATTTTTCAGAGAAAGAGCCAGTTCTTGTGGGGATCGAACCACCTCGCCACTAGCCACCTCCTGGGTTGGCAATTCACCTGTGGCAGGCTGGGGTAAGACCGTCTCCAGCCGGGCTTTCTGAAACGAAGCTAACATTACCTGATATTGCTGGAGTTGGCTGATGATGGCGCTGAGGGTCTCTATAGAGTCCTCGATCCGCTCGCCAACCTCCGTGGGTCCGGCCTGTTTAGTGGCGACTTCAATCACGTGCGCTGCGCCACGGATAGCATCGGTTTCCAACTTTACTAAAGCCATCATAGCTGCCGATACTCGCTCTACCTCAATGTCAAAACTAACTGTTGCTCGCATATACGAACCCTCCTTAATAGGATTATACCCTATTGTTATTTGTTTTTTAAGTTATTTCTTTTTTCGTTTAGCCGCAGAAGTAGCCTTCAGACAACGGTCCTCAAGACGAACCCTCTCGCCCTTTACAAGGATGGTTGACGAGGCATAGAGACCACTAGCATGATTCTCTAGTACGAGCCCCACCTCATCATGATATGTGCGATTAGGTACCAAATTCGCATTGGCTCGCACTCGGGCGAGAGAGCCCACAGGGAAAAGGGGAGGCAGGGTCGCAGCAGCAATAGCCTTCTGAGCGTACTTGTTCTTGGTAAGTGCCTCAAACTGACGCTCGGTGGGGATAAAGTCCTCTTCTAACAAAATCTTGCTCGCA
>Ga0098059_1001794_pt1 | contig 10528 bp, 12 predicted proteins | sample 20_taG_FD_92580 | JGI IMG/M metagenome (GOLD analysis project Ga0098059, IMG submission 92580) | Marine viral communities from the Subarctic Pacific Ocean - 20_ETSP_OMZ_AT15318 metaG | ecosystem: Environmental > Aquatic > Marine > Oceanic | place: Subarctic Pacific Ocean | collected 2015-01-19
CACAAAGTTAGAGCCATCTCCTACTATAAAACCACTGTTTGTAACGGCCAAAGCGCTTATATCAGTGAGCTTTGCACTTGCAGCTTGCTTTCCCGTTAAATCAGGCGGCGTATAAGTAAAAACGCCCGACCCATTGGCATAAGAAAGACTGCCGCCGCCACTAGCGGACGCAGAGCTTACTGATAGATTAGTAAGCTCTACTTTGTCCGTATTAAGGTTGGTGAAGTTGGCATCAACCTCAGTATTGGTAAGCGGACTCCCCTTTCCTGAACGGGTAACAATAGTTGCCATAACTAATCACCCAGATTATGAGGCGGATAAAGTAAGCGTCCATGTAATAGTCATCGTATCATCAGCGCCTTTGTTTACCGCGCTGAATACAGACCTACATAGCATTGTTCCGCTTGAAGAAGCGTTGAATACACCCGCCTCAGTGACCGCACCAGTTCCGTCTCCGGCTTCAAATGAGGACACATACACAATGGTACTGGTTGAAGCAGTCGTGCTATCAAGCGCCTCTCTGGAGCCTAGAATAGATACTAAATCAGTTTGTCCAGCCGCCGCTGCCGTGGTTCCGCTGCCTATTCCCATATGGGTCATGGCTGTTGCCGTTGCATCTTTCATTCGGCTGCATATATAGGTTAGACCAACAGTAACCACAAGATTTTTTACTTTCTTTTTTTCCTTAATTTTGCCGTCTTTGCCTCTGACAACAATATCAAGTTCACCGCTCATTTTTAATTTATCTTTTAACATATCTCATTTCCTCAGAATGTTGCAGATGCTCCGACATAGTCTCCTGCAAAATACGAAAAATCACAATAGCCTTGAGAACGTAAACTTCCGCTATCAGCTATAGATAGACTCTCCGCTAAGTTCTTGCCCGTTGATTTTACAGCACTATCCGTTAAGGACATACTATTACTTAATGGTTTTGCGACTGCAAGAGATAGGGCATCTGCGATCCCTAAACCATCGCTTAGAGCCTTTGAAAAGGCTATTACGCGGCTTTCAGTTAAAGCCACCGTGTCGTTTATCAGTGTTCCTATAGAAATAACAACCGAAATTAAATCTGATACTGAGAATCCGTCAGATAGAGGTCTGCTAACCGCTATCTCCCTAGTTTCGGCTATGGTTACTGCATCTGAGCCGCATTCTCCTACTTCTAATCCCATTTGGAATGCCAGTGAGTCCTGCATTGAAACGGTGTCACTTATTCCCGTCCCATGAGCCATAACCAGCGCATCGGTTATAGCTACCGTATCTCCAATAGGCACACCAAGAATACGGAGTACATCGCAAACATCCGAGAAAGAAACCCCATCCGATAACACCTTGCCAGCTTCAATAGTCTGAGAATCAGCCACAGCAAAGGCATTGGATAACGGCTTTCCTACGGCTTTAGATGCTGAATCGCTTACAGAAAACCCTTCACTAAGGTTTTTACCAATAGCAAAGGTTTCTAAATCTTGTATGGAAATTGATTCTGATAGAACCTTGTTGATGCTTTTTGCAAGAGTGTCAGCGGTAGTAACCCCATCAGTAAGGGCTTTATAAAGGATTTCGTATAGCTCACCCTGCACCACGGTAGCCAGCAATCTTTTACTTGCTATTGCTGCCGTAATTCTTTTGCTAAGAACAGAGGCGCTTAACGGTCCTAGCTTATCAGCCACTAGCCAAAATCCTCACGAACGATGAAATTAATAAGCTCAAAGACGGTTTCTTTGGTGGAATCAGCGTAGGTTATTTCAATCTCGCCTTCGTATTCACCAGCATCTAAGTCCAGATCGGTTGTACCAAAGGTAAAAGTCGCTATGCCATTGGCGTAATCACCAGATTCAGCCTGTATAGCAGTAAGGGTAAACAAAACGGCAGTAGAATAAAGCGCTCTGAATCTGAGCTTTGTGGTATCTCCGGTTAGATTAACCGCCTCACCAGAATCTTCTCTCGTTATAGTGGCTCTTATCTGGGCAAAAGTATCATTCTTTACTAGCAAAAATGTTGCCATAGCGTATCCCTTGGATAGCAGCTTGGCCTTACTTTATGATTAGGGGCAAGATGCTAGATGTAATTAAGATCAGGTATAACCCCCAAACCATGTTTTCTAAACGGGCAAATCTTTTTTCCCCCATAGAAAGCTGTTGCTCCAGATTCTTGTATCTTTGGGCGCACTCTCGCTGATGGGCAATTAACTCACCCCTTGTAGATGACCCAGCGGTTGCCATATTAGTCCTTTAATAATGACCCATTAGCTTTTGCTTGCCGCTTTCTTTTTAGCTGCGGCCTTCTTCTTGGCGGGGGCTTTCTTAGCGGTAATAGTGACTTTTGCCTCACTCATATCCGCTGTTTCTTCCGGTTTTACCGTTTTTATTTCTATTGCCCAACCATTAGCTTGGAAAGTTTGCATAAGCTCCTCATCCCAGCTTTCTTTGGTGTCTACAACCTCGTCGGCTTGATAAAGCCTTGATGTAGAGCCATTTTCATCGGCAGCGCCAGCTTTAGGTACAACTATTTTATATGTACTCATAAAAGTCCTCTGATAAGCAGCGGGGGCTTTCACCCCCGCGCTCAATCAATCAACTATGCAGTTGATATGCTATCAGCATCAGTGCTGTGATGCGGATGTCCCTTCACTACCGAAGCAGCCATAGGCGTTCCATTTGAGTGAGTGCCTGTAAAATCAGCCACTACCCGAATGTATCGCGCCCCACCGACATAACCAATGGTTGTTATCTGCGGAGTTTCAGTATTTGCATCAAGAGTGAGGAAAATACCACTGCTATCAACTGTTCCATCAGTTACAGATGTGGCGGCAGTTACGGCGCTAAAAGTGCTGTTATCAGAGGAATCCTCTAATTTAAAATCAATTTTAACGCTGGAACTTAAAGTATCACCTTCTATTCCTGTATTAACGACAACAACGGCGGATTCAAACCCCTGAAGGTCAACGCCAGTGCCATTAGCATCGGAAGTCCCAGTTACGGGAGCAATACTTTGGATCGCTGCTACACTATTTGCTAAGTCTCTCATGTCAGTCTCCTATGTAGAGCATTTCTGCTTGACTAAGGCTTCAGGCAGAACTACTTGCCCCCCAACACGGCGACGAGCCACATATCGTACATTGCCAGTAGTTGCTTGAGTGAAAGGATCACGCAAAACAGCTAAGGCTATACGATCAACAATCAAATACCCACGGTTAAAGTCCCCAAATACTACAGGGTACGCATTAGCCGCAATATCAGGCATATCTGTTGCTTCAATATATGGGTAGCCCACAATGGTATTAGGAACACCATTCTGTAAGCTCATGCCAGCTTGAAAAACGTATTGTCCCGCTGTGTCCTTTAGCTTTCGGATAGCTGCTAAAGTAGTACGGTTAAATACGAAAGTTCCATTTGACCCATAGCCAGACTTCACGCTATGAACCAAAGTGAGTAACCCATCGCCAGTTAGTGCAGCGGCAGAGCCAGATACGGCCTCACCCACGCTGGAATTGGTCATGATACCTTCAGGTTTGCCCACTGCATTACCAGAGACAAAAGCTGTGCCTTCTGATTTGGCAAATTGCTCTGCAAATTCAGCTTGCATTTCAGCTTCAAGATCAAAGACAGTGTCCTCAAGGTCTTGTTCAGAAATATCAACAAGTGCGTAATGCTCATGCGCTGGTATCTCTTCCATGCCCACTGACCAGCCAGTAGTTTCAGATCGTGTTCCGCTTTCAGCGACCCACGCTGCACTGAACTGTCCTGTGCGCTTTGGAATTTGAATAGAGCGTTGAGCTGTTGACCGCACCCTCGCTATAGAGCGAATTGGTGAGATTTCAGTTATGCCCTTAATGATTTCTCTTACATACTCAGGGGGAGCTAAGTAACCGCCAGTTGTGTCATTGCTGACAGTAAGAGCTTTACGCTCATCTGGTGTTAAAGACTCAATCCCTTTTCTACAATAGACATCAAAGGCACTTAGAGTTTCATCAATTTGCTTTGAATCAAACCCAGAAGCAGGACGGCGTACCGCTGTTTCCAAACGATCCATTTGCTCTTTGATGTTCTCACTAGCTTTTTGTTGCAGTGTGATGTGCTGATTCACTTCCTCAAGAGAGTCTAGCTTTTTTTCAATATTAACTAGCTTCTCGTCCAGAAGTGGGTCACTCACACCTTTTTCCACATTCTCCAATTTCTGGTCATAGCTTTTCTTAAATTCTTCAAAAGCACTGCCCATTTCGGAGATAGCCGATTTAACATCGTCCATAGGAACTCCTCATTCTTTCAGGTGTATAAGTTTTTCGGTTAATGATGCAACGGCGCTTACCGTAACCGACTTTGACTCAGCCTCGCACTGAGCAAATGTATCGTGGACTGCCTTTGCAGCCGCTTTTGCTTCTGAACGTGATAAATGAAAAACGTCTCGTAGTCCATTTTCCCATTCTCTAATAGAAAGCTCGTCTCCTTTGACTGATCTTACCCTTGCGCGGGGATTCATCGGAAAGGTTACTAACGAAATTTCCATCAATTCTACTTCTTTGATGTAACGCTTTTTTGCTTTTGCATCGTACTTCTGCCCATCAGGCTTTACTCTAAAGCCAATAGACAGCCCATCTATAGCGCCCATCTTCAGTAATTCGTAGGCTTCTCGCCCTGCTTGTGTCTTTAAGGCCAAGCGTCCTTTAACTTTTAAACCTTTTGAATCCTCTTCAATAGACTCAAATACCCCAATGGGCATATCGGTTTTATGCTGGAATAACATTTTTACGCCTTTGGGTCCGCTTTTACCCAGCGATTTGGTAAAAGCACCTTTTTCTACCACATCATTACCCAAATCCGTATTGTTGAAGATTGAGCCATACCCTACGAATGTGCCGTCATCGTTGTCTGTATCTTCTGCTTTTATTTCTGACGTTACATCAATATGCTCGGTACGCTTCTCTTCATCTTCATCATCTTCGTATTCGCTTTCCTCTTCCATATCCTTTAGATACTCTATAATGAATGAGTTTTCTGTCTCTGAAACACCTACAACGTGCTTCTCATCTTCAACGGTATCTGTTTTATCTTCTAACGTACTAAGGCATACCGCTAGACGTTCAGTTACATTGTATTCTTCAGTCATGGTTGTATCCGCCATACATCGGTCAATGAAATCTTTGTTGCTCTCATCTGATCGCGGCTTAGGGATAGGCATTTGCAACCCCCCTTGAATTTTGACATATCATACCTGCATCAACCCAATAACAAAACATTATTGTGCTAATTGCTCAGCGACGCAGGACTTACGTTAAGCCGTTTAAGATCAGAAGTCTCATCCATTATCATTAAATACTCTTCGTCATCCTCTGTTTCATCAGGATGCAATTCAAGTAGCTCGTCAAACTCCTTCTCTTCATTTTTAGTCCAGCCTGTTATTCTGTCAATAGAAACTAGCTCTTCCATCCTAGCTTTGATTTGTTCAACGCTTAATTTTTCAGCCATATATAACCTCTTAAATTCCGCTTAACTCGTCAGCCCCGTTAAGCATAGCCTCTATCAGCTTTTTAAATCTTGGCGCTACCAAGTCATCTTTCCTTTGCGCCCATAAACTAAAGTTTTCAGCAAACCACTCCTGAGCGTTTTTATTTGCATACTTTGATGCCGAGGTTCCTTTGAGCTTTTTCCTTGAGAACCAACGCTCTACCACTGGACTAAAATAGGAACCGCTATTTGCAGCCACCTTATAATTCTGATGTATAAGATGCCCAAACTCATGGTACACGGTACTTCTTATCCTATCCAATGGGTCAGCATAGTATTGTGCCGTTGAATGGGGCTTATCAAAATTTGAGTCTCCTTGTTTCCACTTAGATGTAGAGGCTTTATCACTGTTCAACATAGCTCGCCCGTTTGGTGCAAGCCATCCCTTTGGATTTACCCCCATTACTCCATCACCCATATTTGCCCTACTCCTAGTTGAGCGGACAAGTTTTAATCCTCTCAGTTTTGGAACGCCAAATAAAGCGGCGAAAGCATCAGTTTCTTTTACAGCTTGATCTAGCATTACTGCCCCTGCTTTTGTTGCCGCATCTGCTCCAAGGTTCTTTTCTAGCCCAGATGAGACTTTTGCAAAATCAGTCTTGCTTCTGCCACTGAATCTTGTTCCTCTTTGATCAGGCCATTCCTCTGCATTGTCCTTTACTCTTTGCTTCATACTCCTTTTTGATGCGCTAAAGTTATCCTCTAGTCCTTTGGCTAAAAATCCGGCTCTAAACGCATCCGCCGACATCGGAATAGGCCGACCAAGCGAATCTGTGGACTCTTGGAACTCTGGCTTTCCGGTATTCACAACCTCATCTTGAGACTCAACGTAAATAATTACGCATCGGCAGTTTATGACGTTAGCAGCTCCTCCGGCTGGATCACCTACATATTTCATTACTGAACCGTTGGGCATCGTAAACCCTTCATCCATGCCTACTTTTTTACCGCTCATTGCAGCATGGGCTGACCGCGTTCTGGCATCAGAAGTGGCTTGCCATTGCTTCATCATCTGGATGCCATAGGTTTTAGATATGTCGCTGTGATAGGAAAAGTTGGCTGAACCAACAGCGCTATGGGTCTCTGTTCTTGCTATTAGCGCCGCCCTGTTACGGCTAATGGGTCCAAAATCTTTTACTATGCTCTTTGCAATACCGTCTACACCTACTCCGTCATTCCTTAAAATATTTACACGATCCAAAATGTCCTTACTGTAATGAGTCGCAGCAAGACGCATATATTCAGCGCGTTCTCTAAACATTTTATTAACGTGTATTTGAAATTCTGCTGATTCCTCAAAGTCAAAACCAACAGCCGCCTTTTGGTTTACTTTGTATTTATCAAGGTTTAGGGAATATACGGTGCTGAATACGCGCTGTATCTGAGTTTTAAGGGTAGCGTTCAACTCATTGTTTAATCTTAGCGAAACACGCCCATAATCAGGCTCAATGCCATTCTTGATGTCATCGGCAACTATAAGGGTTGTTTTCTTTAGCGCAGAAGAGACTTTTTTCTGGAAGTTGCGACTCAGGCTCCTTGTTAGCCTGTGCTGCTGAGATAAGTACCGTCTGGCGTTGACTCGGCCTTGACGGAAATCAACTAAGGCTTTAAGCCCATTTGTGAGTTTTTTTACCGCCCCAGTATTCAACAGCGTGTCCTTCATTGATGAGCATGGAACAAATATTCTTGCCGTCTTTCTTGGTTAGAGGGATGCCCAGTATGCGGCCATATTTGCCCCTTCCAAGCGATTGAAGCAAGATTTCTTCCCCGCACAACTCCCTTAATCGCTCCTTGGCAGCTAGACCCATTACCTTTTCTTTTTTGTTGCGAGTCCTGCTTTCTGGGGTGTCTATTCCTGCGAGCCTAACTCGCTGTTTTATAAGGATAATTTTAAAGCCAAGGTCTAAGTTTATATCTATGGTGTCGCCATCAACAATTCTGTCTATTTTTGCAACGTAATAAAAAGGCTGAGTCATGATTTAACGATCCCCCATTTCTTTATTTCCAGTTTTTGTGCGGCCTCCAATATGGTCTTTTTCATTCCTTTCTCCCCAAGGCCAGTGTTAATGACTCCCCATTTGACCAAATCCATCACTTCTTCAAGCGCGATGCCGTTAGAAGTAAGACCTCCGTTATGCTTAACGCATCTTTCTTCCCGCCTTTTAATCCACTCTCTTACCTCGGATGCCTGTGACCCCTGCCTTGCTTTAGACCATTGGCTATAAGCATGGTTACTAGCCTCATCCCCTTTTTTCCAGAGCAGTTTTCCGGCTTTTGATTCGTCTTTCGCCATTACTTCCGCAAACTTATAATCAAACTGCGGGAAGTTGCTGTTTTTTAAAGATATTGTTTTGTTCTGCCCTGCTGACGGGAAGTTGGTTATATTTTCCTCTTCTTCCTCTTCTTCCTCCTCGTACTGGGCTATATCGTCCTCATCGTCCACTCTTTCAGGCTCCGGCGGTGGTCCTTCGTTTAAAGGAAACAGATTAGCAGGAACCAGCAAGTCATCGGCTCCTTCCATCGGGTTAAGCCCAACCAGCTCTCGCGCTTCGTTGCGAGTCATGATTCCTTTATCTACAGCCCCTATTACGTTTTCATAGATAAGCCGCCTTCTTTCTGATAAAGCTGGTATTTTATCAATGTCGTATTCAAATTTGAAATCTTCATTAAACTGCGGAACCAGCCACTCGTTTAAGTCAGACTCTACTTTTCTTAAATAGGGAATGATTGTTTCCTCATAAAGCGCCAATCTTGCCTCTGCTACGTTGCTGTAGGTTTGGGCATCCGGCACTCCGACTAACTGGCTCGGAACCCCAAAACACATCGCAATGTCAGTGGCGCTCATGTGTTTTAGGTTGAGAAAGTCCATATCTTTTGGAGAAAGGCCCATTTCTTTCCAATCAAAGTCTCCTTCCAACAGCATAGGTCTGCCAGCGTTCTTGCTGCCTGTAAAGCGGGTATTTAGATCAGTGAGTAACTGCTGTCGCTGAGAATCAGAGAGCTGCATTTGATAACCCGCATCATCTTGCGGCTTGAATACTACCGCCCCGCTTGGTCTTGCTCCATTTTCTAACAGATTGATATTGTGCTTTGTGGCTGAATTGTGCTGATCAACCTCCATAGCTGCCGCTGTTAGAGGAGAGCAGCCGTAATAATCATCCATAGGATGCCATAACTTAACTTGCTTCAGCTCTGAAAACCCAGTGTCTTGGTCTACTTCATAGGATGCCTTTAGGCTCCCATTTACACGATATTCATATATTTCAGGGAATACACTGCCCCCTTTGCCTTTAATCTCTATTCTATCCGGCCTTAAAAGATGTAGCTCTTTAGGCACTCCCCTTGCCCCAGCAACCTTGAGTATGTAAGCGTTCCCGCTCAATAACAGATACCCATAGAGAGCAGTAAAGAACTCAGAATAGCTTTGCTGAGGATTTGGCCTATCAAGCAAAGAAATAACAGGATGGCTTTCTAAAGCGTCATCGCCAGACTTTAGGACAAACGGAACAGATGAAGCGCCTTTTGAAATTTCGTTGACACAGCGATAAACAATAGCATTCCTTAAATACCCTTCCCGCGCCAAGTCCTCGTACTGAAACATTTTGGTAGTTGTTGACCCAACCCCGAAATACCCAACCATTGCTCCAGCCTGTTTCAAATCCATCGCTGGTTTGCGCCGGAACCTGTTTAACATATCTTCAAATAGAGCCATTAGCTGATTCTCCAAGAAATCGCGCCCCGCGATTTGCTTAATTCAGACAGCCCCCAGACCAAGGCATCAAGCCTGTCCGGTGACGGTTTTGGTCTATCACCTGTGTAAGTACACATCTGAGTCTCAAGCTCTGGGAAAACACCTATGTGGTGGACTTTCCCTTGCTCGTACAGTGCCGCTATTGGCTCTGCTCTGACCATCTTCCCTCTGGTTGCGTGAACAGACTTGTATCTTGCTTTTTCATCAATGGTTCGTATCAACTTCCCCACTAGATCACCCCCATTGTTTACTTCCGCTACAATCTTATCGGCATCATACTTATAATAAAGCTCAACCGCTTTTCTGCCCCATTGATCAGGCGAGTATTGGCCTGAATTATCTTCAAGGACATAATACGCATTCTCCGCGTCTTTTCCCACTACAACCAAGCCCGTCTCATCTGAGTCGCTGTGTGACGTAACCGCTGGATCAATAGCTACCAGTACGTTGGTAAGAGTTTCCTCATCTACAGTTTTCAGTCTCTTGTTTTCTATGATTGAGGGCTTCCATAATGCGCCCTCCATTGCATCAATGACTTCTGCGTATAATTCTTGCCGCCCTAAAGTCGTACCTTCGTATCTCTCCTTCAGCATATTAAGAGTAGATGCAGCCAGATTCTCCTCGTTCTCAAAGGTTGTTCCTGTGGTTAAGAGGCAATCATTTCTTTCCATAAGCTGCCTTATCAGGGGTGTCGGTTTCGGCGTGGTAGTTATTACGCACCGTGGCTGCTCCCCCAGACGCAAGGCAAACATTAATTGGTCAAATGCTTCTGGATACCTCCAAGATGCAAGCTCATCACACCAAGCCCTATGAAATTGCGGACCCCTTAATCTATCAGGCTCAGTAGCACTAAACCCCATTATCTTTGATCCGTTAAACAACCTTATCTCTGATGCAGTCGCATTGTAACCCTGCCCCCTTCCATTCATAAGGCAGTCTTTGGGCATGGTACTCAGGATTCCCGATACCCCTTCAAAAGCTACTCGTCTAAGGTCTCCGAATGTAGGCGTTACGACTGCAACTTGAACTTCTGGGTTTCTTAGGGCGTACAACATAACATCAGTAGCCCCTGTTCTGGTCTTTCCCCAACCTCTGCCAGCTAGGATTAGCCATATATGCCATTTTCCCAAAGGAGTTAGCTGTTTCACTCTCGCCGTAGAAAGCCAATCAGTGTATAGAGTCGCCGTACTCCTGTGACCTTGCCTCCGCAAGTTCGTCCAGTTGTTCCATAATTCTTCTGAAGGATTCAGGATTGCTGACATCTGCCGCC
>Ga0098059_1001796_pt1 | contig 10523 bp, 13 predicted proteins | sample 20_taG_FD_92580 | JGI IMG/M metagenome (GOLD analysis project Ga0098059, IMG submission 92580) | Marine viral communities from the Subarctic Pacific Ocean - 20_ETSP_OMZ_AT15318 metaG | ecosystem: Environmental > Aquatic > Marine > Oceanic | place: Subarctic Pacific Ocean | collected 2015-01-19
CAGGACTACAATGTTGCTGTTATAAATGAAGAAAGAGAAAAGTTGACTAAAGAACGACAGGACATCCAGAGGAGACAGGCGGAAAAAGAAGCTTATGATAATAATATTACAATGGTTGGAGACCACTTAGCAAAGACATATAATGCCTCTGCTGATGAAATCAAAGATTTTGTTGATGTTATGGATAAGCCAGAGAGTGTCACGGTTGACAATCTCTTCCAACTGTATAGAATGAGACAGAATGGAACTGTGCAAGGACATCCAGAAGCTGGTACTATTGAACAAGCTGAGTCTACAACACCCTCGCAAGAGAGTTTTGATCAGATGAAGCGTGCTCAACAAGTTCCTTCGCCAATGGGCGTACTGCCTAGTGCTAATAAGTCAACTTCTAGTTCTCCTGAGGAAGGCATTATGGACTCTATGATTAGCGATTACAAATCACGGAACCCGTGGAATTAAAGAAGGAGATTAGCAAATGGCTAATGCTTATTCAATCAGTTCTGGTGTTGCACCTCAGGGTGTAAGCATCAATGATTCCCGAAGAGTTTATAACTTCGGGGACAAAGTAGCTGAGCTTGCTCCACAACAAAGTCCGTTTTTCGTATACCTTTCAAAAATTGCGAAAGAAGCTACTGATGACCCTGTATTCAAGTTCCTTGAACAACGTCATCAATGGCAACGTCGTAATTTCATTCTGAAAACTGCAATCGGTAGCAACATCGCTGCTGGTTCGGATTCTGCTGAACTCGATATGGTCGCAGCATACGATAAGTATGGTGTTGAATCAGCAACGGGTAAGAATGCCGCACCTCAGTATTTTGTACCGGGACAAGTAATTAGATTAGCTGGAAAAGCTTTTCGCGTCAAAAGCGTAGAAAATCTTGGTGATGGCGAATCTGCTGTTTACGCGTCCAATACCGCTGCAACTCACACAGGCATCAAACTTACTGCTCTTGAAGCTAGTGGCACTATAGCTGCTGGTAAAGAGGGTCAAGTAATTGGTAGTGCTTGGGCTGAGGGTGGAACAGACCCAGAAGGTTGGAAAGACGAGCTTTACTCTAGAGAAGGATATTGTCAGATTTTTAAAACTGCAATACAGCTCTTTAGTGGAACTGCTTTAGCAACTCGTTATCGTGGCAAACCTGACGAATATCGTCGCGTTTGGGCCGATAAATTAATGGAACACAAGATGGACATCGAACACGCAATGCTTTACGGCATTGGTGCTGCAGATGAATCTGCATCTGGTGGACCAGTGCGTTATACGCACGGAATAGTACCTTACACTTCAGCGAATGGTAAAAACTTTGCTTTTACCTATTCAGGTAGTGATTATGATGATTTCATCGATGCGATGAAGGATTTCTTTTCACCTGAATCTGGAAATAGTGGGGACAAACTTGTACTTACTTCTCGTAAAGTACTTGCTTGGTTAAACAAACTGGGCTCAGATTCCTTTTTGAAGAACACCGTTGGTACAGATCAGTATCGTATGGATGTTCAAAACATAAAAGGCTCTTTTGGGCATATGGTTACTAAGGTTAATACCTTATTTGGTAACCTGCACTTTGTTGCCGAACCTCTATTGAGGAATCAAGATGAGAACTTAGCAGTTGCTGTTGATTTAGCAAATGTTAAATATCGTCCACTAAGTGGTAATGGTGTATCTCGTGATACGCACGTTGTTACTAATGTCCAAAACAATAATGTTGATGGAAGAAAAGATATGATTTTAACCGAAGCCGGTTTAGAGATCAGTCTACCTGAAACTCACGCATTAATGACTTGGTCATAAAATAGTTAATTGGGGGGCTTCGGCCCCCCATTACTAAGGAAGAAGATGGCTTTTACAGATAAGATAAAACAATACGCAGGCGATTTAACTGGTTTAGATTCAACTAATGCTATAAAACAAGCAGTTGACCATACTCTTGCTATGGCTAAGCAGATTAGTCCTATCCAGTATCAAGGTTTTGTTAATAAAATTCCAATAAAAGCAACTATAGCTGGTGGTCTTGAACTAGCTTCTAATAAGATTTTTGATGTCATAAAGGTTACTAGGGGTGATTATATGGCACAACCAATAGCTCCTGAGTCAGAGATTAAAGCATCTGATTCGGGTAGTATATATTATGCACAGGCTTATTCTCCTGTGTATGTAGTAGATTTTGAAGGTTCTTTAAAAATATATCCAGACTGTGCGGATACAAATGCTACTACTCGTGGTGCAGTTTATGTAGTTTTTAACTCTGACCATAAAACAGTTCACGATGCTAATGAAACTGTAAAAGATGATGCACACAACTTATTTGGTCAAAGTATTGCAACAACAGAAAAATTCCCTACACACTGGAAACAATATTTAATATTACACGCTGCTGAGATTCTTTTAGGTGAAAAACTTATAGATATGGGTTCTAAACTACCTACTGACCTAGATGCGGATACTACACTATTTAATCAGATAGCTGATGTGGAAGTTAGCTTAGGTAGTATGTCAGCATCATTACCTAGTGCTTTTAGTATATCTACAGCATTACCAAGTTTAAGTGCAACAACTTTTCCAACTGCTGCTATTGATGATGCTTTAGCAAAAGCTAAAAATCTTATAGATGATAAATCGGCAATAGGTGATGATGGTGCTCCTTTAACTGTACAAGAATGGTTAGAAGACGAAGATGAAGATATGGTTCAAGCTACATTACAAGTAGCAGCTCAAGAATTAGGAAGAGCCAATGCTATACTTAGTGATTATAACGCTGAATTAAGTGGTAAAATACAAGATTTTGGTAGTTCAATGCAGAAATACCAAGCAGAGATAAGTAAAGAAGCTCAGAGAACTAGTATTGATATATCAAAATATCAAGCAGAATTAAGTCAAAAGGTTGCAGATAAGCAGAATGAGTTAGGAGAATACCAAGCTAACCTCCAGAAAAAGATGGCATTATATGATAAAATAATATCTAAATTAGGTATTGACTATCAGTGGATTACTGCACAGATACCCATTGTACAAGCCAAGAAGCAAGAATTTTTACAAAGTGTGGGAAAAGGCGGTATGCACGATAGCCCAGATGAGGGACAAATATGACTTTAAAAGAAATGATTGAAAGAGTACAGCAACATCATCCCGAGATGAATATCACAGAGATAGTGCGTTCACTTAATGATGCAACTAATGATATGGGTTTTAAAGCAGAACTTATTGAAGCAGCTGACGAATTTGAAACAGTTGCTAATCAGAGACTATATCAGTTAAAAAAGCACATTATTAAGGTGAAACACGTAGATTACGATGGAAAGTCTATTAAAAAATTATTAGGCAGACCTAAGGAAAGGGACTTGGACCAATAATGGAAAGACAATCAATGAATATTAGCCAATGGGTATATTGGTTAGAAAGAGATTCCCTACTACTAGCTTATTATAGTGAAGCAACTGATAAGTTTTCTTCCCCTTCTGAGACTGGTAAAAAAGTTCATCTATTCTACATAGCAAGACCTGATAAATATTTGTTATCTGGGGAGAGTCCTGAAAGAGATGGATGGGGTGCTAATGATACTTATTTAAATGTATCACTTGATAGTAATATAGAAATGACAGATGCTTCTTTTTGGGGGCAGGAAAACGATATACCGGAACAATTTCACGAAGCTTTAGTCGCTAGAGTTATAGCGAATGGATATGAAAGACAGGCAGAAACATTGCAGTTAGCATCATATTTTATTAATAAATATGAGGTTGGCGTAAAAGAAGCAAAGAAATACTCTTATAGAGGAAGAGATGGCTCAGCTATAGTAATTAGTGGAGGATATGATTTCTAATGGCTATTTATAACGGGATAGGATTAAAATCTTTTAATGAGGTAATACAATCATTCGATGTGATTGATTGTGCTTTTGATAATACATTAGTAGCCTTATTGATTAGATTAGTCCCGCCAGCAGCTCCAGCTACGGTTAGAGTTGAATTGCCAACTGCACCAACTTATACAAGGATACCATAATGGGCGGAAGTTTAACAGGCAGTAGTAATAGGATTAAAGATGTGTATACCAAGTTGGTATTTTATAACACAACAGATGGAAAATTTTATAGAGACACCGGAACAGAAACTGGAGATGTTGAAGTTGTCGTAGGTGATGACTTAGTCGGTGTAGATAATATATTAAAGCATAACACTAGCTCCACATTAAGTTCTGGTGATATAATGCAAATACTTAATAATGATGCGGAAGTTTTCAGCATAGACCACCAAGGAGCATTACACCTAAAAGCGTTTTCAAGTGCTCCAACCGATAATGGTGCTGGAACTTTATATTACGATAGTGTAAGCAAAACACTAAAATTATCCGTGCCGGAATAAGGAGATAAAAGATGGCTAACGTATGGAAAAAGATGCAGAGATCAGATGCGGATTTTACTGGAAATGTAACCGGAAAGCTGAATAATGTAGCGGCAGCAACTGTAACGTCGAATGCGGCTGCTGGTGCAACTAGAAACAAAATATTTAGACAGGCAAGTGTTCCAACAGCTCTTAATGCTGGTGATTCTTGGTTTGATACTGATGATGGCAATAGGGCTTATTGGGCTACTGCTGCTGGTGATAACCAGATAGGTAATGGTGAATGGATTGATATAACCCCTAATAAGAATTCTATAGGGCTTGGTAATGTTGCAAACACTACTGCCCCTGTTCAATTTAGACAAGATTCTATACCAACATCCTTAGCTGTAGGTGATATATGGACAGATACTGATGATGATAATAAGATGTATAGAGCTGCAAGCGTTGGTGCAGATGCGATAACATCAGGTGAATGGGAGAGTATTACTCCGGGAAAAGCGGCAGTTGGATTACCAGATGTGATAAACGTTATTCAAACAGTTACTTTTAGTCAAGATAGTATCCCAACCTCAACGGCTGTAAATGATGTTTGGATTGATACTGATGATGGTAATAAACAATATGTTGCTAAATCAGTTGGTGCTAATGCGATAGCAACTGGTAAATGGGAAGAAGTAACTCCTAGTAAGGGTGCTATTGGACTAAATAATGTATCAAATGTTACAGCTCCTACAAGTTTTGCACAGGATGATATACCTACTTCTCTTGCTATTGGTGATATTTGGACGGATACTAATGATAGTAATAAAATGTATCGTGCGGCTAGTGTTGGGGCTAATGAAATCACCTCAGGCGAATGGGTTGCTATTAGTATTCAAAAAGGTGGACTTGGCTTAGTAAAAGGTGATGTTGGACTTGGTTCGGTTGATAATGATTCTACAGCCGATATAAGGGCTGGGGTTACAAAAGCTAATGTAGGTTTGTCAAATGTAGACAACCAAAGTGTGGCTACAATTTACACCTCCCCCGCTTTTACTGGAACCCCTACAGGGATAACTAAAGGTCACGTAGGTTTAGGCTCTGTTGATAATGATTCTACTGCTGATATAAGGAGTGGAGTTACGAAAGCTAACGTAGGATTATCAAATGTAGATAACCAAAGCGTAGCTACAATTTATACTTCTCCAGCATTCACAGGAACTCCTACGGGAATTACTAAAGGGCACGTCGGTTTAAGTGCTGTGACTAACGATGTACAGATAAAGTCAGATGGAAGTAATGCTCCAAATATATTAAAAAATAGTCAGATTACATTATCTGCAGATAGTGGAACTGTAACATTGAATAACGCAGGAACAGGTTCTTTTACTAAAGGCTCTATAGGTTTAGGTTCTGTTGATAATGATTCTACAGCGGATATAAGAAGTGGGACTACAAAAGCTAACGTTGGTCTAAGTTCTGTTATTGACCAAGCGATTACCATTGATAGTACAACTAAGAGTTTAAAAATTGATGGAACTGCTCAGGATTTAAATGCTACAGCACTTGGTGGAGATAGTAAAGCTACATTAAAAGCGGCTGCTGTATCAACTGCTGAGACAAATATTATTGGTAGTGCACCGGGAGCTTTGAATACATTAGATGAATTGGCAGCAGCATTAAATGATAATGCTAGTTATCACTCAAGTGTTACGTCTGAAATTGCTACAAAACAGAAAGCACCTATAGCAATAACATCAAATGATGCGGCTAATAGTAGTTATGATAATGACCCTACGGCAGAAGCTCAAGGTCAAATTGGTGTATATAATGGAAATTTATATCAGGTAGTAGATGTCTAAGAAAACATTTAAACTTAGTGAATTAAACCAAACTCTTCCAGATTCTGGTCAATTCCCTGAACAAGAAGTTGGGGATAGTGGTAAGGTATATCAAGGATTAAAACCTTATGAGTATGCTGATTTAAAAGCTTCTTTAGAAGCTAAGGGGTATGTACCTGAGGAGTTTGATTATATTACTGCTGATGAAGATGGTAATGTAATGTATGGTGGACGTAGAGTTTGGTTGATGCAAAAAAATATGGACTGGGATGACGATAAGGAAATAGAAGTAGAGATTATGACAAAGGCTGAAATGATGGCTGATTTACAAAAGAAAATGACACCGGAGGCTAAACCCACAAGGGCTGCTGATGGTACGATTACGCCACCTAAACAGATATTATCAACACCATCTAGGCATAGTTATCCCAACTTAGTAAAATTTCATAAAAAGAAAGCTGATATAGACGGATATACTTACGATTATGTTAATGCAGATGGGGATGTAATAGATGCTGGAAAATCATAATGTCATTCTGGGAGAAGGCTATCAAAAAGAAAAAGAGTTACAAAAAAGGGCAAGAGATAAAGATAAACCTTGCCGAGAGACTATTAAAACTAGACCTTGATGATATATCATTTTTATACGATTTGATTATGAAGACTGAATTTAAGGGAGACGAAATAGAAGGTGCAACGGCTGTGTTATTAAAAGTGAGATTCATTATGGCGAATTTACAAGGGAAAGCTAATGCGGAAAAAATACAAGACCATAAAGCTGACAACAGAGGAGATTGAATATCTAATGAGTATGGTGGGTGGAGTAAAAACTTCTATCAATGAGGGTTATCCCTTGTTTGAACTATTCAATAAGCTAAAGAAAAGATTTGAAGAAGCTGCTCTGCAAGACCCTGATTACAATATTGTTACTGAGGAATAAATTATGGCATTAAAGTGGAAAAAGATACAAAAGGCGGATGATGCATTTGAAGGCGATGTTACTGGAACAGTTAATGGTACTGCGGCTAGTACAATAAAAACTGGTGCTGCTTCTGGAGCAACTGCTAATCAAGACAGTACTTCAACAATATTAGGTGGAAACTTAACTGGAACAGTAGACGGGACTGCAGTAGCAACTGTTAAGTCAGGTGCTGCAAATGGAGTATCTGCTAAGAGTGCTGTAGATGGTAATGCGGCTATTACAATGGTTGGTGGAAGTATTGCTGTGCCAAGCACTTCTGACCCTCAGTTTGCAGTTAATACTGATGGTGATGTTACAGTAAAGGGTACAGTAACTATCAATAAAGACGGTGATACTGCTGGACTTACTTTAAATAGTGGTAATTCTGGTAATATGAATCTTTCAATGACTGGTTCTAATCCCAGTCTTGATATGGGCGGTGGTAGCCCAGTGGGTACTTGCGATGTAAAGCTTAGAAGAGGTAGTATAGATAACGGTTGTACTGTAAAGTTTTATGACGATGATGCATTAAAATACACTATGGGATATAGTAGTGAACCTGACCAAACTAACTCTCCTTATGATATGAGAACTGTATGGAGAATGCATCCCGGTAATATTTATGATTCTGATTCTGCCGATTCTAATGTAACTAAATTTGCTATGAGTGTTGCTGCTGATTCTAAAATAGGATTTCTTGATAATGAACATCCTTTTGCAGGAGTTAATATTGGGGGTAATAACGCAGGGACTATACAAGGGTTAAAGATTAACAAAGGTGGCTTAGTAGCTAATCAGCTTGCTGTTACTTGCGGTTCTACAACAACCTTTGATTTTAAAGTAAGCACAAATTTTTCTTGTACTGTTAATCAGACTACAACGCTTGCTGCTTCTAATTTAAGCGGACAAGTAGGACAGACTGGAATAATAGTATTAACGCAGGACGGGACAGGTGGGCGTGCGATAACATTGCCTTCTGCTATGTTAACACCGAGAGGTGATACAATTTCATTTGAAACTGGAGCTAATACGATATCAATATTATCTTATTATATTCACGCTACTGATGCATTATGTGTGAATTATATGGGTAACTTTAGTTAATAGGAGGCTATCTTGCCCGGATTCGGCTTTTTAGACGAGTATAAGTGGAACACTTCTAAGTCCACTAGTAGGATTACTCAAACAACCAAGAATACTATGGTTACCACATCGTGGACTTCTACGTGGCAAACTACAACTCAAAGAGATACAACTGTACAGACTCAAAAAGATACATTAACATCTTGGCAGACTAGTGTACAAACACAAACGGGCACTTCTCGTAGTACAACAACTTCTTGGGATACGAGTAGGACTACTCAAACTACATATGATACTAGCAGTACCACCACTACAACGTGGCAGACTAGTCAGAATACTACCACAACTTATTTAACTGCTTGGCAAACGCTTAAAGCTACTCAGAAAAATACTAGTCATAGTACTACTACAACTTGGGAGAGGACTAGATTAACAGAAAAAAGCACGACGACAGTTTGGCAAACAAGTCATAGTACTACAACTACCTTCGACACTCAGACTACTCGTACAACTACAACTACTTTTGCTACACAAACGTCTAAGGTTACTACTACGACTTGGCAAACAAGCAGTAGCACGACTACTACTTTTAATACCAATACTACTCATACTACCACTACTTCATATGCTACCAGTACTAGTCACACTACTAGTACTTCGTATGCTACTCTAACCTCTCATAGTACAACAACAACTTGGTTAACTAGTCATAGTACTCAAACAACGACTTCTTGGCAGACGCAAAAGACTACTTTTTATAATACACTAAGATTTACAGCTGGCAATCAAAATACTACGGTACAAACTCAAAAAGATACAACTTGGCAAACAAGTAAAAACACTACGACTTCTTATTATACTCAGACTAGTCGCTCTACTACTACTACGTGGCAGACAAGTAAAACAACTGAGACAACTTATAATACATCAAGTACTACTAGTCACGTTACTCAAATAAATACAAGTCACGCAACTCAGATAACTTATAATACTTCTTATGATAAACAGACTTCTCACGATACAACTTGGGTTGTGAAGACTTGGCAAACTCAAACTACTTGGGCTGTTAATACATCTCAGACTACAACTTATCAAACAAGTAGTAGTTATACCACCACGTATAATACTAATTATACAACAACAACAACTTGGCAAACAGCAGCTTCTGGGCCAGATCAGGTTGCCGTTTTAGATGGCTCAAATGATGGTCTGAGATTCGAGAACTCTGGTGCAACTGCACCATTGCATAATATGTTTGATGGTGGTGGAACCGTTGCTATGCTTTTTAAATCAGAAGGTGCAACATCTCATAGTAATCAATATATATATCAAAATGGATGGGGTGGTGGATGGAATAATCTATTCTGGATGTATCCAATAAGTGGCGAAGATTATACTCTTAGGTTTAGGCAGCATTGGTCTGGTAGTTTAGGTGAATGGTATATAGCAGATGAATTTGATCAGTCGGAATGGCTTCTATTTATAATTACCTATGATAATGGTAGCACTAGTAATAATGCAAAATTTTATTGGAGATTCTCTGGCAGTAATGCTGAGAATACAAATCCACCCGAGTCAAACACTCCATCTGGAAGTTTAAGGGCTATGTCTGCTAATTATCCTGCTATAGGAATGGCAAAGAATGGAAATGTTCCAAGGCCATTTAAAGCAAAAATAGCCGGTTTCGCTTGTTGGGATTCAGTATTATCTGGTGCAAATTTAGATAATATACGAGATACTTTTGGTGTTGAAGGGACTTATGAGGATTGGTCGTATTATGATCAGAGTAATTGCATATTTTTTCATAATTTTGATAGTGCAAATGTAAGCGGGACAACTGTATCACCTGTATACGGTGGTTCTACTTATAACTTAACTGCTAAGAATGGAGCCACTTTTACTTCTTCAGGGAGACCTTGGTAATGGCACACGATTGGTCAGCAGCTGATTCTATTGATATATTTGCGAGTGAAACTTTATATATGATTAAGGACGTTTCAGAGATGGATGATAGGGCTTGGTATAGGTTAGGTCAACATCATATAACTGTAGAGTCTGCTCAGTATAATAATGATAAATCAAAGCTTATTCTAAAATATAGAGGCCACAAGCCAGAGATGTATGGTAGTGGTACTGTATATACGAATGAAGAGATAATAGAAGAATTAAAAAAAGATGAGTGGGTACAAGACTCTGGAGAAGAGGATATGCCCTAATGCCAAATACCTCAAGAAACACTAATACAGCAGTATCTACTAGTAAAACTACTTCATCAACTTGGAATACATCTCATACTACAAGTTGGTCTTTTA
>Ga0098059_1001801_pt1 | contig 10486 bp, 14 predicted proteins | sample 20_taG_FD_92580 | JGI IMG/M metagenome (GOLD analysis project Ga0098059, IMG submission 92580) | Marine viral communities from the Subarctic Pacific Ocean - 20_ETSP_OMZ_AT15318 metaG | ecosystem: Environmental > Aquatic > Marine > Oceanic | place: Subarctic Pacific Ocean | collected 2015-01-19
GCTGATAATAAAGAAAAACAATACAGAGACACGTATAACAACCTTCAGGATGTTGTATCTCTTGGCGGTAAAAAACTAGAAAAAGTTGGGAAGGCTTTAGCTATTGCTGATGTTGTTAGAAGTTCTGTAAAGTCTGTAAGTGAAACAGTTTCAAATACTGGGGTTGCAAACGCGAAAGCAGTGGCGGCTAGTCCATTGAGTGGTGGTATGCCTTTTGTGGCAATTAACACAGCACGAGCGGCTTTATCGATTGGTTCAACTATTGCTGGTGCTACTAAAAGTATTCAAGCAATCAAAGGAGATTCTAAAACTGTCAGCGGTGGTGGTTCTCCTGGCGGCGGCGGCGGTGGTGGAGGCTCTGCTCCAGCTCCACCTCAATTCAATGTTGTTGGTGCAACTCAAACAAGTCAATTAGCTGATGCAGTGGCTGGACAGACACAACAACCAGTACAAGCGTTTGTAGTAGCCAATGACGTTACAACAGCACAAAGCCTTGAAAACAACATAGTCGAGGGTGCAACTTTATAAATACAAAATAAATTAAAAACTATTATATATTAATATGCGAATTGTAGAACTCATTTTAGACGAAGACCAAGAAATAGGGATAGAAGCTATTAGCGTAGTAGAAAACCCAGCAATCGAAGAAGATTTTATTGCCCTTAAATCACAAGAGTTTAAACTTGCAGAGGTAGACAAAGAGAAGCGCATTTTAATGGGTGCGTTACTTATACCAAACAAGCCTATATACAGACGCAACGGAGAAGATGAGTACTACATATATTTCTCAAAAGATACTGTCTTAAAAGCCTCGCAAATGTACTTAATGCAAGGCAAACAAAACAATTCAACCTTAGAACACCAATACGAATTAAACGGACTTAGTTTAGTAGAGAGTTGGCTTGTAGAAGATAAGGTACACGACAAATCTGTAAAGTATGGTATGGACTTGCCTTTAGGTACTTGGGTAGGTGCTGTAAAAGTAAACAATGACCAGATCTGGAATGAGTTTGTAAAGACTGGTAAGGTTAAAGGTTTTAGCATAGAGGGCTACTTCGCTGACAAAATGGAAAGACCCAAAGACAAAACTTTAGGGGATTATATGACAGACGAGCAAAAGCAAAACGAACTTGCTAAGATAGAAGAAGCCGAAGCAGAGTATTTACTAAGTCAAGTAAAGGCTATCATTAAAAACGATAAGCGTGTTAAGGGCGGTAAGAAGATGATTCTTGAAAGCTACACAGATTACCCAAGCGGAGTAAAGAACAACGCTAAAAGAGGCTTAGAATTAAACGAGAAGGTTAATAACAAATGCGCTACACAAGTCGGTAAAGTTCGAGCGACACAATTAGCACAAGGTAAGCCAATCTCTAAGGAAACTATTAAACGTATGTATTCCTACTTGTCAAGAGCTGAGGAGTATTACGATGAAGGCGATACTAAGGCTTGTGGCACTATCTCTTATTTATTGTGGGGTGGTAAAGCTGGTAAGCGTTGGGCAGAGAGCAAACTAAAAGAACTTGGCGAAATTGAGTTGGCAAGTGAGGTTATCAATGATAGTATGGCTATTATAAATGACCGCTTGGCTTATGCCACTAAAGAACTTGCAATAAAGGCTGCACAAGATATCGGATGTGATAAATACCACACACACGAGTTTGAGGGTAAGACTTGGTTTATGCCCTGCGAACAACACAACCTTAAAGCACCTTGTACCGCTGGATATGAGCAGTACGGAATGAAAATGAAAAACGGAAAGTTAGTACCTAATTGTATTCCAATCAAATGAGAAAACTATTTAAAAGATTTATAACACCAAGTAAAACAAGTCCTAAAGGAAGTCGCAGAGGCGGTTGTTTGTGTGAAGATAACACTTACAAAACCAAATGCTGTGATGGAAGTTTAAGGGCGCAAGGTGTAGGTAACGTATAACAAACAAATAAATTAAAAAATGAGTAATTACAAAAGAGTATTAAAACACTTAAACAAAGAAGAACTATCTACACAAAAGGTACAACTTGCTTTAATTGATGATGTTAATAAAAAAGCAAATATTGTTGTTGAAGATTATAGAGCAATATCTAAATCTATTCAAGAAATTAACAAAAGAAAAAGAGAAGTACGTTCTATTGTTAGAGATTTAGAAACATTTTCTGATAAGTCAAAGTCTTTAATAAAAACTTCATTAAAAAACGCTACAGATTTAAGTAATCTTATAAATAAATTAGAAGCTGAAGCAAAAAAACTTGGAATTGATTACAATTATGATTTGTTAGCTATTGAACAAAAGGATATAAAAGATGAGGTAAACAAATTAGAAAAACTTATTCAAGAGATAAATGCAAAAGATTATTAAAAATGCAAAATTAATTTTTAACACTTATATATTAATATGAATACAAATGATATGATATCAAAAATCAAAGAAGTTGTAGGCTTGTCCGAAGAGATTAAGCTTGAGCAACAAACTTTAGAGAACGGTGCTATCTTGGAAGCTGAAAGTTTTGAGGCTGGGCAAGAGATTTTTATCGTTTCTGAGGATGAGAAAATTGCTGTACCAGTTGGGGAATACCAAATGGAAGACGGACGTATTTTAGTAGTAGCAGAAGAAGGTCTTATTGGCGAGATTAAAGCTGAGGAAGAAGAAGTAGAAGAAGTAGAGGCTAAAGAAGAAGAAGAAGACAAAAAAGAAATGTACGCTACTAAAAGAGAACTTGCTGAGGTTAAAGAAATGATTGAAGAAATCAAAGCTATGTTAGAGCCTAAAGAGGACTTAAGTGCTGACGAACTTGGTAACCTTATGACTGAGGAACTTGCTAAACACGAGAAATTAGAGTTAAGCGAAGTACCAGAAGAAGTGCAAGAGGAACTAAACCAACCAGCTGCTGAGCCAATTAAGGCTAACCCAGAGGTACAAACAAAACAAAATTTCAAGTTTGCTACAAAAAGAAAACTAAGCACACTTGATAGAGTAATGAACAAAATAATTAACAACTAAATTTATATTAAATGGCTAATCCAACTATTACATCATCCAGTTATGCTGGAGAATTTGCTGGGAAGTACTTAGGTGCTGCCCTATTATCTGCTTCAACCTTAGATGCTGGGGCTGTAACAATCTTGCCTAACATCAAGTACAAAGCTGCTATGAAAGTAGGAACTTTTTCTAACTTGGTACGTTCTGCTGATTGTGATTTTGATGCTACTACTTCTGGTCTTACATTGACTGAGAAAGTACTAACACCAACCGAACTACAAGTAAACCTACAAATCTGTAAGAAAGAATTACACTCAGATTGGGAAGCTGCTCAAATGGGTTTTTCTGCCTTTGACCAATTGCCTCCTTTATTCTCTGACTATGTTATTTCAAGAGTAGCTGCTGAGGTTGCTAACGCAACTGAAACTTCTATCTGGAGTGGTTCTGCTGGAGAAGGTTCTTTTGATGGCTTTGCTACTTTAATGGGTGCTGATGCAACTGTTGTAGATGTTGCTAAAGCTACTGTAACAAGTGCAAACGTAATTGCTCAGTTAGGTGCTATTGTAGATGCTGCACCATCAGCTATCTTAGGTAAAGAAGATTTAACGCTTTACGTTTCAACAAACATCGCAAGAGCATATATTCGTGCTTTAGGTGGTTTTGCTTCTAACGTAGGTGCAAATGGTATCGACAACAAAGGTACAACTTGGTACAACGGTGGCGAGTTATCTTTCGAGGGTATCAACATCTTTGTTGCTAAAGGTCTTGGAGATAACGAAGCTGTACTTGCTCAGAAGTCTAACTTGTTCTTTGGAACTGGTCTTTTAGATGACAGAAACGAGGTTAAAGTAATTGATATGGCTGACCTTGATGGTTCTCAGAATGTCCGCGTAGTAATGCGATATACTGCCGGCGTTCAGATAGGAATTGGTAGCGATATAGTGCTTTATTCTTAATAAATTAATTAACTAACATAAAGAGGGTGGGCAAAACTGCCTACCCTTTTTTATTAAATCTAAAAAAATATGGCTTGTGCAATAACAAAAGGTAGAGGGGTTGGATGTAAGACCGCCTTTGCTGGAATTAAAAATATTTACATCTTAGATTATAGTGCTGCCATTGCTGCTTTAAGTGATAGTAGTGGTACTATAACACTACCAACGGACAACTCCGCTGAGTTCTTTAAGTTTGAAGTAAAGGGCGGTTTAAGTTCTTTAGAAACTACTGTAACATCAAGCAGAGAAAACGGAACTACTTTTTACGAAAGTACTTTAAATGTTACCTTTCAACTGTTAGACGTAGCGACACAAGAAGAGATTAAACTCTTAAACAGAGGTCGTGCGCATTACGTTGTAGAAATGTACCCTAATGGTGCTGGAGTTACTAAGTATTTGTTAGTAGGTAGAGATAACGGTGCTGAAATCACTGGCGGTACTATTGTTACTGGTGCAGCTGCTGGAGATTTACAAGGCTTTACGATTACAGCAGTAGCAACTGAGGTTTTTCCTCCGTTCTTCTGTACTGTTCCAGATGTAGCTTCTGCAACTCCAATCTCACCAGCATAGGTTTAAATATATTTTTGTATATTTGTCCTATGTCCGTTTTGGTTTACGACATAAAGAAAATTAGCCTTTCCTTTTGGGGAGGCTTTTTTTTATACAAAATAAAATAGTTTTGTTTATATATTAGTATGAAGATTATAGGAACTAATGGCGATAAAACTTTTAAGGTTATACCACGCCAATTTATTAGCGGTGCAATTACTGTAAACCTAACAAGTGAAAGTACTGGCACAACTATAAATAAAACTCCTACTGCTTCAACAGATGGCAACTATATGTCATTTGTAGCTGCTTTTGGTACATTGACTGAGGGCGATTTTTATGCGCTTGAGATAAAGAATGGTGCTGCTGTTATTTACAAAGATAAAGTCTTTTGCACAGATCAAACTATAAACCAAGCTAACAACGATTACTATTCTGTAAATGATGGCGAATACACCACAGAGAATAGCTTTGATAACGATTATATTATTTTATGAACGATTTAAGAATAGTTAATTTAAGCACCTACACAAGTCCAGAGATTGTAGAGAAGTCTAACAAACAATGGGTAGCCTATGGTAGTGATAACAACTACTTTGGTTACTTAATAGACCGCTACAACGGAAGTCCTACAAACAACGCTATTATTAATGGTGTTAGTCAAATGATTTACGGAAAAGGCTTAGATGCTTTAGACAGCAATAGAAAGCCAGAGCAATACGCTAAAATGATTACTCTGTTTCATAAGGATTGTGTGCGCAAGTTGTGTTACGACCTTAAGCTAATGGGTCAATGCGCTATTCAAGTTATTTACAGTAAGGATAGAAAAACAATAGCACAAGTAGAACACATCCCAGTAGAGAACTTAAGAGCTGAGAAGTGTAACGAGAAAGGCGAAATAACTGGGTATTTTTATAGTGATGATTGGTCTAATGTAAAACCAAGAACAGAACTGAAACGCATACCAGCTTTTGGCTATTCCAAAGAAAGTATTGAGATTATATACGTTAAGCCTTACAGAGCAGGATATAAATACTATTCAAGTCCAGACTATCAAGGTGGTTTACAGTATGCAGAGTTAGAAGAAGAAATAAGCAACTATCACTTAAACAACATACTTAACGGATTAGCACCGTCAATGTTAATCAACTTTAACAATGGCACACCAAACGCAGAGGAACGCCAAAACTTAGAAAACCGCATCTACTCTAAATTTAGTGGCTCAAGCAACGCTGGTAAGTTTATACTTGCGTTTAATGATAACGCAGAGAGCCAAGCAACAATAGAGCCAATACAATTAAGTGATGCGCATAACCAATACCAGTTCTTAAGCGATGAGAGTGGCAAAAAGATTATGGTAGCGCACCGAGTTGTTTCTCCTATGCTTTTAGGAATTAAAGACAGTACTGGCTTGGGCAATAATGCAGACGAACTACAAACTGCTTCGGTCTTAATGGATAACACAGTTATTAGACCATTTCAGCACCTTTTAATAGATGCCTTTGATAGCATATTAGCTTACAATAATATCTCTTTAAAACTATACTTTAAGACCTTACAACCGCTCGAGTTTACAGACCTTGAAAACGTAGAAGACGAAGAAACGAGAGAAGAAGAAACTGGCGTAAAATTAGCCAAAGATTTGCCAAAGGAATTAGGTAGCGACATAGCAGACGCCTTAATAGACTTAGGGGAAGACGAATCAGACCTTTTAAGCGACTTTGACGTAATGGATGAGCGCGAAGTAAACTATGACGAAGAAGATGGCTTAGACGAGGTTATTACGGACTTAAACAAACCAAAAGAAAAAAGTACACTTGCTAAAATATGGGAGTTTGTAAGTACTGGTAGCGCAAAGCCTTTTAGAGAAAGCGAACAAGATGGCGAAAGCAAACAAACCAAAGAAGAAGGTAATACTTTTTTAGTAAGGTATATGTACAGTCCGCAAAGATACAGCGCAAATTCAAGACCATTCTGCAAAAAAATGGTAGATGCTAAAAAGGTTTACCGCAAAGAAGATATTATATCAATGGATACCAAAGTAGTTAATGCTGGTTTTGGTAAGGGTGGAAGCGACACATATAGTATATGGCTATACAAGGGCGGTGCAAGGTGTCAGCATAAATGGCTTAGAAAGACGTATGTGCGCAAGGATGGTGCTAAAGGCTTAGGCGATGCAATTACAACGTCAGAAGCAAGGTCAAGAGGTTTTAAGCCAGAGGCAAACGCTCAGAAAGTACCAGTAGCACCAAAGGATATGAAGTATAAAGGTTATACCGCTGAATATTGGAACAAAATAGGATTTAAGAACTAATGGCAACAGCACTATTTATAAACAGAACGGATTTAGTTAAAAACTCTATCATTGATGGTAATGTTGATGTAGACAAATATATTCAATTTATCAAGGTAGCACAGCAAATCGACATACAAAACTTGTTAGGCACAGACCTCTACAATAAGATAAGTGCTGATATTGTTGCTGGTTCTTTAGCTGGTAATTATTTAAGTTTAGTAAACACATACGTTCAGCCTACTTTAATATGGTTTGCACAAATGAACTACATACCTTTTGCTGCTTATCAAATAAAAAATGGTGGTGTGTTTAAGCACAGTAGCGAAACCGCACAGAACGTAGATAAAAACGAAGTAGATTACTTAGTATCTAAAGCAAGAGAATACGCTAACTATTACTCTACTCGTCTTGTAGATTACCTTAGTTTTAATGATAACTTGTTCCCAGAGTACAACACAAATAGTAACGACCAAATTGACCCAGATACCGACACAACGTTCAAAGGCTGGGTGTTATGAAATATAAGGTAAAAGAAACAAACCTGATCAAACTAAAAAGGTACATAGACGAGGCATTAAAGAAAATGAATAAAAATAATAAAAAAGAAAAAGTATGAGTTGGGGCAAAATATATGACACTACTTACTGGGGATTACCAGAAGAAAATGGATGGGGTGGTATTTATTATGATGATGCAAACCCAAGTCCTACACCTTTCTTTGAGGTTTTAGCGGAGAATGGCGATTACTTACTAACAGAACAAGATATTAATATAACTTTAGAATAAAATAAAATAAAATGGCAAATAAAAAATTTAGTGAATTTACAGTAAAAACCTCGACTTCTGATGTAGATTTTGTTGTAGGTTATGACGGAACTGACAACGTCAGAATAACACCAGCCAATTTAACTGGCGGTGGTGGTGCATCAAGCTTAAACGGTCTTACAGATTGTTTAGTTGATACTGACTCTTTGTATGTAGGCGAATCCCCAAGCAGTTTAAGTGGTAACCCTCAAGGGAATACTGCACTTGGTATAGATGCTGCAAATGCTTTAACAAGTGGTACTAATAATACCTTTATGGGTAATGATGCTGGATTAAGTGCAACAACCGCAAATGATAATGTAGCGATTGGATATCGAGCTGGTAAAGGCATAAATAATACATCTAAACAAAATAATGTTGCGATAGGAAGCGGCACATTTGACATTTCAGCGGGTCAAAACTCTGTTGTCATTGGCTACCAAGCTGGTAGAGTAAGTTCATCAAGTTCAGCTGTTTACATTGGCTATCAATCTGGCTGGGGCAATAGTGGTGCAAGTAATACTGGAGTAGGTTATTTTGCCCTAAATGGCGGTGGCGGTTCACAATCTGTTGGAATTGGTTATGAAACTGGTAGAGTTAATTCTGCAACTGGTCATATTTCAATAGGTTACAAAGCTGGCTACTCACAAACTTCTGCAAATGATAACACATATATAGGATATGAAGCTGGTTATAGTGGTACAACTGCTACATATAGAACATTTTTAGGTTATCAAGCTGGAAAAGGAAATACTGGTACTCAAAACGTATTTATAGGTCAAAGGTGTGGAACTGGAACTGGTTCTGGTGCTGATAATGTAGCAGTTGGTTCAAACTCTTTAAAAGCTAATAGTGTTGGTTCAAATAATGCGGTTTTAGGATATAATGTTATGCCAACTGCAACTGGCAGCAATAATACCGCAGTAGGTTATCAAGCTGGAAATTCTTTGACATCTGGTGATAAGAATACTTTAATGGGTTATCAAGCTGGCAAATCATTGACAACGCATCAACAAAATGTGTTTTTAGGAACTTCGGCTGGTTTTAATCAAGTTGCTTCATATAATAATATTATAGGCCACGAGGCTGGCTTTGGCAGCGGAAGTTCTAATTCGGGCGCCACAAATAATAACTTTATGGGATGGAGAGCTGGATACTCAATTACGTCTGGCACTTCTAATACATTTATTGGAACACACGCTGGAAGAGCTATGCTAGATGGCGATAATAATATTGCGATAGGTCAAGGTTCACTTTATAATGACCAAGGCTCAGATTATAATATTGCTATTGGCAGAAATGCAATGGCAAATTATAATAATACTGGTTCACAAAGAAATACTGTCATTGGAAGTTTGTCTAGTACTAATATGACCACAAACAAAAATTGTACAGTTTTAGGATATGCTTCGCAGCCATCGAGTGGTACGGTTCAAAATGAAATAACTTTGGGTAGTTCAAGTATATCAACTTTACGTTGTGCAGTAACTTCAATAACATCATTGTCAGATGAAAGAGATAAATCAGACATAAAGGATTTAGAATATGGACTTGCTTTTATTGATGCTTTACAACCAAGAGAATTTGTGTGGGATAATAGACCAGAAACAGAAGTTGAATTTGATGAAGATGGTAATGAAACAGAAGTAGAGTTTTATTCAGATAACAAAGGCAAAAAAGATTTTGGCTTTATAGCACAAGAGGTTAGAGAATTAGACAACGATACTTTAAGATTAGTTTATACAGAAAACGAAGATAAACTTGAATTAAGTTACGGAAAACTTGTGCCAATATTAGTTAAAGCAATACAAGAGTTAAAAGAAGAAGTTGAATTATTAAAATCATAAATAATGTTTAGAAACCTAATAACATCTGAAAACACAGAGGAAAGCCATAAAGAGGTAATTACTTCACAGATACCAGACCAATTAGCACAAATATCTGATGATGATAACACAGAAGCAATTAAAGTACATTTTAAGTTTGTATTAGCAAATGACTTTTATAAAGATGAGTTAAGCGCAGAGCAGATTACAGAAATGGAAAGCTACTTGCCAAGTGATTACCAAGACGAGTACGAAGATTTGCCAGAATAATTTGTATATTTGTATAAAAAATAATTATGGAAATTACAAAAGAACAAATTGCAAGAGTAAACCAAGTCATTAACACATTGCCTATCGCAGTATTAGCACAAGCACAAGAGATTGTAAAGATACTTAACGAATCGATACCTAAAGAAGAAGATGAGTAAACCCATTTTAGCACTTATACCAAGCGGATATCAAGCCATAAAAGTTTATTCTGTATTGCCTAATGATGGTAGTGGGGATTTTGATTTTGCAAGAACTGGCGAAGCTACAAGAGTGCGTAAAGATGGACTTATTGAGGCTGTTGCTACAACTGTACCAAGACTTGATTGGCTAAATAGCAACTGTCCGAGTTTACTATTAGAGGCAACCAGAACAAACAGACAAGTTTACTCTGAACAGTTTGACAATGCAGCTTGGACTAAGCAATCGGATATAACAGTAACAGCTAACCAAGTAACAGCACCTACTGGAGAATTAACAGCAGATAAAATACAAAGAGGCTCAACAAGTGCTGCAGACAATTACCTTTCAGACGCAGCTTCTAAGTCATCATCTGCACAGTTAGACGTTTGTACTTCTGTTTTCGTTAAACAAGGCGAGGGCGATTTTTTTGCCTTTAAAATGCAAGGAAGTTTTCCAAATGGTATTAATGCTATTTTTCAATTTAGCAATACAACTTTAACAACAAGTGTGGCTGGTGCGGATTTTACAGTAACAAGTTCTAAGGTAGAAAATTACGGTAATGGTTGGTACAGACTTTCTGTTGTTTACA
>Ga0098059_1001806_pt1 | contig 10482 bp, 12 predicted proteins | sample 20_taG_FD_92580 | JGI IMG/M metagenome (GOLD analysis project Ga0098059, IMG submission 92580) | Marine viral communities from the Subarctic Pacific Ocean - 20_ETSP_OMZ_AT15318 metaG | ecosystem: Environmental > Aquatic > Marine > Oceanic | place: Subarctic Pacific Ocean | collected 2015-01-19
AATAGAGCTGTGTTTAAAGCAAGCTGAAGCGCTAAGTAATAGCTGGACACAAGACTAATGCATTTTAATTATGTAAATCAGCATGTAGTGTGATTAGGTCCGGACCTAAACCGTGAAGGTCCGGAGTTAAGCTCCAAGGTCCGGACCTTTGAGTAAATATTCTGACTCAGACTTCGCTGATGTACTCGAAACTAAACCCAGCTTATTGCAGCGCAAAAAAGTACTGCCCATCATTACTGATAAATTTAAATGCTTTGTAGATACGTTTATGACAGGGTTTTAAAGGGCTGTAGTCGTGTTTTTTGTAAACCGTCAACGGTTGACGGCTTGTTAAGAATGTATAAGTGAGGACGCTGACAGCTCGCTATGCACTTAGTGATAACTTTGCTGATGTACTCGAAATCAACCTCAGCCTTTTACAGCGCAGAAAATACCGTCAGTAATAACGGGTAAATTTAAACACTTTGTTGATACATTTATAGTAGGTATATAAAGGGCTGTGGCCGTGTTTGGTATAAACCGTCAACAGTTGACGGCTTGTTAATAACGTATAAGAGAGGACATTGCACTCATGGATTCCGAACGTATTTGGAGTGAGTTTACAAAGGCTCATTTAGATGATGAGCATGCGCGCCTTAGAAGAGGTTCAAGGTTCAAACTAGCTAAACCATGGATTAAGGGGGTCTCTTCTCCAGCGATGCCAACTAGAATGCTTTCAAAAGTAGTTGTTTATGATAGTTGGTTAAATAATTTTAATATGGATTTAGCTAATCAGATCGTCGATAAATATTCGTCACTTACTCTACGAGAGCTGGTAGAAAAGATGTTAAAAAAAATGGATGATAATCATACAAGTTATCCATATTTATGGTGGGTTTGGCCTAAGTCAAAAAAAATGCGTGTGATACATGAAGATGCTAACGGAATAACATTTGTTAAGCTTGATAATAAATGGCAGATGGTTTTTTCTTCACAAGTTGTAGGCGTGTTAGTTGGCGCACAGGGAGTGGAAGGGTATGAGTCATTACCGAGAAACTCATATTTTATTTCTTGGGAAAATGAAGAAATAGCCCTTAAACACTCTATATGAGTTATTTGCCTTAATTTAGGTGAATAAGCTTTAACTTGAACTGCCATATTCGATAATAAGGTTCAATTAAATATGACAGCTGTATACCTTCTAAAAGCTGTCCCTAGTAGCTATAGTTACAATAATTATTAGGCTCTGAGGTGTTAGTCCATGAGTAAAGATCACAATGCAAATGGTATATTAAAGTCGGTTAAAGTAATCGATGCGATTGATGATGAAATACCTTTTTCATCAGTAATTGAAGAAGACGACGAGTTGATTGAGCTGATTCGAGAGCGAGAGCATCAAAAAGAAATCGAAATTGACATAGATGATTTGTAAAGAATTAACTTAACCCTTTATTTCTTGCTCATTGCTAAGCTATTCGTTAAGACTGTAAGATTAAATATGAGTAGTACAAGTTAATTTATTTAGTAAGTTTGAGCTATAAAGTATAACTAGCCGTCAGTTTAGTGTTTTAATCTGTCAATAAGGTTAATGACTATGCTTGCTGTCTATTTCTATTATTTAGGTTGTACTTATGAGTGGCGTAAGCACTCACATGCTGCTCTATAATTGCAAGTGCTTCTTCATCGTCCATGTTATTAGCCGGTGCTCCTTCTAAGTATGGTAAATTATTGGCTTTATGTAGTGGCTTATTAAGCCACTTCCAAGCTCTAGGTAAGCTTTTTTCAACTTGAGGATCAGTTAGAGTATCAAGTATTCTCCCTACTTTTTTAGGGTATTTGAACCATCCAATAGGTTTAAGAGCAGTTTTGCTCCCTACAACTCGACAAGGCAATTGTGATGCAGCCAGCTCTTCTTCAAAGATATATTTAATTGTCCAGTCAGCCAGTGCGCTTAGACTTTTATTAGCTTGTCTAAACTCATCATTATCAGATTTTCTAGGGATTATTAAGCCAATTTTGATAGGTGATCTTACTTTTAATGTATTGTGGTATTTAATTTTTTCTAGTGCTGGAACAATGTCTGTGTCATTAGTTACGAAAACAACTTGCTCTATAGATAAGTCAGTAATTGCATCATAGACGGCTTCGAGCGCTACATTTACATCACTTTGCTTTTCCTCCATTTTCCATATTTTTACACGTTCAGACTCGCTAGGTTCTTTTTCTTTACCTAGGTTATCCTTTTCAACTATAGGAAATTTGGTCTTATCGATGGCATAGCTACCTTTGATGGTTTTTAACTTAGAACCACAATAATTGTGTAAGGCAAGATGGTAAGAACGCTGATCGTTAAGTGAGCTTTTATCAGATGCAGCCCTTTGGGATATTTCTGCGGTAAAAAATTTTACAGCTAGATCATCCAAAACAGACGCACTTACTCCGCAACGCTTTAAAAGCCGTTCAGACAAAGAAACAGGGTTTAACCATTTAAAAGGACTACCCTTAAGGCAGCCAAAATAAAGATTGTATCCGTCAATATAAATTCTTGTGTTCACGTTTTAGTAGCCCAGAAATGAAAAAACCGACGCTAAGGTCGGTTTGATCGCCCAACTCCAGAGGTCTGTATATCGCCTGCGTGGAAGAAGGGTAAGTTGTTGACTGGATACTACAACAAGAGATAATAACAATCAATGATTATGTAAAGTTAATTTTAGTACAGTAATCACTATATTTCTACTAACCAAAAGCTAGTTATATAACTGATGTATTAGTACACAACTTACTTGTTAGTCATTGAAAATTAGTTATTATCTTACCCTCAAAAGTCACCCGTCAACCGTTGACGGGTTACTACCAATTAAACTTAAAGCCCTTATTAATAAGTAAGAATTGCTTTCTTGCTTCACTCATATGCTGGTGGAAGTACGGTGCTTTTACTATCTTCGTGTGGATATGAAAATGGAGATGTTGACTATCAGTATCTTTGTAATATGCATCAAGTGCCGATTGGATAATGATAAAGCTATCCACGCCATAGTACTCAAGAACCCGATATTTAAAGCATTCTAATGCAACTCTGTGTTGCGCTATTAATGCGTTTAACTCGCTTCTATCTGTATTGTTTAGTTTAACCATATCGAACAACTGGAGGTATGCATCGATAGAGTATTCATTTAACTCTGGATCATAGCCTTGTATGACGTTCCAACCAGCTCCATTTTTGATAGGGTTAGTTCGTACGGCAAGTTTGCCTTCAGTTGTTTTTGCACCAGTAGAGCGACCACCATGCAATTTACATCGACCATTACGCTTGTTGCCCAAGCGTTTACAGGGACTACCTGAACGTGTTTTAGCGCCGCACTTGGGTAAACTGTTTAAATCAAACTTACTCATTTTTGCCTTTTTATGATCGATCATATTCGGTTAACCTTCGGTTCAAGGGGTTTGTTTTTTGAAAATTTATTTTCTTCAAAGTTTCTAAAAATTAAAGTTTTATGTGTTTATCACCATGGCGGGGGTATATAAATCAATTGTTTATATGGTTTTGGTGCCATTAAAAGCGATCACTTTATGAAGTTTTTTGCTGTAAATTCACATAGGGTGATCGATCACCTTGCATGTATATACTTCGGTGCATAGAGTGCTGAACGGATAAGTGATCGCTACTAGCTTGATTAAGGTGATCGCTGCACATTAATAAGTGATGAAGTTTAGGTCGTTTTAACTGTGTACTACTTATATCTGAGCACCTGTTTTGTAAATAGATACCATCAGTCTTTAAGCTATTTGGCTTTATTTGAATCACTTTTTTATTTTGCTGATATGTAATAGCAGGGTTCACGAACAAGGTATCGTTAAAGCGCTTACTATCGTGCACAGTGGAGTATTCAAGCTTATTAAATAAATAACTATGAGCCTTAATGTCAGTTTCTTTTGTAGCGAGCTTAGTTAGATAACTTAAACGGTAAAGGGCAGGCTCTATACTGAGCTTATTACCCCTTTGCATTAGATAGTATGGATGTTTAACGAATGAAGCCGAGCCTAATCCTTCAGACTCCCAAGCATGCTTTAATTGGTGGGTGAGCTTGCTACTATGCTTTATTTTGTGGCCACTCAATAACACAGCTAAATGATAATGATGATTTGAAGATGTATTTCTTTCTCTAGTGCATATATAGCTTACTTTGCAGTTGTATTGCTTTGTAAGTACTGATAGCTGCTTTTTAATAAATTTTAAGAACATCTGATTGTTAGTAGAGTAGGATTGAGTACTTAACTCTATTCTTGCCACTAAAACTTTAGAATAATGGGAAAGCATACATTCACAGTGCTGAAAGACTTTAGTTAATGCTTTTAAATTTTGCCCTTTAGTTTTTGGCTTAAATACTCGGTAGCTATGATTCTTGTATATGAACTCTAACGAGTTAGTTGCTGTTATTTTAAAAGTCATTGTCATATCTATTTGGTTTAGTTATTAATAGGTATCTTTCTTATATTATTTAATATCCGCTGCGAGGAGATAAGCGCTCTATCAGTAAAAGCTCTTTAAATATAATAAGTAAGATGTATTTATTGATTGTGGCTAAGCGTATTTTTACTGATCAATTTGCTTCAAAGTGCGTCATCAGGAGGCAAAAAAAAGCAGGTTATTTACCTGCTTTTGGGGTTCTTATTAGCTAGCCAACTCTTATAATCTTGAAAGTGCCACATAGATCGCCCGTTAATTACATGAGCTGGTGGGGGGAAGTGGCCTGCCTTTACCCATCTTCCAAGTGTTGACCTGCTGATGTTAAGAAGCTTTTGTAATTCAGGCTTCTTTATCATCCGAGCATCGTCAATATACATAGCAAGATCTGGTAGGGTGTTATTGCTCATAAAGTGGAGCTCATGTTTATAACTTCACGAGATTGAACAAACTCTTGAAGCTCGCTTAAAAGCCAGCAAACTCTGTCGCTATCGGCATGCAATTTACGACGTTTAGGAAATAAGCCCTTTTTCTCTAGATTCCATGCACTTGTCCGTGAAACTGATGTGATTTTTACACGCTCAGCTTCTCTTACGAGACGGTCAGTAAATTGCGTTGTTGGTTTAATTAGTTTGTTCATATATGTATTCTCCGGTTCATCGTTGTTGATGGGAGAATTTTGATGGAATATTGATTTGATAAAACCCTATGTGCTAAGCATAGGGCTTTTTTTTTGATGTTAGTTATTGAAATTTATAATTAAATTATTTTTAATTTTTTCTTTATTTTCGTTGGTTTATACTCTGACTTAAGAACTTCCACCAGCTTATTTACTGATGGCTGCCGTAATGAAGAGCTTTTTTGTATATGCTTTATTTGACGCCTTACAAATTGCTCTTTAATTTCATTGTTACTAAAAGTGCTGAAACACTCTAATGCTTTGTTAGTGAGGTTAAATTGATAAAGTAATTGAAAGATTGCAGCCGTCGCATTTTCCTTACTGAATTTGCCTATACTATTATTTTCATAAAGAAATGAGGCCATTTCCTTAATTATATCTCTTAAAGGAGTAATTTTTTCCGTTTTAGTTTTACCACCTTTTTGAGGATCAAGGACATTCTTTTGAAACCCCTTATTAGCATGTCTTTCCAAGTTAACTCTCATATCATGGGCGCCAGTATGGTAACCAATAAGAAGAGCACTGGTTAATGCATCACTAAATTGCTTTTCTTTTGAGGTATAGGATGCCGTCAGTGTTTTCGCCATAATTTTTAGTTCGTTATCTACCTCTTTGAGCATAGATTGCTCATTGTCGGGAAATAACTCTTTATTAACCTTTAGCTTTTTAACTCTATGACCTAATAAATTAAGGAGTTCAATACCAGAAAAGAAAGACTCTAATGCCGTTTTCAATTTATTATCTTGTTTTAGAGTATCGCTGTTTAATCTATCAAGCAGCATTTCAGGTAATACCATCTTCTTAAGGTTTTCAAATTGTTGCTTAGCTTCATTACTTGTTACACCAGTAATAGATATTATTTTTGATTTAGCCATTTTGGATTTCTTAACTATTTTTTTGTTAACGGGATTACAAGTTCAGCTAGTGCTGTTAGTGCTTTTTGGCGCTCGTCGAAGTAGTCATATCGGTTATAAACCCCTTCTACACCTTTAATTTTGTGATTTAAGCAGCGCTCAGCTATATTGTCTGGAACACCCAGCTGAGCAAGTAGACTACGGCATGAGCGTCTTAGGTCGTGAATTACAAAGTATTCAATACCTTTATTACCTAAGATGTTTGGGTATGGTTTTTTATTACCATCGACTTTTTTACCAAATATTTTGGCCAAAGCATGGTTGAGGGTATCATCGGAGATATAAGCTCTTCTTTTACTTGCTCGCCTCGAAGGGAATAAATAATCAGATCCGCAAGAACGTACTTTTAGCTCTTCAAATAATGGTAGTAATGCAGATGCTATAGGTATTTTTATAGCCACATTTGTCTTACTTCTTGATTCAGGCAAAGACCAACTATTTTTTGAGAAATCAAACTCACTCCATTTTGCAGCGATGAGCTCACCTTTTCTAACTCCTAAAGTAAGAAGTAAGATAGATGCTATGTAATTATCTCTTGTAAAAATATGGCTATTCTCTTCAAAAGAACTAAATATAATTTTTATCTCTTCAGTGCTTAATATTCGGCTGCGACTGTTACCCGCACCACCAGCATCTATTGCATCGAAAGCAGCCGCAGGGTTTTTATCTGTACAATCTAATTTGGTAGCATGTTTAAATAGCTGTTTACATAGAAGCAAAACCTTATTGGGAATGGATGGGCGCCCGCTATCCATAATTTTGTTGATTAAATCCTGTATATGCTTTGCTTTTACATCTTCTACCCTCAATCGTCCTATTTCGGGTTTAACTTCGTTAGTAAAATATCTTAAGGGGTAATCAGCGTATTTAAGTTTTCTTCTTGGGCCTTCATACCAATTATCAAATAGGTCCGAGACAGTAATAATAGTTTTATTACTACTTTCAATACGTTTTTGTAAAGGGTCTTTTCCTTGCTTTACCATTTGTAGAACATTATTGGCGAGCAGTTTTGCATCCGCTAATGACAGCTCAGGAAAGCGGCCTTCGGTTAGCGTCATAAATGATCGCTTTTTATTTATTGTGTATCTAACTTCCCATGCTCCACCAGTCCTTTCTTTATTGGGCTTTACATATAGTCCTGTAACAACACGTACTCTTACAGATTTTGTATTCTTAATGGCTGACTTTAACTCTTTTTGGTTCATTAAATTACCGGAAAGTGGTTACTAGAAGTTTGATTAAGTGGTTACCAAAATGTTTTGGTAACCGTTTTGGTAACCACTTGGATGCAAACAATAAGAAACTATTATGAACCATAGAAAACAAAAAACCTAGCAAAAGCTAGGTTTATTAAGGGGTTGTGAACACTTAAGAACAGCTGGAAATACTATTCTATATTCTGGATCTGCTCACGCATTTGCTCAATCAGGACTTTTAGCTCTACAGCTGCGTTGGTGATGTCACTATTGATAGATTTAGATGCTAACGTGTTTGCTTCACGATTAAACTCTTGCATCATAAAATCTAAACGACGACCACAAGCACCACCTTTACTCAGGATTTTGCGAGTTTCTTTAACGTGCGACTTTAAACGGTCTAGCTCTTCGGCAACATCTTGCTTTTGTGCAAGATAAATCAGTTCTTGCTCAAGGCGTGACTCATCAATATTTGTTGTTAAATCTTCAAGCTTTTGTACTAACTTTTCACGTTGCCACTTAGTAATTTCTGGCATATGTGCTTCAACAATATCAACTTGCTCTAAAATGGCGGTTAATCGTGTAGTTATCATTTCTTCAAGGTTTGCACCTTCATCGCCACGCGCAGATTTAAAGTCTTCAATTACTTGGTCAAGACCACTAATAAGAGCTGTATTTACACTATCCATATCAATTTCTTGTGCTTCCATAACACCAGGCCAACGTAAAATATCCACAGGGTTAATGTCACCACTGCTTTGTTGCTGAACCCACTTAGCACTATTAATTAACTGCTCCGCCAGCGACTGATTAATTGATAATTCACCAACATGTGCTGGATTTGCGACAAATTTTAAGAAGACTTCTACCTTACCACGCTGTAAGTGCTTACGCAGACGCTCGCGAATAACGGGCTCCATGCCACGAAATTGCTCTGGTGCACGAATAAATGTTTCAAGGTAACGTTGGTTCACTGAACGAACTTCCCACGTGCCAGTGCCCCATTCGCCTTTAATTTCGCGACGCGCATAAGCTGTCATACTGTGGATCATGGATGATTTCCTACATTTTTAAATACAATAGTGTAATGATTATACCGTAACACTGCTTAAGCTCTAAAGAAAATTTAACCTACTGAGTGTTTTTTAAACACACTTTAATCTAAATCAACATGGCATCTGTATTCACATCCACATATAATGTGGCAAATTCAGAATTAAGGGGATCGTCAATGCGTCCAAGCGAAAGAACACCTAATCAAATTAGACCGGTTACGTTTACACGTAACTATACTTTGCATGCTGAAGGCTCAGTATTAGTAGAGTTTGGTAACACTAAGGTACTTTGTACCGCGACTGTTGAAGCTGGCGTGCCACGCTTTATGAAAGGCCAAGGTAAAGGTTGGGTAAACGCAGAATATGGCATGTTACCGCGCGCAACACACACACGTAACAGTCGTGAGGCAACGCGAGGTAAACAAGGCGGTCGTACAATGGAAATACAGCGTCTGATTGCTCGCTCTTTACGTGCAGCAATAGATCTAAAAGCACTCGGTGAAAACACAATTACTATTGATTGTGATGTAATTCAAGCTGATGGTGGTACACGTACAGCATCAATTAGTGGTGCATGTGTCGCACTCGTTGATGCACTTACTTACATGCGTGCAAAAGGGATGATTAATTCAAATCCACTTAAGCATATGATCGCGGCTATTTCAGTTGGTATATATAAAGGCCAAGCGATTAGCGATTTAGAATACCTTGAAGACTCTGACGCTGAAACCGACATGAATGTAATTTTAACTGAAACAGGTAAAATTATTGAAGTACAAGGGACTGCTGAAGGCGAGCCTTTCTCGTTTGACGAACTTGATGAGCTACTTACACTCGCTAAGCACTCAATTCGTGAAATTATAGATGTACAAAAACAAGCACTAGCATAAATAGGTAATCAGCGATGAAAGAATATCAAAAAGAGTTTATTGAATTTGCTTTAGAAAAGCAGGTATTAAAGTTTGGTGAATTTACCTTAAAATCTGGCCGTACAAGTCCATACTTTTTTAATGCAGGTTTGTTTAATACCGGTCGTGATCTTGCTCGCTTAGGTCGCTTTTATGCAGCGGCACTTGAAGATGCAGCAATTGAATATGATGTACTATTTGGTCCCGCTTATAAAGGTATTCCAATTGCAACAACTACCGCAGTTGCGTTAGCTGATCATTACAACAAAGATGTGCCTTACTGCTTTAACCGTAAAGAGAAAAAAGCACACGGTGAAGGTGGCAGCTTAGTAGGTTCGGATCTTAAAGGTAAGATAATGCTAGTTGATGATGTGATCACTGCAGGTACTGCAATTCGCGAATCTATGGAAATTATTGCTGAAAATGGCGCAGATTTAAGTGGTGTTTTAATCGCACTTGATCGCCAAGAAAAAGGTAAAGCTGAGCTTTCAGCTATACAAGAGGTAGAGCGTGACTTTAATACTCAAGTAACTTCTATTGTTAAATTGGCTGATCTAATCAGTTACCTTGAAAATCAAGGAACCATGGATGAGCATTTAGCGGCAGTAAAAGCATACCGAGATCAATACGGTGTAGCATAAGTAAGAGCCTCGCAAAAGCGGGGCTTTATTTTGTTTAAAATTTAGCAGAACTCGCACGAATAGTTAAAGCGAGTAAATTCTCATAGTCGAGTGATTAAATCCAACTATAGCCATAAAAGCATTAGCAGATCGTATAAGTACAGAGATTAATGTTCCATCGGATCAAGCTAAAGATATAAGATCTGCAGCGGTTACTCTCCTATTGGTGATCATGATGATCATTCTTTCACACATTTAAGGGCTACCTCACAGTTAAACGCTTAAATACCGCGTTTATTGTTAATAAATTGATAGTTATGTTGTGTTTTTAGTATCTATCGTTCAAATATCCAGCGAACAGTCATTTATTTCAAGTTTTCTTCAAAAAAGGGTTGATCTGTTTTCGGATCTCCCTATAATGCGACCCCACTGAGACGGGGAAGGCCAACGCATAGCGAGGCACGAGCTACTCAGTGAGTTGAGTAAAACTTAGTTTCGAAAAATTTCAAGTTTAACAAAATTAAGTGTTGACAAAAAAATAGGAAAGCGTAGTATGCGCAGCCCTAGCGAGATAAAGTTAAACGCTTTAATCGCAACGTTCTTTAACAATATAAAGCAATCATCTGTGTGGGCACTCGTACAGATTGAGTTCTAACAGCCAAGCTA
>Ga0098059_1001809_pt1 | contig 10468 bp, 5 predicted proteins | sample 20_taG_FD_92580 | JGI IMG/M metagenome (GOLD analysis project Ga0098059, IMG submission 92580) | Marine viral communities from the Subarctic Pacific Ocean - 20_ETSP_OMZ_AT15318 metaG | ecosystem: Environmental > Aquatic > Marine > Oceanic | place: Subarctic Pacific Ocean | collected 2015-01-19
CCTATTCAAGAACTCCAATCATCAGGGGGTAATAATAAGATAGCTAGTTTGATACAGTCTTATAATATGTATTTACAAATGATGAGAGATGTAACTGGGTTGAATGAAGCAAGGGATGGCAGTACGCCAGACAAAAACGCTTTAGTTGGATTACAAAAATTAGCCGCTGCTAATAGTAATACAGCTACAAGACATATACTGCAAGGTGGTTTATATTTAACATTAAAAACAGCCGAAGCAGTATCGTTAAGAATATCGGATGTATTAGAGTATTCTAATACTAGTAACCAATTTATGCAAACCTTGGGTAAAATAAATGTAGGTAATTTAAATGAAATTAAAGACTTACATATACATGATTTTGGTGTATTCCTAGAATTAGCGCCTGATGAAGAAGAAAAAGCCTTACTTGAAAATAACATTCAAATGGCTATTCAACAACAAGCTATAAATCTTGAGGATGCTATTGATGTTAGAGAAGTTAGAAATCTAAAACTTGCTAATCAATTATTAAAAGTAAGAAGGAAAAAGAAATTTGACCAAGACAGGCAGATACAACAAGAAAATATACAAGCTCAATCTCAAGCTAACCAAGAATCTTCTCAGGCCGCTGCTGCAGCTGAAATACAAAAGCAACAAGGTATTGCTGAAAGTAAAGTTCAAATAGAACAAGCTAAATCTGGTTTTGATATTCAAAAATTAGAGAGAGAGGCGGCTATTAAAAAAGAATTAATGCAATTTGAATTTGATTTGAATATGAAGCTTAAAGAAGTTGAATCAAATGGAATTAATGATAAAGAGAAATACAAAGAAGATCGTAAAGACGAAAGAACAAAAATACAAGCATCACAACAAAGTGAATTAATAGACCAGAGAAAATCTGGTAAAGCTCCTAAAAACTTTGAATCCGCTGGATTTGATAATTTAGGTGGATTTGGATTAGAGCAATTTGATCCAAGATAAATTTTTTTAACAATTATATAATATTTTATTATGGCAAAAGCTAAAGCTAAAGTGCTGGAAGACGAAATAAAGACTCCAGCCGAAAAAGAAAAAGAAGTACAAAAAGATTCTAATTTTGATGAAGAATCTGGTATGTACAAAGTAGATTTAACTAAACCGGAAAAGGTTGAGGAAAAACCTACTGACAAAAAGGTTGAAAAAGAACCTGAACAAGAAGAAACACCTGTATTAGAAGAAATAACTGATGAAACAGATAAAGTTGACGAGGATGGAGTGGATGGAAGCGCTGAAGCTACCGACACCGCAAAGGAACAAGAAGAAATATTACAGGAAAAAGAAACACAAGAACCAGTAGAACTACCAGAAAATATACAAGAACTTGTAAAATTTATGGAAGAAACTGGTGGAAGTATTGAAGATTATGTTAGATTAAACGCAGATTATAGTAGCGTAGATGAAGACGTATTATTAAGAGAATACTATAAACAAACAAAATCACATCTCAGTTTTGATGAAGTATCTTTTTTATTAGAAGACCAATTTTCTTTTGATGAAGAGATAGATGAACCAAGAGATGTTAAAAGAAAAAAATTAGCTCATAAAGAAGCAGTCGCAAATGCTAAAAACTTTTTGACAGGATTGAAGGATAAGTATTACAAAGAAGTCAAGTTGGGTTCTAAGTTACTACCTGAACAGCAAAAAGCTATAGAATTTTTCGATCGCTATAATACTGAGCAAATATCAGCTGAGCAATTATTAAAGAAGCAAACAACACATTTTAAACAACAAACTGAAAATGTTTTTAACAAAGATTTTAAAGGTTTTAATTTCGATGTCGGAGATAAAAAATATAGGTTTAACGTTAAAGATGCTAATACAGTGAAAGAATCCCAGAATTTATCAAAGGTTTTTGAAAAATATGTTGATAAGGATCAACTCCTTACTAACGCGGGTGGGTTCCATAAAGCTTTATTTGCTGCTTCTAATCCTGATGCTTTGGCTAATCATTTTTACCAACAAGGTAAAGCAGATGCTGTAAAACAAATTACAGCAGATGCGAAGAACATCGATATGAACCCCCGTAAAACTGCGGATGGTTTTGTTGATGCTGGTGGTTTAAAAGTGAGAGTTATTTCAGGTGATGATGATTCAGGGCTAAAATTAAAGTTCAAAAATTATTAACAATTAAAAAAACCAATTAAAAAATGGCAACAAACGCAACTTATGCAGGACCAGGCGTGTCCAGTTTAGCTACTCCGGCTACTTCTAAAATGACTACAGCAGGTAGTTACTTAGATATTCAAAACGACGGATGGGCAAAACAATACTTACCTGAACTGTATGAAAAAGAAGTTGAAAGATACGGTAATAGAACCGTAGCTGGATTCTTAAAAATGGCAGGGGCAGAAATGCCTATGCAATCGGATCAAGTAATTTGGTCTGAGCAAGGAAGATTACACTTAGCATACAATGCTCAAATTAATCCCGTAACAGGGGCAGTTGATACTTTTACAGGTATTGACTCAGGAGCAACTGAAGCTCACTCGTTAAGAGTAGGTAACACACTTGTATGTGATATAGGTGGAGTCGTATTTAAAGCATATGTACAAGCAATTACCGCAGGTACTGCGGCAGTTATTGTGCCTTACGGTGCTGAAAACGTTGATGACCTAACGGGAATCTCAACTACAGATAATCAAGTAATTAAGATGTTTGTATATGGTTCTGAATTCAAAAAAGGAACTGATGCAATGACTGAATCAGTTGAACCTACGTTCAAAACTTTTACAAATAAACCAATGATCCTTAAAGATCATTTTGAAATCAACGGTTCTGATACTGCTCAAATTGGGTGGGTTGAAGTGACTGGCGAAAGTGGTCAAGGTGGTTACTTATGGTACTTAAAAGCATCTGGTGATACTAATAAAAGATTTGATGAATATATGGAAATGGCAATGATCGAAGCTGAAAAATCGGCTTCTACAGCGCATGCAGATATTCCTGCTGGATCTGAAGGTTTACTTTCAGCTATTGGCAATAGGGGTATTGTAGCAACATTACAATTTGATGCAGCAACACCAGCAGCTGATAAGCTTCCTGAATTTGACTTATTATTAAAAGAATTAGACAAACAAGGGGCTATTGAAGAAAATATGTTATTTTTAGATAGAGATGCAAATCTTTATATAGATGACCTATTAGCTGGCCTTGATGGAGGTAGTGCTGGATCTGGATCTGCTTATGGTGTATTTAACAATTCAATAGACCAAGCGATCAATTTAGGATTCAAAGGATTTAGAAGAGGTTCTTATGACTTTTATAAAACTGACTGGAAATATCTTAACGATAAATCTACAAGAGGTAATTTAGGTGGTTTACAAGGAGTTTTACTTCCAGCTGGGAGTTCTTCTGTTTACGATCAAACATTAGCCGCTAACGTTAGGAGACCTTTCTTACATGTAAGATACAGGGCTTCTCAAGCGGATGATAGAAAATTGAAAACTTGGGTTACAGGTTCAGTAGGTGGCGCTGCTACAACTGGATTTGACAAGATGGAAATTCACTATCTATCAGAAAGATGTTTAGTAACGCAAGCTGCTAACAACTTTATAAGATTCGATTCTTAATATTTATTAAAGGTAACGGGTGCTTCGGCACCCAGCACCTTTATTTTAACATTTTTATTATATTATATCATGAAACAAACAAAAAAAGTGGTTACAAAACCACAGGTTGTAGAACAACCAAAATCAAAACCTATTGAAGTTAAAAAACCTAAATGGGAAATAAAAGACAGGTTGTATGAGCTAACTATTAGTGATACACCAATTACATACATATTAAATAGTAGAGGAATTTTACATTTTGATGAAGAAAAAGGTTATGAAAGAGAAATAAAATATTGCGAAAATCAAAAAACAGTTTTCCAAGATGAAATGAAGGGGAGCCAAAGGCTAAGCCATATTTCTTTTAAAAATGGTAAACTTTATGTTCCAAAAGAAAAACAAACGTTACAAAGTTTTCTTAAACTTCATCCAAAAAATGGTACTCATTTTCAAGAGTATGATGCAGTGCAAATTGCAGAAGATGAATTAGATACACTCCAATTAGAAATTACAGCTTTAACAGCTGCACAGGCTATTGATGTTGACCATGCAGAGGCTATTTTGAGGTCAGAACTTGGATCTAAGGTATCTAGCATGACTTCTAAGGAACTTAAAAGAGATTTGCTACTATTTGCTAAAAAGAACCCAGAATTGTTCTTAGAATTAGCGGAAGATGAAAACATTAATATTAGAAATTTAGGTATAAAAGCCACAGAAAATCATATTATAACTTTATCTAGCGACCAAAGAACATTTAATTGGGCATCAACAGGAAGAAAACTTATAACAGTTCCATTTGATGAAAATCCATATTCAGCATTAGCTGCATGGTTTAAAACAGATGAAGGTGTGGAAGTATTCCAAACAATTGAAAAAAGATTAAAATAATCGTTTATAGTGGTTGAGCCGCTATATGCGGCTTAATCATTATATAAAAAAATACTATGGCAATTTCAGTAAATTCAGTATATAGAACTGTACTTTCAATAATAAATAAAGAAGGTAGAGGATATTTAACGCCGGATCAGTTCAATAGAATAGGCGCGCAAGTACAATTAGACTTGCTAGAAAAATCATTTTTTGATTATAACAGGGCTATGAACAGAAAGAAAAGCTTTGTTGTAAATGATGAATACGGAGATTTGCCAAGAAATATAAAAGAAAAAATAGATATATTATCTAAAGAAGCTACTTTATCTATTGCATCAGGGTTAGCAACATTGCCCTCTGATTTATATAGAATTATAAATATAACATCAGATAGTAGAACAATTAATCTACAAGAAGTTAAAAAATCTGAATTATCTTATATAAATGCTTCAAAATTAACAAAACCTACTTCACAATATCCGGTATATTACTTAGAGTCGGCATCGGCTAATACCGCGAATCAAGCAACAACATCACAAACTTCGGGTACAACAATTACAACAACATCTGGTGTAATTGAAACAACAACTTACCCAGTAGTTGTAAGCGCTACTGTGACTGCAAAAACTTTTACTTATGATACATATTCGAATAATATCCTTGGGGATGCTACTGCACTTGGTCATATTTTAAAAGGAGGGAGTATACCTACGACTGGTGTTCCTTTTAGAGTATATACAAATACAGCAGCTAGTGGGAGTGCAGGTACTATAGTAGGTGACTATTTCCAAAATGTATTATTTACAGAAGATGATGCTTTAACAGCTCATCCTTACCCCAGTGCAACAGCATCTATAACTTTGAATAGTTATAATTCTGCTATTCTACCTGGTATGGAGATTTCTGGTACTATTACTGATAATTATGGAACAGGGACTACCACAATTCCCGGGGGAATTACTGTTAGAACCAATACTAATACCAGTAGTAAAAGTGTTTTAGTTCTTGAAACTGGAGCTGGCGCAGAACCTGGTACTGGGACAATATATACTTGGCCTCGCGCACCTTGGAAAGGGGATACTTTGACTTTTAAAACTACTAATTCAGCAAATACTAATATTAAATTTTTACCTACAACAATAGCATCTGCTCAAATAGACTATGTAAAAATACCCCAAGAACCTAAATGGGGATTCACAAGAACAAGTAATAACGCATATAACTATCAAGCTTCAACTTCTTATGATTTTGAATTACATAAATCAGAGCAAGTTAATTTAGTTATAAAAATACTTGCGCACGCGGGTGTAATAGTAAAAGACCCTACATTAATACAAATGGCAGGGAATGAGGAAAACAAAAAAATTCAACTTGAAATTACTAAATAATGGCATTACTACAAGAAACATCATATCAATATTACGAATCTAGTCAAGTAATTGTAGCTTCGGCAGGTCAAGCAGAATTTACAATAACTTTAGATCCAGTACCATCTAGTGCCGAGAAATTTCTTGTGTACGCTAATGATGTAGAAATAACCTCTGGGATTACATATGCTCCAGGGACAGGTGTATTAACTTTAGACCCCGCTAGAGCATTAGGAGATTCTATAACTATAAAATTAAAAGATAAAGGATTAGGCAAATATAGATATGTAAAATTAAATGATATTATAAATAACTATTTAGTTGCTTTTGTAGGGGATGGAAAGATTATTGATAGCGCTAAAAAAACAGATGTAATGTTCCACGCAAAACGTGGTATACAAGAATTTAGTTATGATATATCAAGAATTGAAAAAATACAAGAAATAGAAATAGGACCTAGTTTATCGATGCCCATGCCTCAAGATTATGTAGGATACACTCGTTTATCTTGGATTGATGGATCCGGTATTGAAAGATTAATATTACCAGCAAGATTTAGCTCAAGGCCATCAGAAGCATTATTACAAGCTGAAGATTATAATTATCTTTATGATGCAGATGATAATGCTTTAACAAGTACATCTGTGACTAGCGCTAGATTTAATGAGTTGGATATTGCGAATATTTCAGGTTCAGTACCTAATGCTAAAATAAGTCATGATATATATGATAGAGGAGTAGATAGAATGGCTGCACATGGCGCAAGATTTGGTTTAAGTCCTGAATTTACACAAGAAAACGGATTTTTTATAATTGATGAAGCAAATGGTACTATTAATTTTAGTAGTGATATGGTTGAAAGACTTATTACTTTAAAATATGTATCAGATGGTTTAGGAAGTGATGATGAAATGCAAGTACATAAATTTGCAGAGGATGCAATATATAAATATATAACTCATGCAATAGCTTCTTCAAAAGTTAATATGCCTGAATACATTATAAACAGATTTAGAAAAGAAAGAAGAGCAGCAATGCGCACCGCTAAGATAAGATTATCAAATTTAAAAACTGAAGAAATTACCCAAGTTATGAAGGGTAAATCTAAACAAATCAAATAGTACATATGCCAGAACTTAAAAATACCTTTTTAGAAGGTAAAATGAATAAAGATCTAGATGCTCGTTTGTTAAAAAACGGAGAATATGTCGATGCGCAGAATATCTATGTAACTAAATCTGAAGGTTCAAATGTAGGTACTGCACAAAATATTTTAGGTAATAAATTAGCTTATATTAATAATGCCCCAGTAACTTTCAAAACAAGGTTTAATAGTGATGGTGGAACTAATATAAATCTTAATGCTTATTATCAAGAAAAATATGGATTATCCGCTCCTAATGTACCGAGTGATGCTTTTGATGATATATCTGTAGGTGATGTGATTACTGGTTTAACTAGTCCTTCTGGAACAGTTACAGTAGCTAGTATACCAGGACTTAATGGAAGTGATTTTAGGATAACTACGAATGTAAGTAATGCTGTTTATAGTTCTAGTGCAGATATAACTTTTACACCCGCTTCTGGTTCGGGACACCCTGAAAATGCTGGTACTGTTATTGGATATTTTGCAGATGGTGAAAGAACTCAAGACGATAAATATAAAATATTTTATTTTGTAAAAGGAACTGGTTCGGTTAAAGATAATATTTATTATTATGAAGCCGGGTCTACCACGGCGCCTATATCATTAATAAACAATACTGATAACTTTTTAAATTTTAATACAAATTATTTAATAACAGGTATAAATTTAATAGATGATTTATTATTTTGGACTGATGGTTTAAACCAACCAAGAAGAATAAATGTTGAAACAGCGAAAGCTACCACAACATATTATAATAATGAAGATAAAATATCTGTAGCAAAATATTATCCTTATTCAGCACCCAAAGTTTTAAGACAAGTTGACGGGACAGATCACAGCGGGATGCAATTGTTAAAAACTCAAGCAATATTAGCTGGAGCAGTTAATAATAGTAAAACTTTAATTATAGACGAAGAAAGAGGAGCAACTGGTGCGGATATTTCACACGATGTGCATGTAGGCCAGGAAATTTATGATGATGCAACTTTTTTAGGTAAAGTTACAGCAGTAGACAACTTAACAATTACTTCAGATACCAATATAACCAAACTCGATAATACTTTATTAACATTTTTAAATCAAGATGATGAATTAAAAGAAAAGTTTGTTAGATTTGCATATAGGTTTAAATTTAAAGATAGTGAGTATTCATTGATATCACCATTTACACAACATTGTTTTATACCTAAAACATATAATATATCATATGATGGGCACGAATTAGCTGATGCTGATAAGATCCCAGGTTTAAACTCTACACAAAGGATTGAAGCAGCGGAGACGACAGAATTAAGAAGTTTCACGAATGATGCTTCACACGTAAACTTACAAATAGAATTCCCTTCCCAATCCCCAACAAGTGATTTTGAAATTGAAAAAATTGAGATTTTAATAAAAGAATCAGACAGACCATCTATAAGAAGTTTAGCCCAATTAGCAATAACCGATAGTAGTGTAGGTAGTGATAAAATATATAACTACACATATAAAGGAACTTTACCATATAAAACATTACCAGAAAATCAATTAACAAGAGTATATGATAATGTTCCAGCTAAAGCAAAGGCCCAAGAAATAGTAGGTAACAGACTTATTTATGGTAACTTTCATGAAAATCCAAATAATAAACCATATAAAGATGGCTATTCTTTTGATTATCATATAGGCTTAGCCCAAAAAGATGGTGATGGTGCTGACGAAAAGTTCGATATACAATATCCTTATCATACAATTAAAACAAGAAGAACATACCAGGTTGGTATTGTTTTAGCTGATAAATATGGTAGACAGTCACCAGTATTTTTGTCAGATGATGTGGACAAATCTTTACTAAAAGTAGCAGCTAAAGATAGCGATGATTTAGGGAGATTTTGGAAGGGTGAAGCTTTGGAAATAACATTCAATAAAAAAATACCCGAAATCGATAAAGACGGTGTTAATGTGTTATACAATGCAATTACTAATCCAACAGGCTGGTATTCTTATAAAGTAGTTGTTAAACAAACAGAACAAGATTATTATAATGTATATGCACCAAATGCAATTGATGATATACCAAATGCTCTAACAAAACTTCCCTCACTTGGAAGTGCATCATTGACTTTTGGAAATGAGGATAAAAGGAGTTGGTTAGTATTACATGGGGACAATGTAAATAAAGTGCCTAGAGATACAACCGCAATATCAGTGGATGAAAATTCAATATTCCCAACTTTAGTAAACTTATACCCTAAAGTTCTTTCCGTAGGGACCACAGCCAATCCTATTTTGTCTAAATCGCCTTTAGTAGATATTATAAGTATAGGAAAAGCAATGGATCATGGGCTGGAGCTAGTCCAATCAAATGGTAGTGGTGGATACAATTTAACAGGACACACTTATTTACAATTTCATAATTATTCAAAAAATCCATTATTAGCAGAGATGCCAGATGGTTATGGCAAGAGTGTTGCCACTATCACCTTAAATGACCAATCACCTTTGAATACTATATTACCTATTGGATTTTCAGTATGGGAAACAGAGCCATTTGAAAGTGCGTTAGATATATATTATGAAACAGTAACTTGTGGTTTAATATCCACTTTAAATACTGAGATTGGATCAGAAGGTGCCGCGGCTGCTGTGCCTGATAGCATATGTTTTGATAATCCGAGCAATGGCACTACAGCAGCATTTCCGGAAAATATGAGTAGTGGTAGCCCAGTAACCGCAACGGGTGGTAGCGGTGGTGGACTTAAAACAAAAGATTCAAGTGGTAGTGTGATAGCTAATTCTGGGTTAACATATACAATCACTGAAGTACTGGATAATAATAGTCAGCCTCCTTTACAAACAGTTGCCGAAACACATTTTAAAATTGAGGATGCAGTTTTAAAAACTTCTAATGCTAAATTTTATTATGGTGATAGTAATTCAGGTGGGGTTGGTCATGAATATCTTATTACAATAAAAGTAGTCCAAACAAGTAGCAACGCAACCCATTCACAAGTTTTTACGATTACTTTAACAAACAGCGCTCCTGCTGTAGTATTACCTGCTACAGCAAATCACGCACATTTTTTAAGTAATGGTGTGATATTCTCCCCAACATCTACAAGTAATGGTAGTTCAGACCCTGATCAAGATGAATTAAATATTACTTATAGTATAACAAGCGTTTTATATGACCCTGCTACTAACGGTGGTACTGAACAACAAAGTCTAGGTAAATTTATTGTTAACTCATCAACAGGAGCAGTTTCGGCTAATAATCATGTTTTCCCTGCTAGTGAAGTTGGAAAAGTTTATAGAGTATTTGTTCAATCTAATGATAATAGTGGACAATCAAATAATGTATCAACTCCGGTAGATTCTTGTGATGTTACTATAGGGGGTTTAAGTTTAGGCGAGAAGATATATTCAGTTAATTTTCCTGGGCTTTGTACAGCTGTGGGGAGTGGTTCACCCACTCAAGTTTACTATTTAAAAAGGCCGGCTACGAATACATCGGTATCTACAGCTATAGAAGA
>Ga0098059_1001811_pt1 | contig 10456 bp, 6 predicted proteins | sample 20_taG_FD_92580 | JGI IMG/M metagenome (GOLD analysis project Ga0098059, IMG submission 92580) | Marine viral communities from the Subarctic Pacific Ocean - 20_ETSP_OMZ_AT15318 metaG | ecosystem: Environmental > Aquatic > Marine > Oceanic | place: Subarctic Pacific Ocean | collected 2015-01-19
AACTCTTGCTCTTGCTTTATTTCTTTGTTGAGCAACTTCTAATGAAGTATTGACAAATACCATATAGGTATCATATCCTTCTTTTTCTAATCTTTTTTTCTCTTTTTTAATTTTTTGAAAATCATGGCCAGTTCCATCTATAATCATTCCAAGTTTACCATCCATATATCCTTTTTGTCTTGCTTTAGTTAAAGATTTAGCAAAATTTCTTAACCCGCTACCATCTTTTCCTGTTAAATCTTGGAATAAGTCATCAGGAAATTGGTCTAAGTATTTAGGGTCAAATCCATATTTTTTTAATAATGTTTCAAATTCTGCATCTGAATTAACTGATTTTAATCCTGTTACAGAAACATTTACTTTTTTAGGAATTCCAAACAATTGAGATACAACATAAGATTTTCCACTACCAGGACCACCGGCTAAGAATACGGCTTTAAATATACCTTTATCATAGACACCTTCATTTAATAAGTCCATAAGTTTAATCATAGATTTCTCCAAATATATAGTTTTTCATATATAAATATAAAGTCAATCAATTAAAAACTAATTTTACCACTTTTTATATGAAAGTGTCCTGAGTTTATTATTAAATTTTTTGGAAGACCAGTCGTTGCTTCAGTATAATCTAAATAAGGGTCTTGACTTGTTCCTGATGTATCTGATAATATTAGTCTTGTTTTTTTTGAAAAATTAGTTGTAGCTCCAGGGTCTGAATAGTCATGGTCATAATCATGCCCCACTACACCAACAGTAAATACATCTGCGGATGTCATTTGAGATAAAGCAGCTGCATTTAAAGTGATTGTATTATATCCAGATGTGGACCAACTTGTCATTTCAATTTCACTTGAATAAGCAGTAGCACTATTAGCTGTAGAATTGTTCCAGAAATCAGCAGCTTGAACTTGTGATGAATCTGCTAATGTAGCAGATATGACTATCAAATCAGCTGATTTATGACTACTACCTTTAATATTTAATGTTGCAGATTGTGGTGTTGCAGTGATACCTGATGTATCAAATGATAATATAGCTCTTTGTAAATACGCAACTAAACCACTTAATCCTGCTTCAGTAAACACATCACCAGATGTTCCAGTATTACTAAAAGCACTATCTCCAACATATGTATCACCCGCTCTGATATCATCATATGCCCCACCGAGAAAATTAAGGGATTGTTTACCTACTATACCATCAGCTGTTGGGAATATTACTGGCATATTATTTCCACCCTAATTGATTTAAACTACTGGTATATTGAGAAAATCCTGATGATGTTGGGTGAGTATAGCAAGTTTCTATTACTGATACAAAATCAGTTATATTATAATCTGATATGTTATCAGCAAGTTCACTAAAACTGCCTGTTGTCATTAATTCACAATTACTTGTATTACTTGTATTTCCCGGAGAAGAATATAATAAACTCCCACTTACAAAAAATGTTCTGTTCATCATTGATGAGTAATAATCTGCCATATTAAGGTCCTTTAATTTCTATTATTCCGTTTTTTAATTCTATCAAACCATTTTTTATAATTATATTATCATCTGATGTGTAAGTTGGTCCTAGTGGTGTAACAGCTACTGTATAAGTTACAGTTAAATACATATATATTACATTAGCTTCACCAGATGATGGATTATCATACATGAGTACCTTTAATTTTAGACCATCGATATCACTATCAGTCCATGCGGAAGAACCATCTGATGTTGTTCTCAATGTCCATGGATAATCAATACCAGCAGCACCGGATGTATTGATGTTAGGTATATTTTCTGTATATAATGCCGTATCGGAATTATTACCATCTAACAAGTATACTCTATATTCTGCCGTTTGTGCCCTATGTTCACAATCAGCAATCATGTGGACTTGAATTGAATCAATTGTATCAATATTTAATCCAGCGGAATCTAAATTGTCCAGTGTTACAGTAAAATATTCACTATCCACTGTCGTTCTAACCCGGTTACTTATAGAAGAATCTGCTAATGAAGCATGTACAGAACCAGCGCTTCCTACAATATCCCAATTGTTGGAATCTGTACCGTTAGGAAATAAATTTACTGTAGCCATTATATATAATTCTCCAATTTATTATATTTTCTTAAAGGTTGAATAACTCTTTTATTATTTATTTCATAACAAATCGAGTGTTTATCAACTATTGCTATTTTTGATATATAATTGGCACATATAGAGTACCATTGTTCATTTTTTAATATTTTATTCATTTGTTCATAATGTTTTTTATTACATTCTTTAGTAAATTGCTGTCTATCGTCATATACCAAATCAAATTTTTCATCAGTTTCAAAATCCCAACTAAATATATTTAATATTTCTATATCAGTATTATGTTGTGATTTCCATTCTAATGCTTTTTTATAAATTTCATTATTCGCCTCTAATATAACATGTCTTTGAATACCCTGTTTTTGAAATTCTGTTGCTGTCCACCCCAATCCAAATCCAATTTCTAAAACTGATTTAGGCTTTAATTTTTCACATAATAATTCTACACCTTTAGATAAAAATTCTTTTTCATATTTCCATAAAATATTTTTACCTGCTATTTTATAATCAATATCAGTTTCTTCAAATTTTCCATTTATCCAATCTATTGTATTCATTATCTTGTATTATCTGAACGACATTTTTCATACCACCACTTACCATCACAAACAAATGTAATGGTATCACCCTTAGCTGAAGTATCCCAATCAACACCACTACTTAAAGATAAATCACCAGTCGCTCTTCCACCACCATGTGTAAAATCTGTATAATTGTCAGCTATCATAATTGTAATTTCTTGGCCTGATATTCCACCATCAAATGCTGTTATATCAGCAGAAGCTCTATCTGTATTTGCAGTTTTGAAAATACTTCCACCATTAACAGCTGGTGTTGCATCACCTGCAGTAAATACATTTAATGTATTATAAATAGGTCCTGTCATTGTTCCACCAGTTCTCATCAAAGCTCCAGCACTATTTACATTTGAAGCATCTGTAACATCAGCACTGGCTTCAATACCATCTAATTTACTTTTTAATGTGTTGGTGAAATTGTTTTGAGTTAAACCACCATCTTGTACAGAATATGTAGTATTCGTATAATTATTAGCGTGAATATTGGTACTACCTTGGTCAGCAGTCCAATCTGTAATTTTTTCTTTCAATGTTCTAAATTCATTACCATCTATACCTAATGAATGTGATACAAAATCATTGGTCCGTTCAATATCTTTTCTAATTAATTCCATATGAATTCTTTGTTTATCGATAACTTTGAACATTCCATATGATATAGGATCCGCAGCTCCTCCGTCTGCAGTTTTTATCACGGTCCCATCTGAATTAAAAACTCCGCTTAATGAACCAGTCAATTCTGCTTTTAAAGAACCACTTGCTTGTTCCACAGATGCTGATATTTCACTACTAAGTCTTTTATTTGCCATTTTATTTCTTCCCTAATTATACATTAATCGGTGATATCGTTATAAATCCACCAAAAATTTCGTCAGCAGTTGTTGCCGCTGAATTTACATTTAATGATAAATATTCTGTTTCTGATGTTCCTGTGTGAGTTACAGAAAATTCCGTATTTACATTTCCATTACCTAATGAAGTTGCTGTAGTGCCATCTCTTATATCATTTTGATATAAATAAACTGTATTTGCACTATCTTCACCATATATTTTAACAGCAGTGGCTTTATATCCAGCTGGGATATAAATATCTTTAACATAATCATATGGTGAATAACCCATATATCCTTTGTCACCAGTTGTATCTGCAGGTCTAACATTTCCATATGAATGTACTCCAAACCAGCCATATGGTGCTATTCTAATTCTATTAAATCCTTCATGTCCAGTAGCTATTATTCCTTTTTCATTTCTTGTAGCACTTCCGGAACCAAATGCAGACCAATGTAGATTTGAACCTGAATTATATAACCTACTTCCACTTGATGCTGGAAATGCATTATTGTCTTTTAAAAAAATAGAACCAGAAATCAATATACTACCATTATCAGAAGATGATACAAATGTCATAATTTGTTGATTTTTAGCATATATGCCATTATTTTGTTGCAAATAAAAATCACCACTTGCACTTATGTCACCTGCTACGGTTAATGTTTTTGGTGGTGTTAGATGATGGGCACCGATTTGAACTTTTTGATTTTGAGTATCTACACTTATTGTGGGACCTTCTTCTGAGCCTGATTGAAATGAGAAATGGTCTGCTCCTAAATTCAATCGTTTGGTATGATGACCCCATATTACAGGATTAGTTGTACCACTACCACCAAAAGAAATTATACCATCATCTTGAACTAAATCCAAACGGCCACCCATTGATAAATCGTCCCCAATAGTCACATCATCACCAATGAATAAATCACCACTTGCACTTATGTTTCCAGACGCTCTAACATCTACAAATGAACCAGTTCCATCTACGGTTAATTGAGCCGTTCCTGCTCCACCTAAAATAAATGCACCGAATGAACCAGTTGATGTTGATGAACCACTTATTACAGTTCGTGTTCCTTCAAGAGCTGAACCACTTAATACATTTTGTCCTAAAAATGAACCTGATATATCAACTTTCATTGCTCTATCAGAACTAATTGACGAACTTAATGACAAGAATGAACCAGATATATCACTTGATAATGCAAGTTTAGTTGCTCCTTTATAAAAATCACCACTTGCACTTACATCACCGTGAAAATAAACAGTTTGGTCATCTTTTTTCATATACATATTAATATGGTCATCACCGTCATCAGCTGTACCATGTTTAAAAACAAGTGAATCTTGTCCTGCCATACCATCAGTTCTACCATCATGATAAATAAGCCATCTTCTTACATCATTACGCTTAAATTCCCATTTTCCTATAGCAGTGCTTGATTGTCCAGTAATACCCATGTGAACATCAACTCCAGAACTTGCTGTTAGATAGAAATTTGATGCAGATACAGTACCAGTTGACTCTATATCACCATTAACATTAAATGTTGAATTGCTCCCACTAATTGTTAAATCTGTGTAATTAATACCAACCCTTGAACCAGTCACAAATAGAACAGCATCATTTGAACCATCACCATCTATCAAATCTCCACCATGCCCAACACCCCAAATATTGGCACCACCTTTTCCATCTATCCCAGCAATCATAAAACCATTTCCGTTTGTATATTTTATAACTGCATTTACATTGTTGCTAGTTCTTTTTACTTCTATCAATGGACCAGAGTTACCTTGTGCAAGGAATTTACTCGCACTTATATAAGCACTGGCAGTTATGCTTCCAACTACATGTAATGCTTCACCCGGTGTTGTTGTATTTATACCTACTCTATTATTTGCTGCATCTGTAGCTAAAAGTTCTGAATTATCTTCTGCCATTATATGAACATCAACATTTTCATTTGTATTGTTCAGAATAATCTTACCTGTACTTGATTCATATTTTATTGCAGACTTCCCACCAGCAACTAAATTAATGAGATTAGTATCAAATCGAATATATGTGTCACCGTCACCATTATGATATATGTATTCATTAATACCCATGCTTCCAGCTACATCTAATTTATAAGTTGGATTATTTGTTCCTATACCAACTCTATCAGTTGATGCATCTGTGAATAATAATTTAGTATCCGAGTCTCCTTCTACTCTAAAGTCTACATCCGCTCCTGCTTCATTAAAAGTTATTTCGCTTACAGTATCTTGAGTAAGGTCTATAAAGTTAACACCACCAGCTGTAAAATTTATGTCATCATCAGTAAATGTTATTTTAGTATCATCATCTCCAGCACGGTGAATGGTATTTCCTACAATTATATTCCCGAATGAACCCGTTGAAATTGCCGAACCACTTATTACAGTTCTCATACCTTCAAGAGCAGAACCACTTAACATATTTTGCCCTAAAAACGAACCCGATATTGTAGCTGATGCTACAGAAATTGTTGAAGAATAATTTCCAGATGTAGTTCCTGTTTCACTACTAATAGTTATCCCAGAACCTCCTGTTAAATCAACACCAGTAATATCACCAGAACCGCCTCCTCCTCCACCAGAACCAAATCCTGAAGCTGCTGCTGATTCACTTACTGCTGTTGTAAAATTTAATCCCTTTACCATAACATGACCAAATGAACCAGTTGAATCAGCTGAACCACTTACTGAACCAGAACCAAAATTACCTGGTCCAATTCCATCTGAATATAATCTTAATGATTTTCCTGTTCCTAAAATGACATCACCATAAAAACTTCCACTACCCACGACTGTAAATAAATCTCTCGGTATCTGTGCAAAATAAGGTTGAGCATATGAACTACCCGTACCATATGGTGCTATACCAATAAAACCATCGTGTTTAATATACATTCTGGCTACTAAAGCATCAGCACCACTATATTTATCATCATTTGTTGCAAAAATTAAAGATGTTTTATGACTAAGAGGGGATGCTTCAGCAAATGGATAACGACTTAAACTATGACCATCAAGAGCTGTGTTTGTTTCTGAGGTGCCTTGAGCAACAACAGCTGCTCCTATTTGGTCATCATTGTTGGGGGTATCTCCAGAAACATCAAAAGCAATTCCTGTCCAAACATCTCTTATATCAGTTCGTTGCATCATCATTCCAAATTGTTTAGCTTCAGCAGGTGACCGAGCTTTATTAAATTTCACAAAAGGATCAGCTGAAGCAGCTGCAAATTGATATAAATGTAAAGTTGCTTGTTTATCTCTTGCATATGGAGGCCCCGCTCCTGTTGCGGTCCAAGCATCTAAACCTACTCTAGCTGTATCTCCAACATCAGCATCACCAGTAATTCTTACTGCAGAAGCTGTAAAATCTCCACTCTGTTTTAAATTAAAATTAGTTGTACTGATAAACTTATAACTATCATGATGCGTTCCTCCTACTTTAGGGCTACCACTTATAAAAATATTAGGGCTATTAAATGAATGACTATCAGTTGTAAATCCACCAATCAAACCTGCACTTGCCGTAACAGTTCCAATAAAATTTGCACCACTTGCAATCAAAATACCATCTTTATCCACCATAAAATTCGGACCCATCTTGATATAATAATTGTCAGGATTTTCTGTTTCAGGTGTAAAATCTAAATAATATTCATTTCGTAATTGGTCAAAAGCCGCTGCATCATCTGAACCAGGTCCTTGGTCAGTTTTGTATATTGTAGAATTATCTGCATCTAATGTAATATTACTACCACTCAATTTACCATCAATTATCTTCCAATTACCAATAGTACCATCTGTAGCAGTTATTGAACCAGAAATAGAAACATCACCACTACTTTGTAAATGAAATCCCGATGATGAGATTTCAACATTACCACCACTACCACTAATATATTGTGAATTTTCATTACCAACAAAAAATGCATTTGTTCTTATGTCCAACTCACCTGGATTCGTTCTATATCTAAAATAGCTACCACTATGATTAACTAATTCTAACCCAACACCAGGATTAGCTGAATAATCATTTGTAATGTCGGTTAATACAGAACCACTCCACATCATAAATCCAGAACCAGAGCCAGCTGAAGCACTTGTGAATCCTTTATAATGAACCGACCTAATATAAGCTGATTGTTTACCAGATGCTTCTATACCAGTACCAACAACATCTCCCATGTACAAAGAACCCGTTAATAAGTTATCTGTGTTTATAATATAAAGTGCTGTTCCACCGAAATTAAATGCTCGTGTTGTTTCGACTATTTCTTGGTCTTGTAAATTGTAAGCATATTCACCAGCTTCATTTACATATCTCAATTTTAAAAATATATTAGAATCCCGCCTAGCTTCTTCAGGTGTTGGAACTTTAAAATCAAATGATGGTGGGTTCGCTCCTGATAAAGCATTAGTTGTATCAGCAAACGAAGTTGACCAAGCTAAAGGAACTTTAGCTAAAAATTTATAATTATCTTCTTTGGATTGTATATTATTATATGGTAACATATAAGATAATTCTGCATGAGATACTTTACCACCTAGTGTTTCTAAATTAGAACCACTTACTATAATATAATTTCTTGCATAAAAAGAACTACCACCATCTATTAAATCATCTCCAAAATAACTTTGTGATATACTCATACTTGGATTATGCAGTTCAAATAAAATAGGAGATTTATTTGTAAAATTTTTCCTTATTTCCACTTCTTGTGTGTATCTTACATTATGTCTACCTTTCCACTCCTCTGGTACATTTTCTAATTCTCCAACTATTGTAAGAGTACCAAACCCATTATAAATTGGGTCATGTGTTCTAAGAGGGTCTTCCTTTATCCAAGCGTAGCATACCACCATACCAGTTTGAGGTATAAAATAATTTTTTGTGAAATCAGAAAATATTACAGTTCCATTTGCATCTTTTATTTCAAATAAAACTGGAGAATTACTTTTTATTTTATTATTTAAAATAGTTTCTGATGTAGCTGTTATACCAAAATAATGCTTACCAAAAGTTAATATTTCTGGTAAATTACTTACTTCAAAATATAAGTCACCATCTTCACTATAAACGGGAATTTCATCTAGGTTGAGTACCTGTGAATAATCTTGCCCCAATGGGTTAAAGGGAGGTGTATTATAATCCTGCCGCATGTATTTCTCCTAATATGCATATATTAATTCATATATAAATATTAGGTTAGTAAAAAAATCAGTTAAATGTAATTTTACTAAATTTATTATTTACCGTAATAGGGATTAGCATATCCATATAATCTTTAATTGTATCTAAATGTGATACAATTAATACAAAATCAAATTGCGTTTTTAAATAATTAAAAGCACCTTCCATATTTGCTATATTATCGCCATCCAGTGTCCCAAAACCTTCATCTATAACAAGGAAGTTTGGTCGTGGTAATGTAGATATATTGATTAATCCTATACGGATTGCTAATGATGATACAAATTTTTCCATACCAGATGATAATTCAAGATTCCAACAATTTTCATCATAACATATCATTGTTTCTATGTTTTTACCATCCATTATCAATTTAAGATTGAAACCAACCATCATATTATCCAATACTTGATTGACTTCATTTTCTATTGCTGGGATTGTTTTTGAAATTAATTCATAAGGAACTCCATCTTTCGATAAAGCCATGAGGTACAAATCATAATCAAGAATCATTTGTTCAGTTTCAACGAGTTTTTTTATGTCCCGTTCAATTGTATGCTTTTCACTTTTATACATATTCAACTGACCTATTACTTGTTTATATTCTTGACTGATTTGTCTTTTTGATGTGTTTAATTCTACTATTTCTGAAACTAAATCTTGTATTTCAGAATTATATCTTTCATTATCTTTAATTTTTTGTTCATTATCATAATGCTGCTTTATTTTAACATTTATGTTTAATATTTCAGCTTCAAGTTGCTTTATTTCACTTGCTTGAGCTGTTATTTTACCTGCTATTTTAACAGCATCGTGTCTGATTTGACTTAACTCATCTGAAAATCTATCAAATTCATAAAGATTTTTTTCAGCATCACTTACAGATTCAAATTTATTTTTTGCTATACTTTGATTTTGAGTTAACACTTGAAAATCAGTATGCAAATCTTTTAATTGTGATTGTATTGATTGTTGTTCATTAATTTGTTCTTTACCATTTTTGATGCAAAACTCACAATTTTCATCATATTTAAATTTATCTAAATCATCTTTATGCTTTAACAATGCATCTGTTTTAGATTCATTTAATTTAATAGAATTTTCAATATCTTTTAATTCATTTTTCAATTTATTAAAAGTTTCATAATTCACTTTTATTTCATCTTCATCAAATTTATTTAATTTTTCATTATATTCATTAAATAAAGGTCTTAAAGTTTCTTTATATTCTTTATCTTCAATTAAAAATTCTTCTAATGCTGTTTTATCTAACTCCTTTTTACCTTTTTCATAATTTAAATCATCTATATGTAAAATAGTAGAATCTACTTTATGTAATTTTGTACCCAATTTAAATTTTATATCTTCTAATTTATCAATTTCATCTTCTATTTCTTGCGTTTTATTCGTAAGTTCTTTTTCTTTTTCCTCATAATCTAATATATATTGATTTATAGCTGATAAATCTTTATAATTATCTTTCTTTTTAAATGTTTTTAAAAGAGCTCTTTCTTCATTTGAGTCACTTCTAGCTATTGTTTCAAGTTGTTCAAATATATCAATGTCCATAAATTGAGAGAGAATTTGTTTTCTTTCATTTTGTTTTTTATCAACAAAATCTGTTCCATTATTTTGTAAAGAAAGAGATGTTAGAATAAAATCATCAAATGAACCAAGTATCCTTTTTATTTCTTCGTTTGTACCACTACCATACTGAGAATT